>Ga0210400_10000805_pt1 | contig 33021 bp, 26 predicted proteins | sample IncBWH26MmetaG_FD_155456 | JGI IMG/M metagenome (GOLD analysis project Ga0210400, IMG submission 155456) | Forest soil microbial communities from Barre Woods Harvard Forest LTER site, Petersham, Massachusetts, United States - Inc-BW-H-26-M | ecosystem: Environmental > Terrestrial > Soil >... | reverse complement strand
CCTACGCGCTGAACGAGAAGACCTACCCAGATTGTTACCTGCATCGAAGCAGTCCGAATGACGTGGCACGGACCGAGCATCTGACGTATATCTGCTCAACTGAACGGGAAGATGCCGGCCCGACGAACAACTGGATGGACCCGGGTGCGGCGAAACATAAAGTGGGTGCGCTCCTGGATGGAGCGATGCGCGGGCGGACGATGTATGTGGTGCCGTATGTGATGGGGCCAGTGAGTTCGCCGATCAGCAAAGTGGGCGTGGAAGCGACGGATAGTCCCTATGTGGTGGCGAGCATGCAGATCATGTCGCGGATGGGCAAGGTGGCGATGGGGCGGCTGGGTGCGTCAAGCGAGTTCGTTCCCGGGCTGCATTCGCTGGGCGACCTGGACCCTATGCGGCGGTACATCATGCACTTCCCGCAGGAGAAATTGATCTGGAGCGTGGGATCGGGTTACGGCGGAAACGCGCTGCTGGGGAAAAAATGTTTTGCATTGCGGATTGCCAGCGTAATGGCGCGCGAGCAGGGCTGGATGGCCGAGCACATGTTGATCCTCGGTCTGGAGTCGCCGGGCGGCAAAGTAACGTACATGGCCGCGGCTTTCCCGAGCGCTTGCGGGAAAACGAACCTGGCGATGATGGTGTCCGCGCTGGAGAGCCAAGGGTATCGGGTATGGACGGTCGGAGACGATATCGCCTGGATGAAAATCAGCGAGGACGGATATTTGCACGCCATCAATCCGGAAGCAGGATTTTTTGGCGTGGCCCCGGGCACGGGAATGAAAACCAACCAGAACGTGATGGCGGCGCTGCACAAGAACACGCTGTTTACGAACGTGGCGATGACTCCGGATCGGGAGCCGTGGTGGGAAGGAATTGGCAGCGAGGCGCCGGCGGGGCTGATCAACTGGAAGGGCGAGGCGTGGGACCCGTCCAAAGGCGCGGCGGCGCATCCGAATGCGCGATACACCGTGCCGGCGCGGCAGTCGCCAAGCATTTCTCCGAAGTGGGAAGCGCCCGAAGGCGTGCCGATTTCGGCGTTCATTTTCGGCGGGCGAAGAGCACGGGTGGCGCCGCTGGTGTACGAATCGTTTGACTGGCAGCACGGGGTGTTCGTTGGCGCCACGATGGCGAGCGAGACTACCGCAGCGGCAACAGGCGACGTGGGGATCACGCGACGGGACCCCATGGCCATGCTGCCTTTCTGCGGCTACAACATGGCGGATTATTTTGGGCACTGGCTGGAGATGGGAAAGCGAATACCGAAACCGCCGAAGATTTTTCACGTGAACTGGTTCCGCAAGGGCGCGGATGGAAAATTCCTGTGGCCGGGATACGGCGAAAACGTGCGCGTGCTGAAGTGGATACTGGAGCGCGTGGAAGGCCGCGGGGCAGCGCGGGAGACGCCGATCGGTTACGTTCCCGCAAAGAACGGGCTGACGCTGGACGGTATGAAGATTTCAGAGCAAGCACTGAGCGAATTGCTGCGCGTGAACACCGAAGATTGGGAGGCGGAGCTGGAAGATTCGAAACAGTTTTTCGGCAAGTTCGGCGCGCGCCTGCCGCGGCAAATTCGCGAAGAGCATGAGAAACTTTCGCGGCGATTCCTGCGTGTAACGGTCTAAGGAATCGACTTAACCTTCAGTCATGACCGCCCCCGCGGCGCGCAGGCGAGTTGATGGGCGGCACATCCTCGGTATCAAAGGCCGCGGGTTCGCGCTCGAAATGAAAGTCGGGCCGGCTTTCCAGCAGTCGGACGCAACGATTCCACCGGAGAATGCTGTCGTCATTGCCGGCCGGCCGAATTTTTTCTGCTTCCGCAAAGCAGCGCATGGCTTCCTCAACCAGCGGCAGGAGAACGTGCGGAGCGTAGCCGACCAGAAGCTGGGTCTTGGCGCGGCGTTCGTGCAATAAACCGGTGTAGTAAAGCCGCTCGTAGGGATCGCGCAAACCCTGAAAGATGGACTGCGCCTCGATATAACGATCGCTGGCGGCGCCGATAAACTGGTCGGTGATGGCCAGACCGAGCATGCGGCGAGCGAGTTGATGGCCGGGATCAACGGCGAGGATGTCCCGGCAGATGGATTCGGCCTCTTCGGGCTCGTTGAGATAACGGTACAGTTCGACTTTGGCGATGGCCTCGGGGATGCCGGCTTTCGAAATGGACTTCAGTTGGTGTTCCATGGGACCTCCTTTTTCGTGGCCTGACGCTCAAATATGACCCTAAAAGAAATCTTCCCTCTCTAACTCACCGAGCTTGCGAGACACAGCCTAAAAGCTGTGCTACTGGCCGCGGATCTTGCGGAAGAGCATGGTCAGCGGATCGTAGAATTCGTCCACCACGCGCTCTTTGAGCGGAATGATGGCGTTGTCCGTGATTCGAATCTCTTCCGGGCAGACCTCCGTGCAGCATTTGGTGATGTTGCACAGACCCAGCCCGAGCTGATCCTTGAGCAGTCCGGCGCGGTTGAGGCCATCTAGCGGATGCATTTCGAGGCCGGCGATTCGAACAAAGAAGCGCGGGCCGGCGAACTGTTCCTTCTTGTCGTGCTCGCGAAGGACGTGGCACACATCCTGGCAGAGAAAGCATTCGATGCACTTGCGAAACTCCTGCACGCGGTCGACATCGAGCTGGGAGATTTTCCACTCCACTCCCTTGCGGGGTTCGAAAGCAGGGATTTTGCGGTTGACACGGTAATTCCAAGAAACGTCGGTGACAAGGTCTTTGATTGTGGGAAAGGATTTCATGGGCAGGACGGTGATGGGCTGGTCCTGCGGGAGCTCGTCCATGCGCGTTTTGCAAGTCAAGCGAGGGCGGCCGTTGACTTCCGCGGAACAGGAACCGCACTTCCCTGCTTTGCAATTCCAGCGGACGGCGAGATCGGGAGCGAGGTGGCCCTGGATATAGTGAAGCGCATCGAGAACGACCATGCCGGGAGCGATGGGCACGCGATAGTCAACGGTTTGCCCGCCATTCGAATCGCCGCGGAAAACGCGCAGGATGGCTTCTTTCATGAGGGTTCCTCTTTTTTCGAGCGCCGCATGGCTTCTTCCCACTGCAGAGGCAGTGCCGAGCCCAAAACTTTCCACTTGGTGAACTTCGTCGGACCCATGTGGGGCATCATGGCTTGCATGGCTTGCTCATGCGGAATTTTCGCGACGAAATCCGTCAGAGCCTTTTCGTCTACCCAGGCAGAGAGAGTCCAAAAATTGCGGCTCAAGAGTTTCGCGCGGAGAGAGTATCCGATGACTCCAGGTGTGGCGCGCAACTGCTTCTGAATCTGTGACGAGAAGCGAAGGAAACCGGGAATCGCGCGGTATTTGTTCAGTGGCAGGGAAGACAGAAGAGCGAAGTACTCGCGGTTCTTGTCTGGCGGCCCGAACATTATCCAAGGGGAATCCATAGCAGTCGTTCTTCCAATCATTCGCTCGGACGAATCGAGAGACGGTTCATGACTTGTCCTCGGCAAGAATCTGCTTCAGTTCCTCGGGCATAGCCTCAATGGGAGATTCGCGGCGTTTCATAACGCCGGATTCCCGGACAACAATATTGTGTTTTTTTTCCCAGACCGAATCGAGATTTGGATAATCGATACGGCTGTGGGCACCGCGGCTCTCGATGCGGGCCAAAGCGCTGTGCGTGACGGCCTCGGAAACGATGAGCATGGCTTTCAGGTCGTACGAGAGATGCCAGCCGGGATTGAAGAGACGCGAACCTTCGACACTGGCTTTGGCGGCGCGGACCCTTAGTTTTTCCAGCTCGACGAGCGCCTTTTCCAAATCTTCCTTTGTACGATAAATCCCGACGAGATTCTGCATCACTTCCTGCAGGTCACGATGAACGGCATAAGGACTTTCCGTGCCGGAGTTGGAAAAGGGCGCAAGTAATTCTTTTTCGGCTTGCTCGATTTGCGAGTTGTCAAAGGAAGAAGCGGAAGCGCTCTTGGCGTGTTCGGCGGCGGCAAGGCCGGCGCGACGGCCAAAGACGAGCAGATCGGAGAGTGAATTTCCGCCGAGGCGGTTCGAACCGTGAAGACCTGCGGCGGCTTCGCCTGCGGCAAACAGACCGGGAATGGTGGACTGCGCCGTTTCGGCGTCCACGCGGATGCCACCCATCATGTAGTGGCACGTGGGACCGACTTCCATAGGGCCCTTGGTTATGTCGACGTCGGCGAGTTCTTTGAACTGGTGATACATGCTGGGGAGTTTTTTCTTTACGTATTCAGCGGGCTTGTGAGAGATGTCAAGATAAGCCCCGCCATGTTCGGTTCCGCGGCCTTCCTTGACTTCGGTGTAGATGGAGCGGGCCACGACGTCGCGCGTGGAGAGCTCCATTCGCTTGGGGTCATATTTTTCCATGAAACGCTCGCCCGCTTTGTTGCGCAGGATGCCGCCTTCGCCGCGAACGGCTTCAGTAACGAGGATGCCCTGGACGCCGGGCGGCCAAACCATTCCGGTGGGATGAAACTGGACGAATTCCATGTCCATGAGCTCGGCGCCGGCTTCGTACGCAAGGGCCATGCCATCACCAGTGTATTCCCAGGAGTTGGAAGTGATGCGCCAAGCCTTGCCGATGCCGCCAGTGGCGATGACGACGGACTTGGCTTTGAAGACAATGAAGCGGCCGGTCTCGCGCCAATACGCAAAGGCGCCTGTCACGCGGCCGCCGTCAATGAGAAGGCGCGTAACGGTGCACTCCATGTAGACATCGATGCCCTGCTGGACGCCGCGATCCTGCAGCGTGCGAATCATTTCAAGGCCGGTGCGGTCGCCAACGTGGCAGAGACGTTTGAAGGTGTGGCCGCCGAAAGCGCGCTGCAAAATGTCGCCATTCTCGGTGCGGTCGAAAAGGGCGCCCCACTGCTCGAGTTCGCGGACGCGCGCGGGAGATTCCTGGGCGTGAAGCTGGGCCATGCGCCAATTGTTGAGGAATTTTCCGCCGCGCATGGTGTCGCGAAAATGTGTTTTCCAATTGTCGGCGGCGTCCACGTTGGCCATGGCTGCGGCGATGCCGCCTTCAGCCATGACGGTGTGGGCTTTGCCAAGGAGCGATTTGCAAACCACGCCGACGGAGGCGCCCTGGGCGAGCGCTTCGAGCGACGCTCGCAATCCTGCGCCGCCGGCGCCGATGATGAGAACGTCGTGCTCGCGGGTCTCGTAGTTTGTGGTCACAGGAGCCTCAGGTCCCGAAAGGTCCCGCAGGCCACCATGCGCACATAGAAATCAGCGAAGCCGACGGAGAATAGGCTGCACCAGGCGAAGAGCATGTGGCGCTCGTTCAGAAATGTGGAGACGCGCCAGGTAGCGAAGCGGGAACGGCCGAAGGTCGCACAAGAGAAGCAGTCGAGTTTGCCGCCCGCAAGGTGACGGAGGGAGTGGCAAGAAAAAGTGTACAGCGAAAGAAGGGTGACATTGATCGTCAGGACGAGCGTGCCTATGCCGACGCCGAAATGCCCATCGAAGAAGAACGAGCGGACGGCATCGTACCAAAGGAAACAGATGAAAAGAACCGCGAGGTAGAAGAAGTAACGATGGACATTTTGAAGGATGAAGGGAAAAGCTGTTTCGCCGCGATAATTCCGGCGAGGAGATTCACCGACGGCGCAGGCAGGCGGGTCGAGGAAAAACGCGCGGTAGTAGGCTTTGCGGTAGTAGTAGCACGTAGCGCGAAAGCCCAAAGGGCCAACGAGAATCAGCAGGGCTGGAGAGAAAGGCCACCAGTGATGCTGCGGGTCGATGAGCGGCGAATAAAAGGGCGAGAGATACGGTCCCCAGGAATAGTAGGCATTTTCGAACGCGCGGAGCGTGGCGTAAACGCCAAAACCGCCGAGCACAATGACAACGGGGAGAATCTCCATCCACCAGGCGTCGCGGCGCAGCGTGCTGCCGAGACGCGATTCCGGCAGAGAAGTTGGAACCTCAACCATTCGATGACCTCCGGCGTGGGTGTAGGGTAGTCAAAAACCGGATTTTTTCAAATGAAATTATAGCGTGGACGGAAGGATGGAGCCCTAAAGAATCGTTTCGATTTCGGCGTCGAGGGAAACGTGGGTGGCGGGGATTCCGTTGACCAAGAATTTCTCGCCGGCAGCTTCAGAGAAATGGAAGAAGCGGCTGATGTGATAGTCCTCGTCATAACCGGAGAAGAGGCGCTCCGTTTCGGGGTTCGTCAGGCCGAATGCGGAGAGCGCAACCGGCTCACCAAACGTGCCGGCGTAGCAACGGTATAAACGGACCAGATCGCGCAGGGGCATCATAGAAGCGCGACCGGCGGCTTCGGCGCTCATAGGGAAGGTTCTCCTGAGCAGAGTCTACTGCCGAGGTCAAAAAGAAGGAACGAAATTAACGCACAGGATGCGGAGGAGAGCTGGATACGGAGTAGCGAGGGATGGAGGGCAGAATGGCGGACCCGGAACTTGGTGCGGGACGCAAGGATTGGGTAAGATGTGGGTGAGATGTGAGAGACATAGGAGGAAAGAGTATGAGCATCGCGGTGGGACAGACGGCTCCGGATTTTATGCTATTGAATCAGGAAAAGAAGGAAGTAAAGCTTTCGGATTTCGCGGGGAAAAAGAACGTCGTACTTGTGTGGTACCCGCTGGACTGGAGCCCGACGTGCACGAACGAGCATGTGTGCTTCGTGAACGATATGAAGGCGTTCGAAACGCTGGACGCAGAAGTGCTTGGCGTCAGCGTGGACAGCGTGTGGTCGCACAAGGCGTTCGCGGAAAAGATGGGAATCAAGTATTCACTGCTGGCCGATTTTCATCCGCGGGGAGCGATGAGCGAGAAGTACGGGGTGTATCTGGCGGACAAAGGGATAACGGGCCGGGCGATCGCCATCGTCAACAAAGCAGGCAAGGTGGCGTGGTTCAAGAACTACGACATTCCGGTGGTGCCGGATTTGAGAGAGGTTGCCGCCGCGCTAGGGCAAGTGAAGGCGGCTACCGCGTAAGCGAAAATAGCCGGCCAGAAAGGCACTGAGACACGGACCTAAGAACGGCGGGCCGGCTGTTGTCGGCCCGCTTTTTATTTAACGACTTTGGTTGTCTGCGTCTAGGAGACTGCTTCGAGGGCCGCTCGAAGTGGAGCGGCAAGTAGCCACAGTAGAAGAATCATCATACCCGCAGCGATCAGCGGGACACGCAGGAAGTTGGGGCGGAGAAGCGAGTAGACGGAAGCAAAACCGGGAATCAACACAAGGAACCAGATGGCGGCAAATTCAATCCAGCCACGCGTGTTATGTGGAATCACCGTGGGGATAGAACCGAAGCCCATGCCGCGCGGAACCCCAGGAAGCTGGCAGGCATAGCTCACAGTAACGCAAAGCAGAAGGACGATCGCGAAAGGATCTCGCTTCTTGCTCATCAGTACAGGCGCGGCGGGGCTGTTCTTTGCCTGGCGAAACGAATCTTCCGCATTGCCAAATGGCAGGGGCTCTTCGGGAAGAACGCGAGCCCAGCCGAAAGCAAGTGAAACCGCCGAACCGAGACTGAGTGCGGCGAGGAAGAGAAATGCAAGACGATAATCTAAAACTAGTGCGGCGAACATTTTAACGGAAGGGAACGGAGCAGCGGCAGGCGCGCTACTCCGTTCCCCGCTTCCCCTATTTTGCGGCTCGGAACTGTCAACTTCAAACCTTCCCATTCCCCTAGCCCAAAAAGCAGTCAACTCATCGGACCGCGAACCGCGTCTGGCCCTTGGTTTTCGACCTGCTTCGCGGATTTCTCGGTTCAAGGACTTCAGCTATGCTCGTGATCTGCCGCAAGACTTCCTGACTCAAGGGATAGGGATGCGCCCCAGGAACGGAAAATCTTGAGAAAGAGGGTGGAGCACGAAGACGAATGAAAAGTCACAACCCGCGACTCAATGGGCCGTCTATTTGCGCTCCGCGGGAACTCGAATGGCTTCATTCATATCCGTGTTGGCTTTCGTGCAAGACTCGCGGTCACCTTGATAACAATGCTCAAGGTCCTCCAAATAATTTTGCAGAATTCTCGCGCGAATCTTGCTTAGGCCTTTTTGGCGGGCTTCGTCCAATGCGGCCTTGGCCTTCTGCTCGCTAACTTGGTCTGCATGTTCGCCGAACTGCTCGACGGCGTTAAAGGCGCTCCAGTACGTCCGGTCCTGCCGTTCGCGCTCTCGCGTCACTTGCTGTTTCAGGGTATAGACCAAGAGGTAGTTGGCCCCCAGGACGAACGTGAGCCCTGCGATTCCAAGTATCATGAGCCGCTTGAACACGGTGCGGAGCCTATAGCATCTGCTAATTACATTCCAGCATATTATTCTTTCCTGTAAACCGCGTGCGGCAAGGCCATGGTCCCGACGGGTGCGGCGATTCGCGAGCAGGAGATGGCTGAGGAGCGCTGAGGTCATGCGATGCGAAGGGAAATCGCTAGAAAAGAGAGAGGAACAACTGGTCCATGTCGCCCGTTAGCCTCGACTTAAGCCCAGATTCAGGATTCTTCAATTCGCGGCAAATGAAAGAGACGCTTATTTCGTGGAAATTCTTGTTTTCAAAGCGTGCTATACGGTACATACATCGCGACGCCTTGGGTACATAGTCCTGGCTACTGGGGTCTGAATCCAGGCATCTCGAACTTGGTGCAATATTGCAATTCCTAAGGAACTTGGTTTCGCCATTCCACATCTCTTTACCGCTTTTGGTATTCCGGGCCCTGTCTGTTCTTCTTTGCGCTGTGGCGCCGGGAATCACCGCGGGCCAAGATTCTCCGGCGAAAGAGAAACAAGAGGGTACGGTCCAAGCGCAAATGCGCAACGTCACGTATCATTTTTCGGAAACCGTGATCGTGGAAATAAGATCGCTGAAGGGTGAGCTCGTACCCCTCGGCAAAAATGAATTCCCCGTCTTCGACGACAAAGATTCATTTAACCTGCGCATAAGCACGGCGGAGATCGCCATTGATTCGTCAAACTTGGCGAACGTCCTAAATTCTTATGTTTTCGCGCGTCCGCATTCGCCCTTAACAGAGCTATCCATCAGCGTTGATAAGGGGCACCTGAAAGTGAAAGGAAAGCTCCACGACAAGGGGGACATCCCGTTCGAATCGGAGGGGACTCTCAGTCCCACCGATGACGGAAAACTTCGCCTGCACGGCGAGAAGATCAAAGCGATGCACCTCCCGGTAAAAGGCCTGATGGATATCTTCGGTATCGATATGGGCGGGTTGATCAAGGAGGGCAAAATTCCCGGTGTGCAGGCCCAAGAGGACGACCTGATCCTCGATCTGGAACAGATCCTGCCGCCTCCCCATATTGAAGGCAAGGTGGTTTCCGTGCGAATGGAAGGCGACACCATCGTTCAGGTTTTTGGCGGTCCGGACGCCAAGCCGATGAAAAATATCCGCGCCGGAAATTACATGGCCTACAAGAAAAACCGTCTGCGCTTCGGCAAGCTGGTCATGAACGATGCGGACTTAGTCCTCATCGACATGGATCCAAATGATCCACTCGATTTCTATCTGGAACATTACAAAGAACAGCTTTCGGCGGGCTATACAAAAATTACGCCGGGCTCCGGCTTGCGCGTGTATATAAAAGACTTTAACAAGCTTCATCCTACTACCCAAGCGTCTCTCGGCAACGACAAGACGAAGTGAAGTTGAAGTGCGGAACCGCTCGCTTTTCGTTTCTGGACTCTCGACGGCGGGCGAGTAGGCCGAGTGGGCAAGGGCAGCACCTGCCCGTTTCCTGGACTTCCTACCAGTTTCCTCAGGCGGAGCCGCGTTGTAAATTGAGCAAATCCCAGTCAGGGTGAGGCTATGAGCGAATTCACCGCTTGGATGCAGAGCAATTGGTACGCGCTAGGAAATCTCCTGTTTCAATTTGCCTTCCTAGCCGCAGGAGTCTGGTTTGCGCGCGAAATCCTGAGAACGATCAGGGCCTCGCAGGAGCAGGTCGGGGCGCTGCTAAAGCTGTCGATTACCGGTGCGAATACCGAGCGGCACTCGCCGATTGCCGTTGCCGAGCGAACTCTCGCAGGTGCCAGTCCCTATTGGCTTACGCCGACGGAGATACCTCCTATTGGCCCGCTGGGGTCCCCAGAAAATGGTCCCGGTCGCTTGGCGGTTGCCCGGCACAGCCTGGTGGTGTGGCTGCAGACACCCATGAGTAGTGGAGACGCTGCCCCCTGGCGCAGAGCGATCAAGTGGCTGCAGGCCCCCGCCGGGAGGTGACCTGAGTTGGAAAGTAATTACCACGGGCCAGATCCTGATACGGCCCGATGAGAAGCCTCGTGAACCTCGCACGCTTCACTGCCGCTAACTCGTTTCGCGGTAGTCTCGGTTCAAAAACCTCAACTATGCTCGTGATCTGGCGCAAGGAATAGTAGCGATTGGCGGACGGCGCAGAGGGGAAGGATCGGTCAGCCAGTCAATGCGGCGCCAGAGTCGAGGAGAGACTTTCCTTGGCGGCGTTTTCGTAAAGGTGAAGGAGTTGCGCGGCGCGCTTGAGCAAGTCCGCGGGCAGGTCGCCGGGTTGATAGTCCACCCACCCTGTGGTGTAGACAAGGTTTATCTTGCGGCCGGAACAAACCATTTCTAGGGTGCCGAGCCGGTTCAAGACCGCCTTGACTTCGCCCAGATTGCATTCGGGCAGCACCAGCAGGAAATCGTCGCCGGCGAGGCGCGCGGCGAAATCGGAGCCGCGGCACGCCTTCTTCAAACGCCGTGCGAGCTCTTTCAAAGCCTCATCCATTGCCGATTGGCCGTAGCGCTGGTTGATTTCCGCAAACTCATCCAGATGAACGGTAGCCAGGCTTAGGGCCGTATTCTGCCGCCGCGCGCGGGCAATCTCTTTCCCAAGCTGCTGCTCGATGAAGTCTCGCGTGTGCAAGCCCGTGACCGGATCGATGCCGAAAGAATCGGAAATTTCACCAGGCTGCGCGTCCGCGCCGGCGTTCTGGCCGCTCAACTGCTTTCGCTGCCGGCGGAACGACCATTGACGGTACAGCATCCAGCCATTGAAAAGTAGAAGCAGGCACAAAATTCCCCAACGCGCCTGATCGGAACGGATTTCGTAAAAATGATCGCTGTGCCGGAAAAAAGAAGGAAACGAGGAGAGTAAAAAGGCCAGTGCCGAGAGCGTGGCGACGAAAAATGCGGAGAACCAAAGCCACCACTCGCGCCGTGCGATTTTCCGCAGGCTGGATTCCGCTTGCTGTGCGCGGAGGGTATCAGGTCCCTCAAGAGGCGAGGAATTGTGTTTGCTGGGGCGGAGACCGAGTATTGATTCCATGTTTCTTGCGGAAAGACCTATGCACTACCACATTAGGCCGGTGCTACAGAATAAGGCAACGCCGAAATGGTACAGGCCGTTCACTTCAAGAACCTGACCGCATGGGCAGGGCGGAGGCCGGGCTTCCCGCGACGCGGCGAACGGCGATTCCGTGTTCACGGCGGAGGCCGCTTCAAATGAAAAACGCCTCCGGCTAGACCGGAGGCGTCTTGAGGTGGCGCCGAATCGAATGGGAAAAAGATGCGCTCTCTAGGGCTTGGCAGCAGGCGGCTGAGTCGTGGCCGGCGCGGGTTTTGCTGCTGCCGGCTTCGGTTGCGTTGTCGCGGCGGCAGCCTTGACCGGGTAGGCCTGATCGTAGAGGCGCACAATGTCCTGCGTGACGTCGATCTGCGTGGAGGCGTAGAGAATCGGAGTGCTCTGCGCCGAGGAATCCAGGACGACGGAGTAACCGTTTTCGCGCGCGTAGCGATCCAGCACGTCCACCATCTTGCGGCCGATGCGGTCGATGACGTCGGCTTGCGCGGCGTTCACGTCTTCCTGGTATTCGGTGTTCATACGATCGAGCCGCTGCGCGAGCCGCTGACCTTGTTGCCTAAGGCGGGCTTCTTCTTCCTGGCTGAGCTTGTTGGCGCCGGCCTGAAGACGCTGCTGCAGGTCACTGATCTGCTTATTCAGATTCTCGATTTCGTTCTGACGGGAAGCGAACTGCGATTGCAATTCCGCAGATGCCACCTTGCCCTCGGCGGTGGTGACGATGGCCTGGCGAATGCTGATGACGCCGACCTTGCTCGATGCGGCCGATCCGGCCGCGGCGGGCGCCTGTGGCCAGGCGGCCGCGGCGCTCAAAATGCACGCGGCGGCGAGGGCAGCTGTAAGAGTTAACACATTCCGTGACCCCAACCGGGTCGGGGTCAACAATTTAGAATTCACTTTTTTCTCCTTGTTGTAGTCCGCCACGGAGAAACCGGGGCGAACCCGCGCCAAGTCAGCTTGGCCTAAAACTGATTCCGCTCCCAGCGGGTATTACGAGTGTATTGCAAACCTCAGAGTATAGCCGACGCGGTTTGCTTGCCGCAATCAGAAAGCTGCTACAGGCATGCAGCTCGAATTCTTCCGCGCGCAGCAAATTCTCTCTCCTGCCAGCCTCGTCAGTTCGGCATGGGGAACAGCAAAACGCGGTTGTGTGCCTGATCCACGATAACCGCCAGATTGGTGAACTGGTCGATGGCCACACCGAATGTTCCGGAACCTGGAATGCCGAAGGTCTGGCGCGTCTTAAAGGGATTCGAAAGCGTGTCCACAATAGAGATCGTGTTGCTGGCGGAGTTGGAAGTGAGAATCGCGCCGGTCTGCGGATTCAGCGCCAGTGAAGTGGGATTGATGCCGACGTTCACCGAACTGCCGCCACCGGAGTCCGGATTGAAAGCGGTGATGACGTTTGAACCGCTGGAATTGGCGTAGAACTCCCCGTTGTTCGCAGTGCCAGTGAACACGGTCGGATCGAAAACGATGCCCGTGGGCGTGGCGGTGACGGAGCCCGAGGGAATGGTGGTGCTCAGGGTCGGAGTTTGCAGACCGATTTCCACGACAGCGAGCGCTCCTTGCGGAGCGCCGCCGCTGACCAATTGCAACGAAGTGACGACGGCGATACCTTGATTGTTGGTGCCGCGGTCGGGATCGATGGCCACCGCGATAGGCTGCTGGATGCCGCCGATACTTGTGGGAGTCAACGTGGTAGGCGGAGTGGTGCCTGACGGGGGGAAGAGCAGGCCGAGATTGATCATGGTTACGGTGTTGGAACCGGTGTTGGCAACGATGGCTGCGCCGGTCGCGTCGTTGACGGCAACTCCAGCGGGATTTGTCCCCGTCGATACGGCGGGAACTTTTTGCGCCGGAGGATTCGCAGTCAGATCGATAACCGACGCGTTGCCACTGCCATTGTTCGCGACGACAGCCAGGCCGTAGCGCTGACTGATGGCGATGCCCTGGGGAGTGGTTCCAACGGAAACGGGGTTGCCGATTAATTGCCCAAACGTGGCGCTGCTTGGATTGAGGTCAATGACCGAGATCGTGTTGCAGCCGCCGCTGGAAACCACGGCGATGGGCGAGAAAGGCCCATTGGCAAGCTGGTCAGCAATGGCCACCGAAGCCGGCTGCGTGTTGGTGGGATTGCCGTTCGAATCGGTGCAAATCTTGGACATGTCCACCGCCTGGACTACGTAGAAGTCCGTGGCGTTGGACTGCGCGGTCAAGCCGGTACTACTGTCGGCGGTGAGGACGTCAAGGGCATATTTGTGAGGCGCGGACAAAAACGATTTGGGGATGGTGACGGTGATTTGCCGCTGACTGTTTACGGTCACGTTAGAACCAGGAATCGCAACGCTATCAAGGCGCACTTGCGTCGAGCCGCTGGCGCCGCTGAAAAAGCCGGAGCCAAAGATTTGCACGCCGCAGAGGTCATTGGCGGGCGATGTCAGCGTTCCCTGCGGAAAAATGGTGTTGGGAATGCCGCTGACGATGGGATTGCCGGCCGTGGGCTGCGGGCATCCCGGAGGCGGCGTGCTCGGGACAATCAGTTCATTGATTTGCGCCGTCTTGATGGGAGTTTTTGTGAATACGCTTCCCAAATCCACAATGTCGATGGTGCCGCTCCCCGATTTGACGACGAAAGCTTGGTTCGTTACCGGATCGACAGCAAGGCCACCGAAGAGAGTGAGAGTGTTGGTCGTCCCGTTCTGCACCGTGAGTGTAGCTGTGCCGGTACCGGAAAGCGTGATCTGAGCCGGATCGATCGTGGGACTTACCGTGCAGGGCAAAGGACGATTGCATGCGAAAGCATAGCGCTGCCGGCTGACGGGATCGGAGACGGACACCTGGTTGAGCTTCGGGTTATAAGAGACCAGCGCGTTGGTGTAGGGCTGCCAAGCGACATCCGTAGTGCTGAGTAACTCGGGTGCGTTGGAGCAAGGAGTCGTAAACGCGGTGCAAGTCGCGAAGAAACTGATGGAGGATATCGACTGGTCTAAGGCGCTGAGAAGGTCGATCTGCGGACCATTGGTGCCGATGGCGTTGGCATCGGCGACGGCGGCGGTGTTGGTGATGGGGTTAATCGCGACGCCCTGTGCCGTTCCCGAGATGGAAAAAATCTCGTCGGGGCTGGCGTAGAAGACGAACGCCCCCGCGGTTGCCGGGGCGCCTGTGTCGCTGGCCGTGGAATTCACGACGTAGGTGAAAGTCGTGCTGCTGGTGACATTCACGTTGAAGACTCCGTTGAAAAAGGCGCTGTTCGCCATGGTGCCTGGTGTCACTCCGGCGATGAGCACGCTGCCAGCGTTACCGGGTACCAAGCCCAAAGGACAAGGAATCGTCCCGCTGGAGGGCGTCACCCCAGGGGGGCACTTACTGGTGTCGACGGTCACGGTGACGAGACCGGCCGTAAGCGTGGAGGAAGTTATAAAGTTACCCGTGGAAGTCTTGGTTACATTCACGCCGCGGACCACCCCCGAGCCTCCCGGAGTAACCAGAGCCAAGTGTCCATGAGTTGACGTGGCGATCTGCGGATAGATTCCGGTATTCAAGGTGGCCTGCGCAGCGAGGCACTGGCCGGCTTTGGTGGTTTTATTGATGGCGTTGCCGAGCGCGCAGCCATACGGGTTCGTGTTTGTTGTCGAATCCGGATTCAGATTCACAATGAAGCCGAGATTTGCCACCGAAGATACGGACGTCGAGGAGTAGGCCACGAGAGCCAGATTCGAATCCGGATCGACGCCAATCGAATAGGGCATGGGAGCCGGGGAAACAGCGCCCTGTAGCGCGCCAGAAATATCAATACTGAAAGGTGTAATGGGCGTCCCAGGGGCGGTGGGAATGGGCAGGACCGTAACGCTCTGGCCGGCAGGAGGAAGCAGGGTGCCGTTCGTGCCCATTGGCTGGGTGCCATAATTCACGACGGCTACGGTGTGATTGGTACGGTTCACAGAAAGACCGGTGGGCACGTTGAGAGGAGCCTGAGCCGTGCTGGCCACAGTGCTCAACAGGGTGAGCGACGCGGCCGTCGATGGGGTCGGAGGCACGATCGAAAAGAACCTCACGGTGCTCGAGCCGGGGTCCGCGACGGCCAGGACGCCGAGAGTGGGATCTATGTCGATCGCGCTGGGGTTTGTGCCTGCGGGAATTCCTGAAGACCCGGTGACAACGACAGGCGGCGTAACGGAAAAATCTGGAAAAAGAGCGATATTGGTAACGGCGTCATTGTTGACGATGGGGGCAGGGGTGGCCCGGTTTGAAACCGACAGCGGATAGAGACCAGGGACCGAAGCATTGACCAGCGTGGCTGGAAGCAGGGTGTTCAACTGGCGCGCGGTCGATGTGGTCTTATTCTTCGCAACCGTTGTGCCCTGAAAAAAGACGTCAGTGAGATTGAGAGCGCCTGGGCCAAAATAACCACCGTCAACGATGACCTGGGTATCCTGAGACACCTTGCCCTGGACGACATCGTCTGGAACGGAGGCAATAGTGGTAGGCCGCACGGGGACGAACTGAAAGGTGTACGCATTTGCAGTAAGAACCGGCTTGGTAGGCGGAGCCGGGGTCACGGTTTGGCCTGGATCAGTGACACTCAGATAGACGGACACTGTTCCAGAGGCAGGCGGGATGACCAAGTCCGGGGCCTGAAGACGAAGCCGCGCGCCCGTGGACTGCGGATTCGTGACCGTCGTGATGCCGTTGGTGGTGGTAGTAATGGGAATCGGAAAAAGCACCTTGACCTGTCCGCTGGTCGAATCAAACGTCTTCGAACCAATGAAATTGGACGGATTGTTGCTGTCCTGGAAGTTCAGGGTAATCTTTGAGGCCGAAGAGATGTTCGGAGCGTCAAGGTAAATGTCCCAGAAGGCCGCGCCTTGAGGGGCAATGGTGGGCGTAATGCCATTAAAAGTGATGGGCCCGCCGGCAATGATGGTGATGGTACCAGTCGCCAGGCGCGTATTGTCGGCCACGGAAGTAGCCACGATGGTGAGGTTTGCCGGTGAATTCTTATTCGTTGAATCGGCAGGGGTGATGCTCGTCGGCACAGACGCGGGGGCGGTATATTTGGCCACGGTGGAGTTGTTGGAATCGGGTGTAATCGTGCCGCAGGTCGGGCTGCAAGTCTTGAGTTGGGGGAGAGGGATCGTAGTGGAAACTTGCTGCGTGAGCAACCAGGTCACGCCTTTGCTCTGAAGATCGTTCGTCAGCGTAACGTTGAATTGCTGTGGTTCGTTGGTGGGAACCGTGGCTGTAAGGGGATTGAGGACCACGCTGACGCCGGAGTTGAGGGTAAGGGTCAATGTGCCGGTTTTGCTGGTGTTCGCGTGAGACTGAGCGGTGAAGATGAGCTGCAGGCTAGGAAACTTGGTCTGATCCGGAATGGTATTCGGCGCCGTGTAGGTCGCGGTCCCCGTGGTCTGGATATTTGTAAGCGTACCAAATGTGCCGTCACTCGGGCACTGGACCGGCTTGCTGGTCGTTGGGGTAGTCCCGGAAACGGTGGTAGTTGTGTATTGGCAGGGCTGATCCGCGGCCGGCCAGTTGACACTGAGGTCGGAGGATCCTGAGACGGTGGCGGTGAGCGTGGTGGACTGACCCAGGATGATGATGTTACCCACGGACGAGCTTAGCGAGACCGTGACGACATTGGCGGTACTGCTGCTGCCGCAGCCATTCAGCGACAGCAGGCAAATGGCGGCCAGCCACGGGCCAAGAACACTGGACATCCTGCATACTTTCGTTCCCACGATTTCCCCCACACGATCGCGCGGCGCTGAATTTCCGCTCGCGCTGGCGTTACTATCCTTCACTTAAATCTTGCGCCCAACTTCGGTTATAGCCCCGCACTGCCGCAGCCCTCAGAACGTCCGGCTGACGGTGAAGCGGAACGTCGTCTTCGGTTCGAAATAGTTCAGCCGCCCAGGATTATTCTGGATGAAATCAAGCTGCGGCTTGATCTGCAGCGGATAGATGGTCGGATCCAGGGAATTGAATTGGGTCTTCAGACTCGCTATTTCGTTGGGTTCTATAAACGGCGGCCTGGCCACCAACTGGTCGTGAAGCCGGTGCACGTTGTAAGCATAATAAATGCGGAACGGCGCCTGTATGATCGGGAGTTGTACTACAAACTCGATCCCGGTCGAAGCGCGGAAGCGGAAATTCGTTCCCGGCGCAATGGAAAGCTGCTGGGTCAGGCCCCCCAATTCTTGCGCGTGAGGAAATTGGCCTGGGCTCGTTAGATTCTGAAAGCCCGACGGGTTGAGCTGAAGCGCGCTGCGGCGGACGACGCCGTCAGTTCCGGCGTCCACAAACAGCCCGGCCGTAACCGGCCCCACAATAGGGATGCGGTATTCGAGGTTCCCGAATCCTTGCAGGTCCCCTCCCGGCAGCGTGGCAACATACGTCAGCACCGGCACGCTGAACGATCGCAAGGCGCCGCCGGAGGTGGGGTCGTGGTAGGAAATCGTTTGTGCAGTCGCCTCGGGAATAAAAGTCACCGGCGAAATGGAGCGAACATCGAAGCCGCGAATGTCGCTTTCTCCACCCATGTACAGGCGGCTGAACGGGGGAACCTCGTTGGGAACCGATTGTGGTTTGCACGGCGGGACAGTCACCAGGGTCGTCGGACAGGTGGAAGTCGTGCTCCCAAATGAGGTGATATAAGCGGCTGAGACATGCATACCTATGACGTTCCTGTGCTTGTTAATCGGATGGAAGTACTTCATGTCAAAAACGTTGGTGATGCTCTTCACGTTGCCGCCAATCCCCGAGAAAGCCAGCGAATAGTAGTAGCTCTTCCCCCTGGTTGCGTTAATCGGGTTGTCGACCGTGTTATAGGTGATCGAGGGCGTGATGGTGCTTGAGATGATGCCGTTCAGCGCGCTGGGGCCCGTGAGGCTGCGAAATTGAAGTGATTCGAACAGCAGCGTGGAAGCCTGGTTAAAGGCGGTAATGTTGGTGCGGGTCAGACCGTACTGAAGCCCGAAGCGAGCGAACGAAAAGCGCCGGGCCGGGTAGCTGGCAAAAAGCGTAAAGCCCGTGCTGTCCTGGTTGTAATTCTGAATGAATTGCGGGTTGATGCTCACGGACTGTCCGGTGAATAGCGCTTCCTGCCGGGCCTGGTCAAACTTGTAGCGGCTGGAAAAAATCGTGAAACCCGAAGAGATAGGCCGGTCAAAGAGATAGGGCTCGGTGAATCCGAAAAGGAAGCTGCGCGAGAGATCGCCGAACTGCGCCGAAAACGTCAGCGTTTCGCCAAGACCCAAGAAGTTGTTGGTCTGATACGTAAGGCCGATGAAGCTGCCGGCCAGGCCGCTGACGCCGCCCTGCAAGCCGATGGACTGTTTGCCCTTCTCCTTCAGCTTAAGGTTGATGTCCACCGTGCCTTCTTTGTTGTTGCGCTTGATCTCCGCGGCCTTGTCCGCTTCGATCTTGTCGAAGTAGTCCAGCTGATTGAGGCGGAGAACGCTCATCTCCCAAAGACGCTTGTTGAAGAGCTGGCCTTCATCGATCAACAGCTCGCGGCGAATTACTTTGTCGCGCGTGGTAGTGTTCCCGCTGAAGTCGATGCGCCTGACGAAATACTGCTTTTGCTCGTCGAACTTCATCGTCAAGTTGATGATTTTCTTTTCTTCGTCGATTTCCGTGTCCGGCTCGGGAGTGAAATCGATGAATCCGTATTCGCCGTAAATTTTCCCGTAGGTCTCCAGGGCCTTGCGAACTTTCTCAGTGGAAAAGATGTCGCCCTGTTTGAGCGGGAAGGCGCCTTTCAGCGCATCAACCTTGAGGGACAGGGCCTTGTCTGGATCGGCGCTGACGATCTTCAGCGTGCCCATGCGATAGCGCTCGCCTTCTTCGATGGGGATGGTGATATTGACGGCCTTGCCGTGGCTATGCCCGGCGACCAGCGGGACGCCCAGGCGGTAACCCTCAGTGTCGATGTTTTCGAGAATGGGCTCGCCAACGGAAACCTTGAAATAGCCGTTGTCGCGATATAAGCCGCGAACACCGACTTCCAGGTCCTCGCTCAACTTTTGGCGGTCGTAGGTCTTTGTGAGCACCGGAATGTACCAGAAGTAGAGAGGAATCGAGTAGGGCCGGTCGTGGCGCATGGCGCGGATCAATTTGCGGTCGCTGAATGCGTGGTTTCCGGTGAATTTGATTTTGCCGACCTTGACCTTCGGGCCTTCCTCGATCTTGAAAACGAGAATGACGGCGTTGCTGGAAGCAATGCGCTCGTACTGCGGAGTGACTTTCGCGAACTGGCGGCCGTGCTCGCCCAGCAATTCCTTCAAGACCACTTCCGCTTTCTTGATTTTGGTGGGATCGAACTGGCTTTCGACGCTCAGACCGACCTTGCGTTCCTTGAAGCGGTCGAGAATGTCCGATTCGGAAACGGAGTGGATGCCGTCGTAGCGGATGCGGCGGATCTGCGGGCGTTCCTTCACCTCAAAGAGGATGATTTTGCCGTCCGCGCGATTGGGAGCATCTTCCACGCGGAGCTTCACGTCCTCGAAGAATTGCGTGTTCCACAACGCCTGAAAATCGCGGCGTAGCGTCTCTTCGTTGTAGACATCGCCTTCGCGGCTGAAGATGCGTGCTCTCAGCGTGTCGCTGCGCACGCGGCGGTTGCCGATGAAATCGATGCGCGCGATCACAAATTGCTGTTGCGTGGCGGCCTGCGGATTCGCTGAGGAACGATCCTGTATAACGTCTTTGCCGGTCGCGTAATCAAAGGAAGCGGAAAAGAGATAGGAGCGTGCCGACGAGGATGCGTCCGCGCGCGGATTTTCCAGCGTTGCTGCGGGCGACGCGATCGCAAAAAGGAACACAAGGGCGATCGTCAACGCCACGCAAGACGCAAAAAAACCACACGGCAAACAGACTTTTCTTTGAGCGGCCGATGAGGTCGTCAAGGCCGCGCCCCCAAACTCAAGTTGTTTTTCTCCCGCCGGACCCGGTGTGGGCCGGCCGTGCGTTAACCCCGAACCCGGTCGGGATCACCCGTGCGTTGTGTCAGATTCGTTAGTGGACGACCGGGGTTGCCTCACCGACGGGACGGAACGACAGGCCTTCCCCCGCGACGTAAATCTGGAGAGTCGCCGGCCTTTGAATTCCACCCTGGATCAGTGCCTCGGAGAGCGGGTCTTCTACATACTTCTGCAAAGCCCGGCGGAGCGGACGTGCCCCATAACTGCGGTCCGCGCACGTTTTCTCGAGTATCCACTGCCGTGCTTCCGGCGATACTACGATCTGCACCTGCCGGTGAATCAGCGTGTCGTTCAGCTGGCCCACCAGCAAATCGATGATGCGGAGCAGATCTTCGTCGCCGAGCGGATTGAAAATAATCACTTCGTCCAGCCGGTTCAAAAACTCCGGGTTGAACGCCCGCTTTACTTCATTCATCACCATATCTTCCATGCTCTTCTGCCCGGCTTCATCCGCGCCGGATTGGAAGCCCATCGCCGTGCGCTTTTGCAAATGGCGCGCGCCGAGATTGGAGGTCATGATGATGATGGTGTTCCGGAAATCCACGGTATTTCCCAGCCCGTCGGTCAACTGGCCGTCTTCAAACACCTGCAACAATATATTAAAGACGTCCGGATGCGCCTTCTCGATTTCATCCAGCAGGATGACCGAGTAAGGTGTCCGGCGGACGCGTTCCGTCAACTGACCGCCTTCTTCGTAGCCCACGTACCCTGGAGGCGCGCCGATCAGTTTCGAGACGGAGTGCTTCTCCATGAATTCCGACATGTCGAAACGAACCAGCGATTTCTCCGAACCAAACAAAAACTCCGCCAGCCGCCGCGCGACTTCCGTCTTGCCCACGCCGGTCGGCCCCAGGAAGAAGAAGCAGCCCACCGGACGCAGAGGCGACTTGAGTCCCGCACGACTGCGGCGAATGGCGCGGGCCAGCGCGGTGATGGCTTTGTCCTGGCTGATGACGCGTTTGTGCAGTTCCGGCTCGATGCGCAGAAGTTTTTGTTGTTCGTCTTCCTTGATGGAAGTGACGCCGATGCCGGTCCAGCGCGAGACGACTTCTTCAATATCTTCGCGGGTCACGATGCCCGTCGAGGCGTCATCCAATTTGAAGCGTTCGCGCAGCCCGCGCAGGTTTTCTTTTTCTTTGCGTTCTTCCTCCGAATAGAAACGCGCCTTTTCGAATTCGTGATTGGCGATGGCCGTTTCCATGCGGTGGGTGATGAATTTCACGCGCTTCTGCACTTCGCCGACTTCTTCGGGGACGGTGGCCTGGCGCAGCTTCACGCGCGCGCCGGCTTCGTCGATCAGGTCGATGGCTTTGTCCGGAAGAAAACGGTCGGGTATGTAGCGGTTCGAAAGATAGACGGAATAACGAAGCGCTTCGTCCGTGTAGCTGACGGCGTGGAATTTTTCGTAGCGCTCGCGAACACCTTGGATCACTTGCACGGCTTGTTCTTCATCCGGCGCGGGAACTTTCACGGACTGGAAGCGGCGCTCCAGAGAGCGATCTTTCTCCACCGACTTGCGGTATTCGCCCGGCGTTGTTGCGCCAATGCATTGAATCTCTCCGCGTGAGAGTGCGGGCTTCAAAATGTTGGCGGCGTCCAGCGATCCTTCCGCGGAACCGGCGCCCACGAGCGTGTGCAGCTCGTCGATGAACACGATGGAGTTTTGGCTCTCCATCAATTCCTTCATGATGGTCTTCAGCCGCTCTTCGAACTGGCCGCGGTACTTCGTGCCCGCCACGATCAGGGAAAGATCGAGTGAAAGGATGCGCTTGTCCGCGAGGAACGGCGGAACATCGCCATCGGAGATGCGCTGTGCGAGGCCTTCGACGATGGCGGTCTTGCCCACTCCGGGCTCGCCGATCAAAACCGGATTGTTCTTGGTGCGGCGGCACAGAATTTGAATGACGCGCTCGACTTCGTTTTCTCGTCCGACGAGTGGATCCAGCGAGCCTTCCGATGCTGCCTGGGTGAGGTCGCGGCTGAATTCCGCGAGCAGAGAAGTTTCTTTCGGCCGCGCCGCCGCCGTTTTTTCGCCGGACGTGCGCGCCAGTTCTTCCCGCAGCGTGGAGAGACGCAGCCCGCGCTCCATCAGGATTTCCGCGCCGAAGCACTTTTCTTCGCGCAGGATGCCCAGCAGTAAATGCTCGGTGCCGACGTGCTTGTGCCCCAGGCGCTCCGCTTCTTCCGCCGCCATGTTAAGTATGCGCTTGCACTCCGCGCTGAGCGGCACTTCGACGGATGTGGAGATGCGCTCGCGAATGGTGATACGGGCTTCGATCTCTTTGCGTATCGATTCGATCGAGCCTTGCTGTCGCAGGAAACGGTTGGCCAGGGCTTTGTCCTCGCGCATCAAGCCGAGCAGCAGATGCTCCGTCTCGATGTACGGGCTGCCATACTGGCTGGCTTCGTACCTCGCAAAAAATATGACGCGTCGCGCTTTCTCTGTATAACGTTCGAACACGTTAGCTCGCTTCTCCCCCGAGGGTCCCGCTCGCGGAGGCCGCAGCCTCGCGAGTTCGCAGAACGCCATGCTCCAGCGCAAGTATCCGGTCACACCGCGCGGCGAGCGCCAGGTTGTGCGTCGCAATCAGCGACGTCAACTTGTGCGTGCGGTGCAGCCTTTCCAGCAACTCGAACACAGCCCAAGCATTCTGCTCGTCCAGATCCCCCGTAGGTTCATCTGCCAGCAGCACGCTCGGCCCAGTGACGAGCGCCCGGGCGATCGCGACGCGCTGCTGTTCCCCTCCGGAGAGTTCACCTGCGCGATGATCGGCCCGGTTTTCCAAGCCAACCTCCGCGAGCCACTTCCGCGCCATCCCCAGCGCGGAAGCAAAATCTTCGCCGCGCACTAGCAGCGGCATGGCTACGTTTTCCGCAGCCGTAAAATCCGGCAGCAACTGGTGGCGTTGCCACAAAAATCCGATGGCACGATTCCGAAACTCCGCCAGCTCCGCGTCGTGAATCGATTCAATGGCTTTCTTTGCGAAGTATACTGTACCGCTCGTTGGCGTGTCTAGCGCGGCCAGCAAGTGCAGCAAAGTACTTTTGCCGGCTCCGGACGGCGCGACGATCGCCACCATCTCTCCCTGCCGCAAACTCAAGTTTGCATCCGCCAGAACGCAGATGCTTTTCTCCCCGCGGCCATACGTTTTCTTCAAACCGCGCGATTCCAGCACAACTACTGCGTTGCGCGGATCCTCTGGCGCCATCCCGCTCGCGAATTGTTCCCGCTGGATCACTCCGTTTATGGTCCTTTTGGCGCCTTCTCGCGCCCTTCCTGTTCGTTAGTTAGATGCTTCCGCTGCAATCCCCGTGCCGTGAGGAATGTGCAACCTGTGCTTCCATTAGCCCAAAGTGTTTCCTGTTTTCACCATTCCATTGCCTGCCGAAAAGAGGGCATTTTTGCGTTAAACTGAAATACCTATAATCTTTCTGTTTTCAACAGCTTGCAGTGGGTACTTACCCGGCCGACGGTCGGGGGATGCGCCCCGGTCTCACCCACCTGCCTCTCCGCCCTGGTAGGAGCAAATCTCGCGCCAAATTGATTCCGGAATATCGTTCCTGCTTGCCGGTTCCCGCCCTCACTCATACCGGAGGATTTCCACCGGCAGGAGCCGCACGGCAGCGCGCGCTGGCAGAATCGTTGCCGCTATGGAGATTCCCATCGCCACGGTGGTGATCCACAAGCCATCGAGAATATTCGAATGAAAAGGCACGTAAGGTACGGCGTACACCTGCGGATCGAGAGGAATCAGATGGTAGCTACCAGCCACAAACGAGAACGTGTAGCCGATGAACAGGCCAATGAGCGTGCCCGTGGCTCCGATGCTGATTCCCTGCCAAAGAAAAATCGTGCGAATCTGCTCGCGGCGCGCGCCCATGGACCTCAACACGGCGATATCGCGCGCTTTGTCGATGACCGTCATGGAAAGAACCACCAGAATGTTGAGGCCGGCGACGAAAGTAATCAGCCCGATGAAGATCGCCGTGACCAGCTTTTCCAATCGCAGAGCCCGGAACAGCGCGCGATTTTCTTCCATCCACGTCGTCGCTGAAAATCCCGGACCCGCGGATTGCCGGACCTGTTCCGCAACTTCGCCTGCGCGCTCCGGCTGATTTAGCCGGAACTCCAGTACGTTGACGACGTCACCCGCGCCAGAAAGCCCCTGCGCTGCGGCCAGCGTCATGAAACACCAGTTCTCGTCGTAGTCGTAAAATCCGGAATCGAAAACACCGGTAACACGAAACCGGCGTGTCCGAGGCATCAATCCGTAGGGCGTCAATCGTCCCTGCGGACTTGTGAGCGTCACGTAATCGCCCGGAGTGATCTTCCATTCCTGCGCAAGCTGTTTTCCAATCAGCAGCGCTTCAATCCCATCCGCGTCCGGAGAAAAGTCCAGACTTCCGGCAGCGATGCGCTGCAGCGCTTCGTCGCTTTTTCGCTCCCGCTCGGGGTCGATACCTTTCGTGACCACCCCTCGCGCTTGCCCAGCGAAAGAAAGCAGCACCGTCTGGTAGACCGCCGGCGTGACGGAACGCGCACCGCTTGTGTCGGCGAGTTTTGCGGCCATTTCCTCGTAATTCTTGATTCCCCCCGTACCGGGTCGCGTAAGAGAAACATGGGCCGTCACGCCGAGCAACCGGTCTTGCAGCGTTTCGCGGAAACCGGTGTTCATGGAGAGCGCGATCACCAGCGTCGCCACGCCCGCCGCCACCCCGATCGTGGAAAAGAGCGTGACCAGCCGCAGGACCGCTGGCCGGTATGGCGACCGCAGGTACCGCTGCGCCACGAACCATTCGAATCTCATGCTAGTTGGAAGAATACGTTAGCCGCCGTGCGCTTCGGAAGATGATTCGCCGCCTTCCGGGCGCAGCAATGGAAAAAGGATGACGTCACGGATCGAAGGCGAGTCCGTCAGCAGCATCGTCAGGCGGTCGATGCCGATGCCTTCGCCGGCCGTCGGGGGCATGCCGTGGCTCAGAGCGCGAATATAATCCACGTCGAGCTGCTTCGGGACCTCTTCTCCGCCCTGCGCCATCTGTGCAAGAAAGCGCCGCTCCTGCTCGGCAGGGTCGTTCAACTCGGAGAAGCCGTTCGCCACTTCCATGCCCGCAACGTATATTTCGAATCGTTCCGTCAGTGACGGATCCTCCGGCTTTTGTTTCGAAAGCGGCGAGATATCGGTCGGAAAATCGTAGAGAATCGTGGGCTGGACAAGTTTATCTTCGGCCATGGTTTCGAAAAGGAGTCCGGTCCATTCGCCATTCGTCAACGTCCCTTTGGCCCCCGCGTAAGGCGCACCGGCGCCCTTGGCCCACAAGTTGTAGCGCTTTGTCGCTTCCTGAGCGCCGCCCGGCGAGGCTAATTTTTCGCACGAAGGCGCCTCTCCCGCAGCCGCCGGCCAATACTTGACGATTGCCTCGCGCATCGAAAGCCGCTCCATTTTCGAAAAATCAAACTCGGCGCCGCCGTACTTGACCGTGGTTGACCCGGTAATGTTCTTTGCCAGCAGCGCGAACAGTTGCTCGTTCATGTCCATCAGATCGCGATAATTGCTGTAGGCCTCATAAAACTCCAACATCGTGAATTCCGGGTTGTGTTGTGTGGAAATACCTTCATTGCGGAAATTGCGGTTGATCTCGTACACGCGGTCGAATCCCCCGACCGTCAGCCTCTTCAGATAAAGCTCCGGCGCGATGCGCAGGTACAAATCGATGTCCAGCGTGTTGTGGTGCGTTGTGAACGGCCGCGCCGCGGCGCCCCCGGCGATGGGATGCATCATCGGCGTTTCGACTTCGATGTACCCTCGCGCATCAAAGAACCGGCGCAATTCCTGGATGATTCGCGCGCGTGTTACGAACACTTGGCGCGATTTTTCATTGGCGATCAAATCCAGATACCGCTGGCGATAGCGCAGCTCGACGTCCGTCAGGCCATGCCATTTTTCCGGCAGCGGCAGCAGCGCTTTCGAAAGAAAGAAAATCTCCTCGACCCAGATGGACAACTCATTGGTCTTCGTTCGAAACAAGTGCCCGCGCACGCCGATCGAATCGCCCAGGTCCAGCAGATGAAACAGTTGGAATCCCCGTTCGCCGACAACGTCTTTCTTTACATAGATCTGAATGCGTTTGCCGGCCCCTTGTAGGTGCGCAAAACCAGCCCCCCCCATGAGCCGGAAAGACATGATGCGACCCGCGACCCGCACCTCCTTCTTCGTCGCCTCTAACTCCTCGCGGGGGGTCTGACTGTATTTCTCCACCAGTGCGGCGGGTGTATCCGTCCAGCGAAATTCCCGGGGATACGGATCGTGCCCCAGGGCCTGGATCTGTTCGAGTTTCTTTTGGCGCTGTTCAAACTGGTCGCGCGGCTCAAATTGCAACGGGAAAATCCTTTCGAAGGCAATGGAGTCCGAGTATAGCGGCGTGCGTGTCGATTGAGCAAGAAATGGGATATTCCTGTCCTGGTGGCACTAGCGCCAAAACCCACTGCTTCGTAGGACAAATACTTACACCTTTGCCGCGTTTTCTTGCTACACTCCCATCCACTTCACAACGGAGACTTTTGTGACAGACCGCAACCGTCCCCCAGCCCGCGGTAAGTGTGTCAGAGACGACTGGCGCGCCTGGCTGCCTGATGAAAAAGCACAGGTTTTCCACAACCAAGTCCGCCAACTCGAATCCAGCTACGCCATGTTGAGCGTGTCACTCGATGAGGCTATCGAACTGTGGCAGCTGGGAGACTCCGCCAAGTCCGTGCAGGCCGTAAGCATAACTTCGGGCCTCTGCAAGCTGCTGACCCAGGCGCTCGCTGGCTTGCTTCGTGCCTTGTCCGAACACGCCAAGCATTATGGAACCATCCCCAACGCTGCGCCTCTCGATCCCGCGAATTTTCAGGGGCCAAGAGGCCAGCGGTCGGCGCGTATGAGCAGCCTGCTCAACCACGTGCTGCTTTCCCAAAGGCTTCAATTCCTTCACAAAGTAAGCACCTTGGAGGAAATGGTCGAGGATCTTGGGAAGGAGTTTCGCCTTGCCGCCGAGGACCTCGCCGAGGGAGCCTCCTTGAATCCCAAGAAGTGGGCAGAGGTGGACGCGGGCCACTACGACCTGAATACTTGCTTGAGAGAGGCCATTGTTGTCTTCAAGTCTTTCTTGATTGTCCTGCCCGAGAGCCAGCTTGATGCTTTCCAGAATGCCGTTCGCGAGCAATCTCAGCTCCAGGAAGCCCTCGTCCCTTCCCGCCAGCCTGCGATACGCCATAGACGAATGACCGCGATCGCGGGAGAATGATCGAGCCTGCTCACCCGCAGGGCTCCGGGAAACCTACCGGGGAATAAGCGCCCCTGGGGGGTGTCTGTTTAAGTCGTGCGGGCTTGTGCCAGGACAACTCAAGGGGGTATTCGGCGCATCCGAAGTGGTGGATGCGCCGCTATTGGACCGTTGGCCCGAAACCGACCAAGCGATCCCGATGCGTCGACCTCTCGCCAGTCCGCCAAACCGGTGACTGAAGCGGAGGCCATCCGCCTGGCCCAGGCCGGGGATGCTGCGGCTTTTGAATTTCTGTACCACTTGCATGGCCGCCGCGTCTACGCCTTGTGCCTGCGCATGGTGAATAACCCAGCCGATGCGGAAGACCTGATGCAGGAAGCTTTTCTGCAACTCTTCCGTAAGATTGGGACCTTCCGCGGAGAGTCGGCCTTTTCGACTTGGTTGCACCGGATGACGGTCAATGTGGTGCTGATGCGGCTGCGCAAAAAGTCGCTTCCTGTGGCCTCGCTCGAAGAAACGACGGATCCCGACGATGAAACGGGCGGCCCCAGGAAAGACATCGGCGCGCCGGATTTGCGCTTGAGCGGTGCCGTGGACCGGGTCAATCTGGAACGTTCCGTTGAAAAGTTGCCGCCGGGCTATCGGACGGTGTTTGTGCTTCATGACGTCCAGGGCTACGAGCACAATGAGATTGCGGACATCATGGGGTGCTCGGTGGGAAATTCGAAGTCGCAATTGCATAAAGCGCGTACCCGGCTGCGGGACCTGCTCCAGGAAGAAGTACGCCAGCAGGCACGGCAGGAGCGCCATGCGGCAAAAACCCATACGGCGCATGATGATTGAGTTACAATGAGTGCAATTCAGGGTGTGTGAGCGACTTCACGGCGGAACATCGGGGTTTTGCGCCGAAACGATTTGAGAGAAGTCGAACGGGGCAGGCATCCAGCGCCAGCTCTCCGGGAGTGCAGGATCATGTTGTGTAAGGACGTGGAAATCGTTGTGGAGCAGGAAGGTCTGGCGCCACTGCCGGAAGCGGCAAGGGCGCATGTGGCCACTTGCAGCCATTGCCGGGAATTTGTTGCCGATCTCGCGGCTATTGTTTCTCTCGCGAAGGAATTGCCGGCGGAAGTCGAACCACCCGCCCGCGTGTGGCTTTCCCTCCAGGCTCAACTTGAACTCGAAGGAATTATCAAGACGCCTGTCGTTCCTGCTCATGGCGGGCGCGCGTCCTGGTGGCTCGGCTTCAACGATCTGTTTCGTGGCCGCGCTCTGGCGACTGCCGCTGTGGGCCTGCTGATCGTCGCTGCGGGGGTCCTGCAATTGCGCCAGCCCGTGGCGGACGCCCCGTTGGAAACTACTGCGAGTGTTGCCGGCCCCGTTTGGCAAATTCCCTTCGCCCAAACTGCCCAAGTGCTGAATGAGCAGGAAATCGACCTCAGAAACATGCAGCTTGCCAGCACTTCTGCGGTGGACACCTCTTTCCGGCAGAACCTGCAGCAAGTCGATGATTTTATTGCCGACTGCGAGCGCCGCGTGCACGCTGCCCCGCAGGACGAATTGGCGCGTGAATATCTGTACAACGCTTATCAGCAAAAAGCCGAGTTACTGTCCGCGATGATGGATCGCGGAGGGAGTGTCCACTAACATGGGAACGGGAACGCTGGGGTTGGCCTCTTCGCGGTCGGATGTGAAACGCAGCTTGCTGCCGGTATTCGGCGCCGCGGCTTTTCTCTGCTCCAGCCTGCCCGCCGCGGCTGCAGCGCAGCATGTCGAAAAACATTTCGCGGTCAACAACCGCCCTGTGGTCGTCATCCACAACGTCGCCAATGGCCGCATCGAAGTGAAGTCCTGGAAAAACAAGGAAGTGGACGTCCTCGCCAGCCAGACTTCCGGCAAGATTGGTTTTGAGATGGAGCAAGCTGGTGACCGTATCGACGTCACCGCCACCATTCTTGATGCCTCGGCGCAGCCCCGCGAGCGGGAAGCCAGTCTGCAGCTTACCGTGCCCGAAGAAACCGAATTGCAGCTCAAGACGGAGACGGGACTCATTTACGTCGAGCAGGTCATGGGCGACATGACCCTGGAAAGTGTTGCCGGCGACGTACACCTGAAGGAAGTGTCCGGCTACATTATTGTCCGGACCACCGAAGGCTCGCTTGTCTGCACGCAGTGCGCCGGCAAACTGGATTTCAAGTCCATCAGCGGTGGCGCTCAGGTTCTGCAGCCGGCGCTTACCAACGTCAGTCTCTTCACCACTTCGGGAAACATTCTCTTTGACGGGGATTTTGTCCGCACCGGCCTCTATACCATGAAGAGCGGGAAGGGCCTCGTGGAGGTTCGCTTCTCGGGCAACGATTCTTTTGACCTGAAGGCGCAAACCGCCTTCGGCACGGTCGACAATCAAGCCGCCGCATACCTGAAGCCGGATTCCCACGGCGTCAAACACTTGGCGTCGAAGTTCACCAAGGGGCTCTTCGGAACCGTCGGACAGGGCCTCGCGAAAGTCGAACTCTCCTCCTACAGTGGTACAATTCGCATTCTGAAGCGCGACTAGTTTTTCGCGCCACCATCGCGTGAGAACTACACCTCCTTTGCGCGGGCCGCAAGCTCGCGTCCCGATTCTCTGCCTTGCCGGTTTCATGGGTTCTGGCAAAACCACCATTGGCACGCTCCTTGCTCGCCAACTCGCCTGGCGCTTTGTCGATCTCGATGACCGCATCGAGGCGTCTGCCGGCCTCCCGATTCCGCAAATTTTCGAACGCCTCGGTGAACTGGCTTTCCGCCAGATCGAAGCGGATCAGCTCCGCGCTGCTCTTGGCCGCGCCGCCGAGCTGAAAGAAAGCACCGTTCTCGCCCTTGGCGGCGGCACCTACGCGCAGCCCGGTTGCCCCGATTTTCTGCGCTCGGCCGGCGTTCCGGTCTTGTGGCTGGACTCGCCCGTCGAAGTTCTGCTTGCGCGGTGCATGACCATGACCGGCCGTCCGCTTTTCCGTGACGAAGCCAGCTTTAGCGCGCTCTACACTCAGCGCCTCCCTTCCTATCAACTTGCCGATTACCGCGTGGACAGCTCCGGCGAACCAACCCAGGTTGTGGCGGAAATCCTGCGCCGCGGCATTGTTGCATCCGGTGGAAACGCCGCGCATCTGGTGGTTGAGAAACCCCTTCCCTGAGAGAGAATGGACGCGGGGGTTACCAGCACCGTGAAATTGAGAACAGTTTCGCTTGCACTGATTCTTGGAATCGTGGCATGTGCCGCTTTGTCTCTAGCGGCTCAGAAGAAGGCTGCGGTAGCGCTCGGCCCGGTTGTGTTCGCCGAGGATAAGGGCAAGTTCACCGTCAAACTCGGCGGACAAACCGTCGGCCACGAAGAATTTGAAATCGCTCCGTCCGGCGGCGGCTGGCTCGCCAAAGGCACCGCGGAAATCAAGCCGCCCGAGGGTGGCGCCAGCAAAGTCTCCGGCTCGCTGACGCTGCAGGGCGATGGCGCGCCCATCAGTTATGACTGGAGCGCGCAGGCGGAAAAAACGAACGGCGCGCACATCCTCTTCGCCAACGGCGTGGCCAGAATCACTCTCGAGATGCAAGGCGCCCGCCCGTTCCAGCAGGACCTCACGTTCAATTCGCCCCTCATTGCCGTTCTGGACAACAATCTCTACCATCAGTACGCCGTCCTCGCCCGCATCTATGACTGGTCCAAACGCGGCGTGCAAACTTTTCCGGTGATCATTCCCCAGGAACTGACCCCTGGTTCGATTACCGTGCAATCCACCGGATCCGCCAGTGCCGACGGCAAGACCTATGAAGGCCTGAAAGTCACCACCTCCGACCTCGAAATTCTTCTTTTGCTCGATGGCAATCACCGCCTCATGCGCCTGGAAGTTCCTGACGCCAAAGTTTCCGTCATCCGCGAGTAGTCGCCCTCTCGTCGGCCGCGGGCAAAACCGCGGCCCCAATCTTTTCCTCGCTTGGGCAAAAGCCGCGAGCCTTGGCGAACCTGTTCCTCTCTTACTGAATACCGTGAACTGACAACTGTCCACTGCATCTTCCTGCAAAAGAAAAAACGCGGCGTCTCGATTGAGTCGGGACGCCGCGTCTTTTTGTGCTCTGCTTGAGAGAAACTTATCGCGCCAGCGGCCGTTGAAAAACCGGCCCGCCCGGACGCCGCAGCGGATAGCCCTGCGGATTGCCATGGGCATGCGTTAGCGCAAGCCCATTCGAATGGCCTGTGCCGATGTGGCCGTTGCCATTGCCATTCGCCGACGCGGGCTGCGGCAGCCGCGCCGGATTACCGATAGGGCGGAGATTGATCGGCGCTGCATGAACGTGGTCGCTGATGGCCTGCAGCCTCTTCAGGATGGACTGCCATTGTTCCCAATCCAGTTGCCGCAGGAACGGACGCAATCCCTGGATGAAGGGATCTTCCAGCAGCGCTTCGCCGTCGGATTCCGGGATGAAGAACCGGTTCAAGCCGACGTTGAGCGCCTCGGAGATCTTTTCCAGCGTGCCGAGGCTCGGCGTCATCTGACCGCTTTCGATGCGCGAGAGGTAGGAGCGCGAAACCTTCGAGCGCGACTGCAGTTGGCTCTGGGTCATCGCGCGCGATTCGCGCAATTGGCGAATGCGCTGGCCGATATTCTCGACCGTCTCCTGGTTGACGAACTTCTCTGGCGTTGGTTCAGCGGCTGCTTCCTCCGGAGGTGCCGGTGGAGGAATCAGGAACTCCAAGCGCTGAGGCAATGCGCGCACGCAGCGGCGGCAATTCCCGGTGCGCGTCCGGTATTGAACGAGACCACATGTCTTGCAGCGAATGACTTCCCGATCCATTTCTAACGAGCTCATGTCTTTTTCTAATTGTACGGACACCGGTACTCCTTGCTGACTGTTTTTCCGGCGTGCGGATAGGGGAGGAACGCTGGAACGTTCGCTGGGAAGGCAGTTGCTGGCGCACGAGGAGTATCGTGCTGCCGTCATTTTCTGTCAAGAGTATTTTTAGACTTTTTTTATTTTTGCTCGCGGAGAATTCCAGCTCTACGCTGGACCTTCGCTGTCCCAATGGACATGCGCGCCTTCGCGCTCCCCTTTTTTCCGCAATCTCTTGTGTACTCCCGTGTGCCGCACCGCACTGCTTGTGGTGTTGTCCCGCAGCCGAGTTTCTCCGTAGGCCGGCTATCTAAACTCTCTTCCCCTTTAGGGACACCATAAATCCCGCCCGTGACATACTCCCCTCCCTGAAGGGACCCTGAAGGGAGGGGCTTCTCAAGCTACGCATGGCATTACCTCACCTACGTTGGCGCTTGAAGGCACCGTCCGTGCCCGTTCGAGGATTACTTGAGCCGAGACATGATCACGTGAGGCCAGCAATCCGCACGCGGTACAGACATGCACTCTGTCTGACAACCGTTTCGGAACTTTTGCTCCACATACACACGTCTGACTGGTACCGCGGGGATCTACGGCGAATAGCTGGCGACCGGCACTCTCAGCC
>Ga0210400_10000804_pt1 | contig 33029 bp, 32 predicted proteins | sample IncBWH26MmetaG_FD_155456 | JGI IMG/M metagenome (GOLD analysis project Ga0210400, IMG submission 155456) | Forest soil microbial communities from Barre Woods Harvard Forest LTER site, Petersham, Massachusetts, United States - Inc-BW-H-26-M | ecosystem: Environmental > Terrestrial > Soil >... | reverse complement strand
CCCCCGGTGGCGCCCAACCCAACAGGGCCAGGTAGTTGACGAAGGCAGCGGGAAGATAGCCCTGGTCCCGGTAGGACTCGACGGCGACCGAGTCGCGCCGCTTGGACAGCTTCTTCCGCTGGGCATTGACCAACAATGGCAGGTGGGCGAACACCGGGAGCCCGAGCGTGGGACTGGGGGCGCCGGCCACCACACCGTCGGTCTGCCAGCCTGACGAGGCCAATGCCCCCCACAACAACAGCCCCTTGGGCGTGGTGGGCAGTAGGTCCTCACCCCGGATGACGTGGGTGATGGCCATGTCGATGTCATCGACCACGTTGGCCAGGACGAAGAGGGGCTGGCCGTTCGACTTCACCGCCACGAAGTCCTCCATGGCCGAGTGGGGGAACTCGACGTCCCCCCGGATCACGTCGACGACGATGGTCGAACCGGCGTCGGGTGTCCGATAGCGAAGGGCCCGCCCCTCGCCCCGCCCTAGCCCCCGGTCCCGGCAGAACCCGTCATAGCCGGGGATGGTGTTCCCCTTGGTCCGGGCGTCGACCACCTCTCGGGTGCAATCGCAGGCGTAGAGATGACCGCCCTCCCACAGGGTGTCCACGGCCAGGTCGTAGCGGCGGCGGCGCTCCGACTGGCGATAGGGGCCCTCGTCGGCGTCCATGCCCAGCCAGTGGAGGGAGGTCAGGATGCCGTCGACCCACTCCTCGCGGTTGCGCTCGGTATCGGTGTCTTCGATCCTCAGGACGAAGGTGCCGCCCGACTGGCGGGCCACCAGCCAATTGAACAGTGCCGCCCGGGCACTGCCAACGTGGAGGAAGCCGGTGGGCGACGGGGCGAAGCGGACTCTCGGGCTGTCCCCGGGCACGCCGGGGGCTACTCGTCCTCGACGATGGTGATGGCTCCGGTGGGGCAGCCGTTGGCTGCCTGGCGCACCTTCTCCCGCAGCTCTTCGCCGGGATGCTCATCGAGCACGTAGAGGAACCCGTCGTCACGGACCTCGAATACCTCCGGAGCAATTCCCATGCAAACGGCGTTGCTGGCACACTCGTCGTAGTCGACGACGATCTTCATGTGACCTCCGGTGTCTCGGCGAACGCGACGCAGCTTACCGGCCGGCGCCGCGGCGATCTGCTCAAGTCAGGGCTTGTTGCTGCTCACGACGTCACGACAACACGCCGCCGGAGGCATTCCTGGTCGTGGGCCGAACGGGCGGGGCCTCTAGGACCGGTCGAGCAGCCGGCGAGCGGCCGCCCCGGCCCGGGCCCCATAGGAGGGGCCGAACAAGGCGGCGTGCACCAGGAGCGGGTGGAGCTGATGGAGGGCCACCCGGTCCTGATGGCCTGGAGCCAGGGCCCACTCCTCGTTGTAGGCACCGAGGATCCGGTCGAGATGGGGGGCGCCGAACAGGGCCAGCATGGCCAGATCGGTTTCCCGGTGGCCGCCGTGGGCCGCCGGATCGACCAGCCACACCCGGCCCTCCGCCCCCCACACCAGGTTCCCGGCCCACAGGTCTCCGTGGACGCGGGCCGGATCCTCGTCCGGACCGGCCAGTTCGGCGATGCGGTCGATGACCTGCTCCACGGCCCGACGGTCACCCTCGGCGATGGACCCGGCGTCGACGGCCAGCCGGAGGAAGGGGGCGACCCGGCGGGCACTATAGAAGGAGCCCCACCGATGCACGGCTCCCGGCTCCACCGGCCGGTTGTCGAGGGCCAGCGGTCCGATGGCCCCGGCCCACGAGGCGCCGAAGTTCGGCGCACCGCAGCGATGGGTGCGAGCCAGCTCCCGACCGAACCGCTCGGCCGCCGCCGCCGTCGGGCCACCGGGCTCGATCCACTGCAGCACCAACCGGGCCTCGGTCGACTCGACCACCTCGGGCACCGGGGCGCCGCCTTCGGCCACTGCCTCGTCGAGCCATCGCAACCCACTCGCCTCGGCGGTGAGCACGACGTCCCACCCGGCCCGGATGGCCGGGTCGCCGGCAGCCGTCCGCCGCTCGCCCCCACCGAGAGCTCGGCGCCGCTCCTTGGCGAACAACACGGTGCCGTCGGCCAATGTGAGCCGGGTGGCAGTGCACGTGTCCCCGCCGGCCACCGGAGCCGAGCTCACCACGTCGAGGGGCGGAGACCCAGACCCTTCCTCCGACACGCCTTGATCCGACACGGCCTCAGATCATCAGCGGGGGGTGATCGCCTCCACCGTGGACGACCAGGTTGCTTCCCGTAATGAACGTGGCCTGGTCTGAGGCCAGGAAGAGACAGGCCTTGGCCACATCGTCGGGGTTGCCCATGCGTCCGAGGGGGACGGTGGCCCGGACGGCGTCGAAGTAGGAGTCACCGCCGAACTTCTCATGGAGCTCCTCTGTCTCGAGGGCGCCGGCGGTCACGCAGTTGATCCGCACCTTGGGGGCGAACTCCATGGCCAGGCTCTCGGTCAGGTTCAAGAGCCCCGCCTTGGCCGCGCCGTAGGCCGCGGTGGTGGGAGAGGGCCGCATGCCGCACAACGACGAGATGTTCAGCACCAAACCCCCGTCGGGTTGGTCCTGCATGACCCGGTTGGCCTCCTGGGTCACGAACAGGGGGGCCAGAAGGTTCAGGGCGATGACGGAGGTGGAGAAGCGGGGCGACGCCGTCGCCGAGTTGATCGGCGGCGCGCCGCCGGCGTTGTTGATCACCACGTCCAGGTGGCCGAAGTGCTCGACCACGGCGTCGATGATGGCCGTGACCTCGTCGAACTGGCGGAGGTCACCGCCCACAAAGAACGGCTCCCGCCCTCCGGCGGAGGGCAGCACGTCGGGCTGCTTGCGGGCGCAGATGGCCACGTCGGCGCCGGCTTCCAGAAATGCCTCGGTCAGGGTGGCGCCCAGGCCGCGGCTTCCCCCCGTCACCAGGACGACGTGGCCGGACAGGTCGGGACGCTCGGTCATGGCCGTCAATCTATCCGCCGGGCCTCGCCGGGCCGGTTGTCGGTCAGGCCTGGCCGTCGTCGATCCGCGACACCAGCTCCAGCACCAGGCCCCGGCATCCGGCCTCGATCAGGGTAAGGCATTCCTCGAAGTCGGCCGCTTCGCCGTAATAGGGGTCGGGCACATCCACCGCACCGCCCGCTCCCCGATCGTAGGAACGGAGCAGGACCAGGCGGTCGTCCATGGGTCGCCCCACGGCCAGGCTGCGGAGGGTCTGCTGATGCCGTCGGGCCAGGCACACGATCAAATCCTCATGATCGAACCAGGACACGGCGAACTGGCGGGCGATATGCCCGTGATCCTGGTAGCCGTGCTCCTCGAGCACGGCGGCGGCACGGGGGTCCATGGGCTCGCCTGCATGCCACGGCCCGGTCCCCGCGCTCGAGATCCGGAGGTGATCGGCCAGCAACGAACCATCGGCCACCACCGTCTCGCCGGCCATCCGGCCCAGCACCACGTCGGCCAGGGGCGACCGGCAGATGTTGCCGGTGCACACGAAGCAAATGGACAGGGCTGGGGCCACTGTCGTCTCCTCGGGATCGGCGGCCTCCGTCACTGGGGCGCCGACTTCAACAGCGTCTCGAAGAAGGCCCGGTCATGGAGCAGGGGCACGTCGGACAGGAACATCTTGCCGTAGCGCTCGAAGTACATGAGCTGCTTCCCCAACAGGAAGGTGCCCCGGTCGAAGTCGGAGTCCGTGCCCCCGGAGGCGTCGGCCAGGCGCCGGAGACGTCGTTGCGCCCGGAGCCGCCCCAGCACGGCTCGCAACGAGCGGTTGTTGGCCTCGATGCCCTGAGCCTTGGCCGCCTGCACCTGGGGAGCCTGGATCAAGGTCCCCAACGACACCTCGCCGAACGGGCGCAGCAGCACCGGCTCGAGGATGCCCCGGATGAACAGGGCCAGGTCCTCGTCCGACAGCCCGAGGCCCTGTTGCATGGCCGGCCCGTAGGTCCGGGTCAGGTGAGCGGCGATGTCCTCCCAGGCCGACTCGTCACCCAGGGCGGCGGCCAGCATGCGGATGAAGTAGTAGTGGGTCTCGGGGTCGAGGCGCCCGACGATGCCCCAGTCGATGATCCCGATCCGACCGTCGCGCAACAACAGCATGTTCCCCGCGTGCACGTCGCCGTGGAAAGCACCCCACCGCACCGTGGTGAGGAAGAAGGCCCTGACCACTTGTTCGACCAGGGGCCCGGGGTCGACCCCGAAGGCGGCGGCGCCGGCGAGGTCGTCGATGGGCACCCCGTCCAGGAATTCCATGGTCAAGACGTTGGGCCCGGAGAGGTCGGGGAAGGGTGTCGGCACCACCATCAGGGGCAGGTCGACCTCGTCGAGCAGCAGGGAGAAGGCGGCCAGGGCCCGGGACTCGTTGCGCAAGTCGAGCTCCTCGCCGATCTGCTCTCGGAACCCGGTGAACATCTGCATCAGGGTGCCCGCGGCCTGGTCCCCGGTCTGTCGGGCCACCAGCTCCAACAGGGGCTGAAGGAGGTCCAAGTCGGTGGCCACCACGTAGTCGACGCCGGGGCGCAGGACCTTGACGGCCACGATCCGCCCGTCGTGGAGCACAGCCTTGTGGACCACGGCGATCGAGGCCTTGCCGATGGGGACGGGGTCGAACCGGGCGAAGGCGTCGCCGAGGGCCATCCCCAGATCCGATTCCACGATGTCCCGGACCGTCTCGTAGGGAACCGACGGCCCCGTGTCCAAGCACGTCCGGAACTCGTCGGAGAAGGCCTCGCCGAAGACTCCGGGGGACGACGCCACCAGCTGTCCGAACTTCATGTACGTCCCACCCAGGTCCTCAAAGGTGCGGCGGAGGGGCTGGGCCAGGACGGCCAGGGGAAGCGGACCCGACCGGGCGTGGCGAAGCTGGCGCATGGCCAGTCCGGAGAAGTGGCGGGCGCCCACGGTGGCGATGTGCAGGCTCCGACGGACGAGCTCGCCCGTGGTGGGTTGGGGCAGTCGACGCGCCTGGACCCGGGGAATCCGGGGATCCGAGGCCGCGACCGTTGGGGACATGGGCGCCACCCTACGGGCCGCCGGCGCCAACCCCGGTCGATGCGCTCGGATCGGCGACAAAACCATCCTGGGGGTAACGCCCGAGAGCTAGGGTGACGGCAGATTTCTGTTGGGTATCGGCCGGCCAGAAGGGCACTCCATGCCAGTTCCGTCTGTTTCTCGACGTGGGTTCATCGGAGGGGGTCTGACCCTCGGGGCCGCGGCGTTGCTCGAGTCGTTCGGCGGATCGTCGCTCATCAGCCAAGCGGCGGCGACCCAACCGGCCGGCTCCGACCTCGGCGCCATCGAGCACGTGGTCATGCTCATGCTCGAGAACCGGTCCTTCGACCACTACTTCGGCGTCTACCCCGGCGTGAAGGGGTTCGACGACCATCCCGCCGGCAGCCTCGGCGTGTTCAGCCAGGCCTGGCCCCAGGACCCCAAGCAGCCGACCCACGCCAGCAAGCTGATCCCCTATCACCTCGACGTGGCCACCACCATGGCCCAGTGCGCGGGGAACTCGGACATCCCCGTCCACGGCTGGGTGCCGCAGCACCGCAGTTGGAACGGGGGGAAGATGGACAAGTTCGTCAGCGTCCACGCCCAAGCAGGCAACGATGGGCCGGCCCAGGCGCCCATCGTGATGGGGTACCTCGATCGCCAGGACATGCCGTTTCGCTACGCGTTGGCCGACGCCTTCACCATCGGTGACGCCTACCACTGCTCGGTGATCGGACCGACGATGCCCAACCGGGTCATGTGGCTGACCGGCACCCTCGACCCGTCCGGCTCACACGGCGGTCCGGTCCTGACCACCCCGTCGATAAGCCAGTCGCCGCAGGCGGTGGGCAGTTGCAGTTGGGAGACGGTCCCCGAGTTGCTGGAGGACAAGGGCGTGAGCTGGAAGGTGTACCAGCCCGTCAACGGCTCGGTCGGCGCCCTGGAAAAGGACAACCTGGCTATCGGGTTCAATGCCCTCTTGTACTTCAAGCAGCTCTTGACCGAGGGGACGTCCCTCTACAACAAGGCCTTTCTCCCGGTGTGGCCGGACGAGTTCGCCGCCGATGTCACCAACGGCACGCTGCCCGAGGTGAGCTGGATCACCCCGACCATCGTCGACTCCGAGCACCCGTCGGCCGCGCCCCTCAACGGCGAGTTCATGATCAGTCAGGTGCTCTCGGCCCTGACCGCCAACCCGGAGGTGTGGGCCAAGACCGCCCTCATCGTCTCCTACGACGAGAACGGCGGCTTCTTCGACCACGTCGCCCCGCCGACCGCACCCAAGGGGACCAAGGGCGAGTACGTGACCGCCAGTCCCCTCCCCACCGCGGCCGGAGGTATCGCCGGGCCGATCGGGCTGGGCTTCCGCGTGCCACTGCTGGTGGTGTCGCCGTTCAGTCGCGGCGGCTACGTGAACTCGGAGCGGTTCGACCACACGTCCCAGCTGCGGCTCCTGGAGGAGCGATTCGACATCAAGGTCGACAACATCTCGGCCTGGCGGCGCAAGACGGTCGGTGACCTCACCTCCACCCTCAACGTGAAGGGCAAGCCCAATACCTCTGTCCCACCCATGCCGGCCACCGCCCAAGGCGGGGCGGTGGTCACCGCCGAGTGCCCCGACAACCAGAACCCTGCATCGCTCCTCGGGCCCGCACCCACCCTGACCATTCCGGCCACGCTGACCATGCCCACCCAGCAGTCGGGCAAGGCCAAACGGCAAAAGGTCTGAACCCGGCGGTGGCGGTGACACCAGGTCCCGCACCCTGGCCCAACGAGCTGGCCGAGGTCTTCGCCACCGCGGTGACCGCCGAGTACGCCGGACTGACCCGCCTAGGGACTCCGGTGACCGTCCCCACCACCCCCTACGTCGGCCAGGGGACACTCGACGTCTCCACCGGCCTGACCTACCCGACCAAGGCAGAACGGGCCCGGCGCAACCCCAAAGTGGCGCTGCTGTTCGCCGATCCGGTGGGCTCCTCCGTCGATCGCCCCCCGGTGGTGGCCGTGCAGGGACTGGCCGCCGTCAGGGATGGCGACCTCCAGGCCAACGCCGACCGGTACGTCAGAGAGTCGGCGGCCAAGCTGCCGGCCGCGACCAAGGGCCAGCCCCGGTTCGTCCTCCGCAAGATGGCCTGGTACTACGCCCGGATCTGGGTGGAGGTCACCCCGGTCCGCATCCTGTGGTGGCCCGACCGTGATCTGAGCTCGGCCCCCCGCCAGTGGACGCAGCCGGGGGACGCCGTGGCCCCGGCGTCGGATCCCTCACCGGGGGGCCACCCCCCGCCGGCCTGGACCGACCCGCCCCCGTCGTGGCGCGAAGTGGCCTCGTTCGCATTGGCCTCGCTCCCCTGGCGTGACCTGACCGTGGTGGACGGCAAGGGGTACCCGCTGTGCCTGCCCGTGGCCCGGGTGGAGGCCGATCCCGCCGGGTTCAAGCTGCACCTGGGCGACGGTGCTCCCGCCCTCGCCGACGGACCGGCGTGCATCACCTTCCACGATCATGCCGCCACGTTCACCGGCCAGCAGAACCGGACCTTCGTCGGCCGCCTCTCCCCCGACGATGCCACCTTGGTGGTGGAGCGGGCCCTGGCCCACTGGAGCCTGGCCGGAGGTCGGGCCGGTGTGGCGGCAGGATTTCTCTCCAGCGGGTGGCGGCTGCGAGGGCGTCTCCGGGCCGAGGCGGCTCGGCGCGGGCAACCGGTACCCGCCGTCCGTTTTCCGGGCGAGTACTGAAGCCGCTCCCCGCTCGCCGATCACCTCTCCTCTTTACTCCTCAGTTCCTCCCGGCATGCCGCTCTCGTCCTCCACGGCGAGGACCGGTACGCTCGAGCCCGTGCACCGGCCGGGTGCACCGGGACGAAGGGGAGGCCATGACCGAGCACATGGGGCACGGCGTCAAACAGAGGGACCTGATCAGGATGACGCCGGAGGAAGTCGATGCCTTCATCCATGAGCGTCGGCCCATGACCATGTGCTCGATCAACCACGACGGCTCCATCCACGCCGTGGCCATGTGGTACGGCTTCCTGGACGGAGCGGTGGCCGTCGAGACCAAGGCCAAGGCCCAAAAGGCCCAGAACCTGCAGCGGGATCCCAGGCTCACCTGCATGTTCGAGGACGGCGAGTACTACGAGGAGCTGCGGGGGGTGGAGCTGGTGGGCCGGGCCGAGGTGATCGACGATCCCGAGCGCATGTTCGAGCTCGGGGTCAGCGTGTTCGAGCGCTACTACAACCCCTACACCGAAGAGCTGCGTCCCTTCGTCGAGACCATGCTGCACAAGCGAGTGGTGATCAAGCTGCATGTGGATCGCGTGGTGTCGTGGGATCACCGCAAGCTGGGTATGCCGTCCACGCGACCCTGAACCCGACCGGCCCCCACGGGGTGTTGCTCGGAGCCGAGGAGGAACCGTGCCCTACCATTCGATGAGCGACGACGAGGTCCGGGCTTTCCTGACCAGTGACCCACCTCACACCGGGACGTTGGCCACGGTCCGGTCCGATGGCCGCCCCCACGTGGCCCCGATCTGGTTTGCCTTCGACCCCGCCGGCACCGGAGACGGCCTCGGCGACATCGTCTTCAACACCGGCAAGGACACGGTGAAAGGGAGGACGCTTCGCCGCGATCCCCGCGTGTCGCTGTGTGTCGACGACGAGGCTCCACCCTTTTCCTTCGTCACGGTAGAAGGGACAGTGACCATCAGCGAGGACCTCGACGAGCTCCGTCACTGGGCCGCGATCATCGGGGGCCGGTACATGGGGGCCGACCGGGCCGAGGAGTACGGCACCCGAAATGGTGTGGCCGGTGAGCTCGTGGTCCGCCTGCGCCCGACCCACATCGTCTCGGCCGCAGACCTGGCCGAATAGTCCACGCCACCCAGGGCCGGCGTGGCGCCACGGTGTCTGGTGCTGGTAGACGTGTGCCAACAGAAGGGGGCTCATCATGATCTTGGACCGATTTCGACTGACCGACCGCGTGGGCATCGTGACCGGTGCCGGACGAGGCATCGGCGCCGCCAGCGCATTGGCCCTGGCCGAGGCGGGCGCCGACGTGGTGATCGCGGCCCGCAGCGAGGACCAGCTGGCCGAGGTGGCCTCCCGGGTGGAGGCAGCCGGTCGCCGAGCGGTGGTCGTCGTGGCCGACTTGAACGACCTCGATGCCGTGGCCGCCCTGGTCGACTCGGCCCGTGAGGCGTTCGGTCGGCTCGACATCGTGGTCAACAACGTCGGCGGCTCGATGCCCCAGGCCTTCGCCCAGACGTCGCCGGCCATCATGGAAGCGGCGTTCCATTTCAACGTGGCCACCGCCCACGCCCTCCTGGGGCCGGCCGTGCCCCTCATGCTCGAGGGCGGTGGCGGCTCGGCCGTCAACATCTCCTCGGTCGTGGGTCGCATCGCCGGCCGGGGCTTTGCCGCCTACGGCACGGCCAAGGCGGCATTGGCTCACTACACCCGCCTGGCCGCAGCCGACCTCTCCCCGCGGATCCGGGTGAACGCCATCGGGGTGGGCTCAGTGGCCACCTCGGCCCTCGAGATCGTGACCCAGACCCCCGAGTTGCGTACGGCCATGGAGGAGGCGACACCATTGCGCCGCATCGGCGATCCCGAGGACATCGCCGCCGCCGTCGTCTACCTCAGCTCACCGGCGGGCTCGTTCATCACCGGCAAGGTCCTCGAGGTCGACGGTGGGCTCCAGGTCACCAATTTGGACATGGGGCTTCCCGACCTGTAGGGCTCGCCCTGGGCAGCGGCGATCGCCCCCAGGATCGGCCTCGCTTGGCCCTGCCGCATCAAAGATCCAGACACAAACTGCATCACCACCGTGCCCATCACCATCAACCAGCCAGAGCGGCTCGGCGCATTGTTGAAGCTCCAACTACTCCCAACATGCCCGGAGGATGCCGGCGGCCACATTCGATCTGCTCGGCAGTAGCGACTTGCCTGTGCAGCCGGCTTGGATGACGAAACACAACGGTATGGCAGGACCGCTTGCGAGTAGGGTGAGGCCGAAATGCAACGTTCTGCCCGCATGCCCAATGCCAGTCGCCGTGGAAGCCAAGAGACGTCGAAAGCGACAGACACTCCGCGCCGCGGAACCGGGAGGACCGAGCGTGGCCGGCACTCCCGCCAGCAACTCGTCCGTGCGGCCCGCGTTGTCTTCGAACGGGACGGATTCCTTCATGCCCGCATCGCAGATATTTGCGATGAAGCGACGATGTCGCATGGCAGCTTTTACACCTACTTCGTCTCGAAAGAAGAAGTCTTTCAAGAGGTCGTCGACACGGTGGAGATCGACCTCCTGCCGATCGAACCAGTACCCGAAGAGACGGATCCCATAGAGAGGATCCGAGCGGCCAATCGGCACTACCTCGAGACGTACCTGGACAACGCAAAAATTCTACAAGTCATCCAACAAGTGGCGACCTTCGACCCCGAGGTGCGCCAGACCCGCGTCCAGCGCCAGGACGCATTTGCTCATGCCGTCGAGCGCCGCATACGGGAGTACCAAAAGCAGAGTCTCTCCAGTGTTGATCTCGATCCCTGGCTTGCTGCCAATGCCCTGGGGGGCATGGTCGCGTTCGTGGCTGACCAGTTGGCGTCCCGGGACGAGCCGACCGACCTGGATTTTGCCGTAGAACAACTCACGCTGCTGTGGGCGAATGCCATTGGCCTACCCCTGCCGCCCAAGGCACCTGTGATCAAACCGAAGGCCACTCGCCGAGCCCTACCGGCCAAGAAGCGGGCTCCCGCGGCCAAGAAGTCCGCCTAGCCAGCCACCGCGGTTCCATATGCCCATCGGGTCTCCCGTTCCCAATCACGATCGAGGAGCCACTGCGGCCGCGGCACGCAGATAGGGCCAGGCGCGCTCGGGAGGCAGGCCTCCGCACAGGGGCTCGAGGGGGAGCACCTGTCCCGAGGAGACCAGGTCGGTCGCTTCAGCCGAGGTATAGATCCGGTAGCAGCGCTGTTCGGCCCGGAGATCCTCGACGGTATCGGCCTCGGACAGCGAGGCGATGCCGCTCTTGCCTGCCACTCGGTTCCACTCCCGGTAGAGGCGGATCTCGTTCAACATTCGAGGGCCCAACTCGTCCCACGCGGCATCAAGATCATCGGAGACGAATACCGTCGTGGCCGTGCCCGGATCAGCGAGCTGACAACCTGGTGCATCCACCTCCAACCGGGCGGCCTCGTCCTCGTAGGCCTGACGCAGATGGTCTCCGCCCGCCTCGGCCAGGAACAAGAGGCCGTGGCGGGCCGCCCGCCGGGCCGCGGCCAATGAATGGCCTCCGTAACCCAGAGAAGGTCCACTGGATGCGGCTGGAGTCGGCGTGACCCGGATGGTCCCCCGTGTGGGATGGTCGAAGGGCTCTCCCGTCCACGCACTCCTCAGTGTTACCAGTAGCTCTTCCATCTGCTCTGCCCGGGTGTCAGGGTCGACCCCGAAGAGCCGGTACTCCTCGTCCCGGTAGCCCATGCCCAGGATGCACATCACCCGTCCGGCACTCACGTGGTCCAGCACAGCCAAGTCCTCGGCTAAGCGAACGGGGTCGTAAAGAAGACCGAGCAGGGCGGCAACGACGATGACGGTGGATTGGGTTCGGGCGGCCATCGCCGATGCCAGGATCAAAGGCGAGGGCAGGTAGCCGTCGGGGGATGCGTGATGTTCGGAGATAGACACAGCGAGGTTGCCGTTCCCCTCGCCCCAGGCCACCATGTCGATGGCCGCCTGATAGGCCGCGGTTCGGGCCACAGCCTCCTCTGCCGGTGACCGGCCTTCATCGGGGGTTCGCATCGAAAATCGGAGCTGGTACACGGCCCTCCTCGGGTCAAACGGCACGCGCCACATCACATCGTTGGGGTAAAGGCGTGACGATACTGCCGCAGGCATCCTTCCGAAACTGAAGTCGAGGTCAGCTACCATCGTCCGAACGGAAACAGATCGGAGCCCGGACATGGAAGCTGGAGTGAGCGTCTTCCCAGGCCGGATCCGCCAGTTTGGTTTCGTCGTCGGCGACATTGACGCCGCCATCGCCCAGTGGGTGGCTCTGGGCGTCGCCCCGTGGCTGGTCATACGGGACCTGGCCATGGAAGGTTGCCAGTATCGAGGAGCGCTCTCGGAGCCGGTAATCTCGATGGCGTTGGCCAATTCGGGCGACATGCAGATCGAGCTCATCCAGCAACATGACGAGACCCCCAGCATCTATCAGGAGTTCATGACGGCCACGGGTGGCGGCCTCAACCAAGTGGCTTACTGGGTCGAGGATCTCGACGCCGTTCGAGCCGACGCCGTGGCCGCGGGATGGACCGAAGTCTGGCGCGCTCCCGAAGACAGCCCGACGGGGTTCTCCTACCTCGAACACCCGGACGCTCCCCTGGCCATCGTGGAGCTGATGGAACTCAACGACGGAACTCGCGCCATGGGGTCAGCTATCCAAGCGGCGGCCGAAGCATGGACTCCCGGACAACCGGTATTTCTGGGCTGAACGAGCCCTGCGCCGACAGCCACAGCCGACTCCCACCAGTGGCACGGCCGACCGGTGGACAGGCGGCAATGATGACATTATGGTGACAATCGCCGAGTAAATTCGCGTTGATGTCAAAATTGGATCCGTCACCCCGGGGGGGCTGAGGGTAGAGGGCTCGCCGTGCGGGCCAGGGGGAGAACAACCATGAGGTTCCGGGCCACACGAGTTACCCTCACCCTTGTCGTCGCGGCGATGCTGAGCGTCGCCGGCGTCGAGGCGATCACCCCGGTCTCGGCCAGCGCGGCCACCAACGCACCCATTTCCATCGCCCTGGTCTGCACGTGCTCAGGGGCCGGCGGACCGGAGTATCAAGGGGTCCCGGGAGCGTTTCGCGCCCGTATCGACCTGCAGAACGCCAACGGTGGCGTCAACGGTCACAAGATCTCGACTTTGGTGTTGGACGACCAGACCAGTCCCACCCAAGCGTCCACCGCCGTCCAAGAGGCGGTGTCGCACGGGGTTCTGGGCATCGTCTCGATCAGTGCTCTGTTCTTTGAGGGCGCCAAGTACGCCCAACAGGCCGGCATTCCGGTGACCGGCAGCTTCCAGGACGGACCGGAGTGGGGCCAGCAGCCCTACACCAACATGTTTGCCGCCGACAACGGAAGTGTGAATCCCAAGTATCCGGTCAACACGGGGATCGGGAAGTTTCTCGTCTCCCATGGTGGCACCGTCGTGGCCTCCTATGGGTACGGCATATCGCCCTCTTCCACCCGATCGGCTATTGGCACCGTCCAGTCGGTGATTCATGCCGGCGGCAAGCAGGGCGTCCTCGACACCTCGGTTCCCTTCGGCGGGTCAGACTTCACCACTGCGGCCCTAGTGGCAAAGTCGAAGGGCGTGAACAGCCTCTACGCAGCCATGGACGACAACTCGAACTTCGCCTTGGCCACCGCCATGAAGCAGGCCGGGGTCAAGATGAAGGCGATCGTATTCCCAACTGGCTATGAGCCATCCGCCATCACCTCGCCGGCCTGGCCCGACCTGCAAGGCGCGTACTTCGCCTCCTTGTTCCGGCCTTTCCAGTTGCCCAACGCCGCCACCAACGAGATGAAGGCTGCGCTGCAAAAGTACGACGGCTTCTCGGCAACGCAGTTCCCCACCTTCGAGCAGTATGAGGCATGGGTGGGAGCGGACCTAATGATCAAGGGCATGCAGCTGTCAGGGAAGAATCCGACGTCGGCTGGGGTCATCACCTCCCTCCGCAAGGTGACGGACTACAACGCCGGCGGCCTCATGCCTAACTCCATCAACTTCTCGACCATCTTCGGCAAGGATCCGGCCAAGACGTGTGAGTATTACTTGCAGGCCAAATCCAAGGGCTATGTTCCCGTCTCGAGCCAGCCCACCTGCGGTTCGGACATCCCGGGAACGACGACCGTCACCGGGAGCTGACGCCAGGGTCGTCGAAGGCCTCCGAGCGCACATGATGCAATGCCATCGATGGCCTCGACCCTCAGAGCACTGGCGTGACCATGGATGACACCCAACTGGGCTTACACATCCCGGCCCGGGACATCCCCATTCCGACCTTCCTGAGCCCCGAAGCACAAGCTGTGTTGGGGATGGGACGGTTCGACGAGGCCGAGTACCCGGCGCTCGATGATCTGGCTGCCTGGCGATCAATGATCGAAGCGAGGGACGCACTGGTATTGGCCTTGGTGGAGCCACGGGCAGCGCTCGTGGAGGCCACCGTGGTCGACACCGATCTCGACGGCGTGAGGACGTTCCTGATCACGCCAAATCGAGTGCGGGAAGACGACCCCCGGGTCTCGCTCGAGATCCACGGCGGCGGCCTGATCATGGGCGGCGGAGCGTGCTGTCGGGCCATGGCCATGAGCAGCGCAGATGCAAGCGGTGCCCGTACGTGGGCCATCGACTACCGGATGCCGCCCGATGATCCCTATCCGGCATCCCTCGACGATTGCCTCACCGCCTATCGGGCTCTCCTCGGAGAGCACCGCCCCCAGGACATCATCGTGCGGGGTGCGTCGGCCGGTGGGAACCTGGCCGCCGCCCTCATCCTCCGAGCCCGCGATGAGGGACTCCCCCTGCCGGCGGCCGCAGTGCTCATGACACCCGAGATCGATCTCACCGAGTCCGGGGACTCATTTCACGCCAACCTGGGCGTGGACTCCGTGCTGACCCAGAGCCTGATGCCCGCCAACCTCCTCTATGCCGGCGACCACGATCTCGCCCATCCGTATCTGTCGCCATTGTTCGGCGACTTCACCAAGGGCTTCCCGCCCACCTTCCTGGCCACGGGCACCCGGGACCTGTTCCTCTCGAACACGGTGCGCATGCACCGGGCCTTGCGCGCTGCGGACATCAGCGCTGAGCTTCACGTCCTCGAGTCGGCCCCCCACGGTGGGTTCTTCGGAGCCGCGCCCGAAGACGCCGCACTGGTCCGGGAGATCCGTCGCTTCTGCGACACCCACTGGGCGGGCTGACCGATACCCACGGGAACAGCCATCGGCCCCGAAGTCACACCGTGAAGCCCGGGAGGGTCAGCTTGTGGTCGGGGTCAGGGCTCGGGCGACAGCCGTCCACCGCAAGTTCCAGGCCACCCGGGCGATAGCCGAATCCGGAGCCATGAGGTCGAATCCGTGGAACGCCCCCGGATAGACGTGCAGTTCGGTCGGTACGCCCGCAGCGAACAACCTGCGGGCGTACTCGATGCACTCGTCCCGGAAGGTCTCGACTTCGCCCACATCGATGAATGTGGGCGGGAGCCCCGACAGGTCGGTGGCCCGAGCCGGAGCGGCATAGGGCGAGACGGAGTCGCCGCCGACACGATCACCCAGTAGGGACGACCAACCCTGGGCATTGTCCTTTCGGTCCCACACCGTGCCGCCGTCGTACTGGGTGGAGGACGGGGTCAGCGAACGATCATCGAGCATCGGCTCCAAGAGGAGCTGGTAGGCCAGTTGCGGGCCCCCCCGGTCCCGCGCCAGGAGAGCGGTGCCGGCGGCCAGACCACCACCGGCACTGGGGCCACCGACGGCGATCCGATTGCCGTCGATGCCATAGTCGGACGCGTGGGCCGCAGTCCACGCCAGGCCGGCGTAACAATCCTCGATGGGTGCGGGGTCGGGATGTTCAGGAGCCAGCCGGTATTCGACGGAGACGATGGCAATGCCGAGCTTCTCGACCGCACCGACCAAGAGGGTGTCGTCCATGTCCATGGACCCGATCATCATCCCGCCCCCGTGCATCCAGTACAGACCGGGCACGAGGTCGGTGGTCGTGGTCGGCCGGTAGACGCGCATGGCCACGTCCGGATGGCCGGAAGGTCCGGGCACGGTGACGTCTTCAACGTGCACCGTGCCCGGACGAACGAGCGGCGTTGTATCGATGACGGCTCGGAGGCCGGATCGCAACTCGCCCAGCCTCTCAGCCTCATATCCAGGAAGGAGCTCCAGCACCGCATCCAGGTATGAGCGCAGTTCGGGATCAAGGTTGTCAATCGACATGGTTCACGACCCTAACGCAAGGGCATATCCCTCTGTCCCGTCGCCGACATCTCGTGCGGGGTCTTACCCGCTCGTAAAACACCCTTGTACCGGACAGCCAACTACCGTGGACCACCAGTCGACGAGAGGACGCAACGCGGTGGCACGCACAACGGACAAGACCTATGACCTCGGCACCGGCAACCTGCGACTGGAGCAAGACGGTCCGATCGCCTGGTGTGTGATCGACCGACCCCATGCCAGGAATGCCCTGACCCCGGCCATGTACTACGGCATCAAACGCGCCGTGCACCTGGTCAACTCCGAACCCGACCTCGCCGCACTCATCATCACCGGGACCGGTGACGTGTTCGCGCCAGGCGGCGACTTGGGCGGCCGCACCGAGGACCATGAATCGCCGGTCGGCGGCCTTGGCTCCGACATCCTTCCCTTCCTGGCCGTCCGGGACAGCCCGGCGCCGGTGATCGCCGCCGTCAACGGGATCTGTCAGGCCGGGGGGCTCCTGATCGCCATGATGGCCGACATCGCAGTGGCCAGCGAGCGCTCCACCTTCCGCGTACCCGAACTCTTGCGAGGCATACCCGACGCCACCTACGCCGCCGCCCTCCCCGCCCATGTGGGAATGGCCGTAGCCCGAGACCTCCTACTCTCGGCCCGGAGCTTCGACGCCGCCGAGGCTCAGCGCATCGGCCTGCTGTCCCGGGTCGTGGCCCATGACGACCTCCGGAGCGCGGCGGTGGAGGCGGCCACCCAGGTCTTGCGGACAGCCCCCTCGGCCCGGGTCCACGTCAAGCGCATGCTCAACGAGCGCTACGGCCCCATCGACTACCAGACCATGTTCTGGGCCCTCGAGCACTCGCCCGAACCGCGTGAAGGCATGAGCGCATTCATGGAGAAACGATCGCCGAAGTGGGTACCCGACCAGGGTTGAACCGACGAGTCCCGCGGCCCCACTCACCCGTTGGCTCGGCGCTCACGACAGCATCCCCTGGTAAGGCGACGCCCCTTCGGGGCCGCTTCGAGGAAGTCAGTCGCTTCAAGAACGGATACCTAGTACTCTATGTAGCTAGCACCACTCAAGGGAGGGGCGTCCATGCGGGCAATACGAAATGGGCTACCGGAGGTCGAGGTCGTCGATGTCGACGAGCCCGATGGCGACGGAGCGCTGATACGGGTGGCGGCCGCGGGTATCTGTGCTTCTGATCTCCAGTACCTCCAATGGGGGAGCCGGGAGATCGCCGGGCACGAGTTCGCCGGTGTCCTTGATGACGGTACAGCTGTGGCCGTCGAAGCGATCTTCGGATGCCAGGGCTGTCCACAGTGCGATCGAGGCAACTTCAATCTGTGTACGTCCGGACCCACGGCGCTGGGACTGACGGCGTCGGGGGGGATGAGCGAGTACTACCGTGCCCCGCGGCACGCCCTCATCCCGCTACCGCCCGGCCTCGACCTCCAGGACGCCGCATTGGTTGAGCCCGCCTCGGTCGCCTTGCATGCCTGCCATCAGGGATCGATCGGCTCCGACACCAGCGTCGCCGTAGTAGGCGGTGGTGCCATCGGCATGCTGGCGGCCGCGTCGGCACAGGACTTGGGCGTCAACGAGGTCGCCGTCGAGGTGCGCCACCCCCACCAATTCGATGCCCGCGACCTCATTGGCGCTGCCGCCCCCTCGGGCCAATACGACGTGGTCCTCGAGGCGGGAGGCAGCGAGAGCTCGCTCCACCGTGCCGTGGAGTTGGCGCGACCGGGTGGCACCGTGGTGTACATGGGAGTGTTCGATGACATCGCATGGCCCAAGGGCGAGGCCTTCATGAAAGAGGTCGCCATCCGACCATCGCTGGGTTACTGCGGACACAATGGCCAGCGTGAATTCGCCGAGGCTGCGGGCATGCTTGCCTCGCGCCCCGAGCTGGCGCCCATGCTGATCACCCATCGATTTCCCCTCGAAGACGCGGCCGAAGCATTCCGGGTGGCGCAGGACAGAACAGTCAGATCCTTCCGGGTCGTGATCGAGCCGTGACGCCGCTCGAGCCGCGGTGCCGGCGGCGAGGGGCAACCAGTTACGGCACCTCCTCGTATAGTCGGCCAAAGAACCGTCTCCCACCCCGTCAGGAGAAACCGATGTCCGTGCATCCCTCTGGAGCTGGCGATCTCGATCAACGACCCCTGCCCCGCGATGAAATGGGACTGCTCGAGGGGATGACGACCACGCGAACCATCCGTCGCTACGGGCCCGACCCGGTGCCGCCCGAAGCCCTGCGGGCCATGCTCTTTGCCGCGACCAGGGCACCCAGCGGCTCCAACCGCCAGCCGTTCCGATTCGTGGTGCTGTCGGATGGGCCCCGGGCCGACGAAGCAAAGCGCTTGGTGGCCGAGGGTGCACGCAGAATCTGGGCGGCCAAGCGGAACCACGATGGCTACGACCGAGGTAGTGGCCAAGACTCGTTGTCCCCCAAGGCGCGCATGGCTCGCACCATGGAGCACTATGTCGAGCACTTCGCCGAGGTTCCCGTGCTGATCCTGCCCTGCCTGGTTCGCTACCGGGAACCGACGCCGACGGAGGGCGCATCGGTCTACCCCGCCTGTCAGAACCTTCTCCTGGCGGCGCGTGGCCTCGGCTACGGGGGTGCATTCACCGGCATGCACCACTACGTCGAGCCCGAGCTCCGGGCTCTTCTCGGCATCCCCGACGGAGTGTTCCTGGCCGGGACCATCACCATCGGAAAGCCGGCCGGACACCATGGGCCCGTACGACGTCGGCCCCTCTCCGAGCTCGTCTACAGCGAGGAATGGGGACGAGCTCCGCACTGGGCGAGAGATCCGCCCGGGACCGAGCACACCTCTGCCGGGCCACCCCAGGCGTCTGCCCCTCCCTGACGGCCTACGGCAAAATCGGCTGTGTTACCGTTCGTACGAAAACAATCGTTCCGCTTGGACTCTGGTCCACTCAGGCTTTGGAGATACTCATGACAGGTCGGGTCGAAGGGAAAGTTGCATTCATCACCGGGGCGGCGCGGGGGCAGGGCCGGAGCCACGCCATCCGCCTGGCCGAGGAAGGCGCCGACATCATCGCCGTCGACATCTGCGAGCAGATCGAGTCCAACCTCTACCCCCTGGCCACGCCGGAGGACCTGGAGGAAACGGCAAAGGCCGTCGAGAACCTGGGCCGCCGCATCATCGCCCGGAAGGCCGATGTCCGCGACCGCGACGAGCTGAAGGCTGTACTGGACGAGGGTGTCCGGGAGCTCGGCCATCTCGACGTCGTCGTGGCCAATGCCGGGATCATGCCCATGGGCACCACGAACCCCATGGACTTCGTGGACGCCACCGACGTCGACCTGATCGGCGTCATGAACACGGTGGCTGCCGCCCTTCCCCACCTGCCCGACGGGGCGTCGATCGTCATCACCGGCTCCAATGCCGGGTTGATGAGCGGCACCACCGACACCGGGGCGATGGGAGGCGGTGGCTCGGGCTACGCCTGGTCGAAGAAGACACTGGTCGGCTACACGGAACAGATGGCCATGAACCTGGCCTCGCGCATGATCCGGGTCAACGCCATTCATCCCACCAACTGCAACACCCACCTCATCCACAATGAGGAGCTGTACCACGTGTTCCGCCCCGATCTCGATAACCCGACCCGGGAAGACGTCATCCCCGCCTTCACGTACTTCCAGGCCATGCCCGTTCCCTACGTGGAGCCCGTGGATATCTCCAACGCCGTGCTCTTCTTCGCAAGCGACGAGACCCGCTATGTCACCGGCCAGCAGTTCCGCGTCGATGCCGGCTCGCTGTTGCGCTGGCCCAACGGCCCCAAGTAGGCAGTCCGCCTCACCCGAGCTCTGGACTGGGGGGTCACCGCATGGACGACATCGAAGCGATCAAGCAGGTCAAGGCCCGCTACTGCCGCACCATGGACACCAAGGACTGGGCGGCCATGCGGGGGGTCTTCACCGACGATGTGACCATGGACACCACCGACTCGGGCGGCGACGTCCAGACCGGTGCCGACGACTTCCTCGCCTTTCTGGTCCAGGCCATTGGCGACGTCGTCACCGTCCACCAGTGCCACACGCCCGAGATCGAGCTCACCTCGGCGACCACGGCCACGGCCATCTGGGCCATGGAGGACATGCTGCGGTTCGCCGACGGCTCCGAACTGCACGGCTATGGCCATTACCACGAGACGTACCGGGCCCACCAGGGCGACTGGCGCATCAGCTCCTCGACGCTGACCCGGCTGCGCATGGACTTCACCCCGGCCCCGGAGTAGCTCCCTCTCAACCGGGTCGAAGGATCCGATGACGGGGCTCCCCTTCCAGCTGGACGATGCCCGACGAATTACAGACTGGCCACGTCGACCAGAAGATCACCGGAGTCCAGCATGGTGGCCACGTCGCCCTCAGCCAGCACGACCGTGGTGAACGGACTTTGGATCAGTGCCGGGCCGGGAACGACCGAACCCTCCCCCAGGTCATGGCCGGCGAACACGGGAGCGTCGTCAATCCAACGATCGCCGGCGTACACGCGCCGGTGGCCCATCGGTTGCGCCGGCCCGGGGTCAGACCGCTCCGCCTCCTTGGGTTGCTCCACCAGTCCGGTGGCCACCAGCCGAACGCCACGGACCACCGGTTCCTGGGAGCGGGTTTCGATCAGTCGTGCCGCCTCGTTTCGGTGGTGGAGCTCTTCGGCCGCCTGGGCCACCGAGTCCCGAGTGAAGGGTGCACCGATCTCCCGCTCCACCGGTATGGCCACGTCGAAGGTCTGACCCGGGTACACGAGGTTGAGCCGCCATTCGTAGCGTCGGCGACCCGGGTCCACGCCGGCCAGCTCGAGCTTGGCCGTGGCCGAGGTCTCCAGTTCGTCGGCCAGCTGGGTGAGCTCCTCGACGTCGACTTCCCGCCAGTCGCCGATGAGGGTCCTGGTGTCATCGATGACATGGTCTGCGGTCAACAAGCCCAAGGCCGAGAAGGCGGGGGCCGCCTCGGGGATGAGGACGCGGTGCATGCCCAGCAGGGCTCCCTGGCGGGCGGCATGGACCGCGCCCATGCCGCCGAAGGCGACCAGGTCGAGGGTGCGCGGGTCCGATCCGGCCAGGGACAAGACCCTCCGGACGGCGTCGGCCATGTGGGCGTCGATGATCTCGACCGCGGCACGCGCTGTCCTCTCGGAGTCGAGACCCAGCGGCCTTCCCACCTCCTCCAGGGCACGATGGGCGGCATCGACATCGAGCTCGAGGCGACCTCCCCAGAACGAGGCCGGGTCCAACCGACCCAGGACCAGGTCGGCGTCGGTCACCGTCGGGCCCGTGCCTCCGTTGCCGTAACAGACCGGTCCGGGCATACTGCCGGCCGACTCGGGCCCGACGCGCAGGACGCCGTCGACCACGCCGATCAGCGATCCACCACCGGCGCCGATGGCGTGGATATCGACCATGGGAAGGGCGACACAGTAGCGATGTCGCCAGTTCCAGTCGGCGGTGACATCGGGCCGGCCGTCTCGGATGAGACAGACGTCGTAGCTGGTTCCGCCCATGTCGACGCTCACCACATCGCCCAAGCCGGCGCGGGCGGCCGAACGCGCCGCAGCCACCACTCCCCCGGTGGGGCCCGAGCTCATGGTCAGGAGCGGTCGGCTCCGGATCTCGGCCGGGGTGGCCACGCCACCCGAGCACGTGGCCAACAACAACTCTCGGCTGAAGCCGGCCTCCGACAACGCCGACTCGAGCTGGTGCAGGTAGCTGACGATCGGTGGCCCCACATAGGCGTTCACCAGCGTCGTCGAGGTTCGCTCGAACTCGGGCGGCTTCGAGTAGACCTCGTGCGACAGCGATAGCAACTCCAGGTCGGGATACTCGTCGAGGATGATGGCCCGGGCCCGTCGCTCGTGCTCGGGATTCAGGTACGAGTACAGAAACGAAACGGCGATCGATGTGACCCCGAAGGCCCGGAGACGGGCGGCCGCCTTCCGGACCCCTTCCTCGTCGAGCGGTACGTCCACCTCCCCTTCGGCGGTAAGGCGTTCGGCCACCTCCAAACGGACGCGGCGGCGGGCGATGGGAGCGGGTCGTTCCAGGGCCGGATCCCAGATGTCCTCCTTGAAGCAGCGGCGCAGCTCGATCTCGTCCCGGTATCCCTGGGTGACGATGAGACCGGTGGGGGCCCCGGACATCTGGATCATGGTGTTGTCGGCGGTGGTGGTGCCGTGGACGATCGACTCGCACCGTTGGAGGAGCGACTGGACGTCGCCCTGCTCCTCGGCCACGGCCAACCGCCTCAGGCCTTCCAGGACTCCGGCCGACTGGTCATCCGGAGTTGTCGGCGTCTTCTCCAAGAGGATCGTGCCGTCCGGGCGGAGCAACACACAGTCGGTGAACGTGCCACCGACATCGACGCCGATGCGATACGACTCGCTCACGACGGGACCGAGGCTTGCCCGGCGAGCTGGGATCGCAGCAGGCCGGTGGCGGCCTCGTCGACTTCCAGATCCATGCCCTCGACCGAACCGGTGATGACCACGCCGTAATCGCGCCGGGCGCCGTCGATGGAGACATATTCGTCCCAGGCATCGTCCAACACCTTGGCCGGGTCCCGCTCGAGTGGATCGCCCCAACCGCCACCGCCTCCGAAGTCATAGACGAGCTGATCGCCGGTTTCCAGCAGGTGTCCGGTCACCGACGGTGACACCACCACAGCGCGCTCGGTTCCCGGGCTCAGCGCACAGGCATCCGGGCTGCCATGGCGACCGCCGGCGATGCCGGGATGGATGTGGCGCTGGTTGACGACGTATTGGTTGATGGAGGTCGGGGTGCGCACCTCCTTGACGAAATGGCTCCCGCACCCACCACGGAACATGCCCGGGCCACCGGAATCGGTGATGAAGTTGCGACTGCGGATGATATGCGGGAACAGGTGCTCGTTGAATTCGGCCTCGGCCTTGATCAGGTTGCCCATGGCCGCGGCGTGGGCTCCCCATCCATCGACCCCCCGCACCGCATTCACCCAACCGGCGCTGACTTCACCACCGTGGTCGAAGAAGGGGCGGCCGGATCGGGGATCGACGTCGCCGTACATCTGCCGGGGGCTTCCGAACTTGTACGTCTGGGGTGCGCAGCGTTCGGGAATGATCTGCGACATGGCCACGGCGATGGCATCGCCCACTTCGACCCCAGGGTGATGGGTGCCACTGCTCACCGGTTTGCCCTCGACCGGGTTCAGGCAGCACCCGAGAGGCACGCGCAGCTCGACGCAGTCGAAGAACCCCTCGTTCTTGGGGATCGAGGGGTCGACCATGCTGGCCAACTGGGCGATGGCGTTACCCCGGGTATTGCCGAAGGTGGACCAGGCGGCAATGTGGGGACGCTCGTCGGAACCGGCGAAGTCGATGATCAGACGGTCGTCATCGACGGTGACGGCCACATGGACGTGGATGTCCTGGTTCCCCTGGGGATCGCTGTCGACGTACACGTCGGCCTCGTAGGTGCCGTCGGGCCAACCGGCGATCTCACTCGAGAATCGTCGGTGGGCGTCCTCGATGGTGTAGTCGACGGCAGACGTGACCGCGTCGACGCCATAGCGGTCGACGATCTCCCCCAGACGCCGGGCCCCGAGCTGGGCCGCGCCCACCTGAGCCCGGAGATCGCCGATGAACCCGGGCAAGCGGTTGTTGGCCCGCATGGTGAGGACCACATCGCGCCGCTCGTGGCCGGCGTCGATGATCTTGAGCAGGGGGTAGCGCGTGCCCTCGGAGTAGATGTCCTTGGCCATGGTGTTGTACCCACCGGCCACCGCTCCCCCGGTGTCACCGTGATGACACTGGATGGAGGCGATGAGCAACAGCTCTCCCTCGTCGGAGAACACCGGCGAGAACACGTTGAAGTCGGGAAGGTGGCCGCCCCCGTGATACGGGTCGTTGGCCACGATGACGTCACCGGGACGCAGTTCGTCGCCGAAGAAGTCGATGCTGAAGCGCACCGGAAGGGTCGAGCTCAACATGAACTGGGGAATGCCCACCGACAGGGCCGAGAGACGACCCTGGGCATCCAGGATGGTGGCGTTGCGCTCGTTGCTCTGGTTGAGGATGGGAGTGGTCGCCGTCCGGGAGACAAAGGTGGCCATCTCGAAGCAGACCGTCTCCATGGCCGAACGAATGACCTCCGGTGTGACCAGGTCGACCTCGGGCACCGTCACCGTCATGGCCTGCACCCTCTCAGACCGCAGCCGTGAATTCCAGGTGCAGGCTGGTCAGGCCCTGGAGGAAGTAGGTGGGGATGTAGTCGTACCGCCGCGCGCTAGCCGGACCGTGCTCCGACTCGGAGATCCTGATGTCGGACACGCGATCGAGGAAGCGCTCGAGGGTGACCCGAGCCTCGGCCCGGGCCAGCGGGGCCCCGGCGCAGGTGTGGATACCGTGACCGAAGGCCACGTGCTGGCGGGCGTTGGCCCGGTCCACCCGGAACTCGGCCGGACACTCGAACTGCCGGGGATCGTGGTTCGCTCCACCGGCAGCCACGAAGGCCGTCGTCCCCGCCGGGATGTCGACCCCACCCACCGTGGACGGGATGCGCGACAACCGGAAGGAGCCCTGTATCGGGCTCTCGATCCGCAGGGTCTCCTCGATGAAGTTCGGGATCCGTTGGCGCTCGTCTCGGAGCAACTGCTGGAGATCGGGGCGCTCCCCCAGCAGCCGAAGGGATGCGGTGAGGAGCCGCACGGTGGTCTCCTGACCGGCGGCAAACAGGTTGGCCGCGATCAGGGCCACGTCGTGGACCGGGGGTGTCGAGCCGTCGGGGAAGTTGGCCGTGGCCAGGCTGGTCATCACGTCGCCCTGCTGATTGCTCCGCCGATCCTCGATGTACTCGGTGAACTGTTCGTAGAGGTACTCGAGCGGTCGGTGGTCTTGGCCCCCCATGGGCTGGTCGGCCGGTTTGGTCATGCGGTTCCGGAACTTGTCGAAGTCGGCCTCGGGGACGCCCAGGAGATCGGCGATGACCAGGAGCGTGTAGGGGCTGGCGTACTCGCGTACGAACTCACACTTGCCGTTGGCCAAGAACTCGTCGATCTGGCGATCGGCCAGCCCCCACATGAACTCCTCGTTCTCCTTCATCCGCTTGGGCGTGATCAGGCGCATGAGCAACCCGCGCTGCTCGGTGTGCTTGGGCGGATCGAACGAGGGCAGCTGATCGCTGAAGGGGAGCTCATCGCGGTGCCGATCGATGAGATCGCCGACGTCGTCCCCCTCCAGGGGAACGGGAAAGCCCGGGCCGGCCACCGTGTTGCAGTTTGACCAGGTGACCTGGTCGGTGTACACCGCCACCGCCTCGTCCAAACCGGTCACCATGACCACATCATGATGGGGCTCGCGCTGCACGGGGCACTGGGCCCGGATGTGGTCGTAGTACGGGTAGGGGTTCACGAAGAGCGACTTGTCCCGGAAGAAATCCGTGGCCTCCACGTACGCATCGGTGTCGGTCATAAACACGCCCCCTTCGGCCACTACGCTCCGGTGATCATCTCTGGAGCAAATCCCCAGCCCTTATTTCAGGTCCGCTGGTACAATTTGACTTCGATGTCAGAAACCAAACTATAACGGGAGCGGGGCCGATGCCGCCACCGGACCATGCGGCTGTCCGTCTCCCGATTGAGGCGCCTGAGATTCGCCGGTGAGGTCGGTGGCGTCGTGTGACAGCCGGAAGGAAACGGTGACCTATGGCCACGAGATCAGGAGACCAGGCTTCGGGGGACGCACCCGAAGTGGCGATCGACCGGGATGCCTGTATGGGGTCGGGCAACTGCGTGTTCTGGGCGCCCGAAGTCTTCGACCTCGACGACGAGGGCGTGGCCGCGGTCCGTGGCCCGATCACCGGACACGAGGACGAGGTGCGGTTGGCGGCCAAGAATTGCCCCACGTCGGCGATCCGCGTCGATGGCGTCCTCCTCCCCTCCTCATCGGACTAGACCATTCCTGCACCAGAAGGAAACAATCACAACGGGTACGACCGATCGTTGGCCTGGCATTCGGGCCGGCTTCACGGAGGGAACTGCATGGCCACGTACAACCACACCGGACAGGTCGTCTCCGACCTGGAGCGCTCGAAGACCTTCTACACCGAGGTGCTCGGGTTCGAGTTCTGGTACGAGATCACCCCACCCGACGAGGCGACGGCCAAGCTCAACTGCCTCCCTCCCCCGTTGGGGGTGACCGCCTCCTACCTCACCCGTGACGGCTTCGTACTCGAGCTGATGCACTATTCGGCGCCCGAGGCGGCCGTACCCTATCGGCCCCGCACCATGAACGAGCCGGGGCTCACCCACCTCTCGATCTCGGTCGACGACATTCGGGCCACGGCCGAGAAGGCGGTCGAGTACGGCGGGGACATCATCGAAGAGAGCGACCTGGGCCTGGCCCTCTTCATCCGGGATCCCGACGGCCAGCTCCTCGAACTGCTGCCCGAGTCCTACCGCGGTAGCCTGCCGCCGAAGCCGGGATCGGAGCGGTGAGCACCGCCGGTCGGAGGTAAACCAATGGACCTTTCTTACAGCGACGAGCAGCGGGACCTGCGCGAGAGCCTGGCCACCTTCTTCTCGAAGGAATCCACGCCCGAACGGGTGCGTGCGGCCGAGCCCAGCGGCTTCGACCCGGGGCTGTGGGCGAAGATGGCGGCCATGGGCCTGCCCTCGATGGCCGTGGCTCAGGACCTGGGCGGCGGCGGGGGATCATTGCTCGATCTGGTGCTCACTGCCGAAGAGTTCGGGCGGCGGATTCCCCCCGCCCCGCTGATCGAGTCGGCGGTGGCCACCAACCTGCTGGCCCGAGTGCAAGGAGCCGGGGCCTCGGAGGCGGCCCGTGAGCTCCTGGCCGAAGCGGTGGCCGGCGACTCCCTGGTCAGCGTGGCCCTCGAACCCCTTCGCTCGGGCGTGGCCAAGCTGGCGCCGGCGGGGGCCGTAGCCGACGCCGTGCTGGCCCTGGACGGAGACGACCTGGTGGCCTTCCGATCCGAGGTCAGCCCGCGCTCCCCCCTCGAGGTGCCGGCCAATCTGGGGACCTCGCCCCTGGCCAATCGGGGCGCGGGCATTGACGAAGGGGTCGTCCTGGCTTCGGGGCCCGAGGCCCGAGCCGCCTACGACCGGGCTCGCCAGGAGTGGCAGGTCCTGATGGCTGCGGCCCTGGTGGGCCTGGCCCAGACGGCCCTGGACATGGGATCGGCCTACGCACGACAACGTCAGGCCTTCGGGGTGCTCATCGCCTGGTTCCAGACGGTCCAACACCGGCTGGCCGACGCCGTCACCGACCTCGAGGGGGCACGCCTGCTGACCTACGAGGCGGGCTGGTCCGCTGATGAAGGACTGGCGAACGCCCCGGCCCTTGCCGCCATGGCCTTCCGGTTCACGTCGGAGGTGGCCTTCCGGATCGCGGCTGAGAGCCTGCACGTCCACGGTGGCTACGGATACACGCTGGAGTACGACATCCAGCTCTATTTCAGACGGGCCAAGGCCTGGCCCCTGGCCTCTGGGGACCCGCGTGTGGGCTACCAGGAGCTGGCCAGCCAATTGTTCGAGCGCAAGGAGCACTGAGGTGGACTTCGTCATGGAGGACGATCTGGCCGAGCACCGACGGGCCGCGCAGGAGTGGCTGGCCGAACACGTCCGTCCGGAGTGGGCCGATGAGCAGTACTGGAGCGGGACCCATCACACCGATGCGCTCCACCAGCAGTTGGCCCGTGATGGGATCCTGGGCGCGGGCTGGCCGGCCGAGTACGGAGGAAGCGACACCAACCCGGACTTCGCCCGAGCCGTCCTGGATGCCGTAGCCGGTGCCGGCCTCTACGCCGACGGTTGGGCCACCACCAACATGGTGATCCGGACCATCCAACACGTCGGAACCGAGGATCAGAAAAGGACCCTCATCGCCGGTGCCTTGCGCGGCGAGATCCTCATCGCGCTGGGCTATTCGGAACCCGACTCCGGCTCGGACGTGGCCGCGGCCAAGACCCGGGCCGTCAAAGACGGTGAGCAATGGGTGATCGACGGCCAGAAGATGTTCACCAGCACAGCTCAATCGTGCACGCACGTGTTCGTCCTGGCCCGCACCAACACCGAGGTGCCCAAGCACAAGGGTTTGACCATGTTCCTGGTGCCGACGGACGCAGCGGGCTTCGAGTTGCAACCCGTCTACACCCTCGGCGGTCAACGGACCAACGCCACCTTCTACTCCGATCTCCGGATACCTGACTCGCTGCGGATCGGAGGCATCGACGAGGGCTGGCGGGTGATGCGGGTCGCCCTCGTCTACGAACGAGGCGGCGGCGGCGGCGGGTCCGCGGGGCCGACCCTGGCCGAGAAGGCCGCCGCCTGGGCCATGTCGACAGAGCGGGCCGACGGGAACACCTACTACGACGACCCGGTGAACCGGGAGCGCTTGGCCAAGATGGCGGTCGAACAGGAGGTAGGACGCCTCCTCGGGCTGCGGGTCCGCTGGATGAACTCCATCGGCGAGCTTCCCGGGATCGAGGGTTCGATGTCCAAGCTGTTCAACAGCGAGGCGAGCCAACGCCACTACGGCGAGCTGGTCGACATGCTGGGATCAGCGGGTGTTCTGCAACCAGGAGCGGCCGGAGCCCCGCTCGACGGCGATCTCGAGGCCCATTTCCGCTCGACCGTGGTATCGACCATCTACGGCGGGGCCAGCGAGATCCAGCGGGACATCATCGCCCAGGGACGCCTGGGGCTTCCGAGGAATCGGCCCCAGAGCTGATCGGGGCCGGGTGCGGCTGCCCATGGTCGAGGGGCGGGACCGGTGGGTCAGTCGCTCAGAACCGGCTGATGATCTGCTGGCCGTAGCGCTGCAGCGACGGCCCAGGGTCGGCGCCGAACAGGGCCGAGGGCACGAGCACTCGGGAGGCTCCCAGTGATCGAAGAGACTCCACGTCGGCCACGGCCTCCTCCCCGGTAGTAACCGAGCTGTCCATCGTCACCTCGATGGCAGAGGGGTCCCGGCCCGCCTCTTCGGCACTCCCGCGCACAATGTCCAACAGCCGCGGCACCTCGGCACGATCGACGCCGTAGGGGAAGTACCCATCGCCCACCCGGCCGGCCCGGCGAGCGGCCGCCTCGCTGTGGCCCCCGATGTGCACCGGGATAGACCCGTTGGCCGGCTTGGGTCGGAGAAAGCAATCGCGAAAGCTGGTCGTCTCCCCTTCGAAGCTGGCCTGCTCCCCGGTCCACAGGGCCCGCATGGCTGCGATCGCCTCCTCGGTGCGCGGCCCCCGACCCTCGAAGGGGACGCCCAGGGCCTCGAACTCCTCGCGGAGCCAACCCACACCGGCCCCGAGGACCACTCGGCCCCCGGAGAGGTGGTCCAGCGTAGCCAGCTGGTTGGCCAACACCACCGGATTTCGTTGGGGCACGATGAGGATGCCGGTCCCCAGCCGGACGGTCGAGGTGGCATGGGCCACGTACGCCAGCCAGATCAGCGGATCGGGAAAGGCCGAGTCCTCGGGCCCTATCCGCCCCGACGGATCGTAGGGGTACCGGGACCGGTAGCCGGCCGGAACCACCACGTGGTCGACGGTCCAGATCGACTCGAAGCCGGAGGACTCGGCCGCTCGGGCCAGGAGCGCGCCCTCCTTGGGCCCGGCGAACGGGCCGATGTTGGCAAAGGCCACCCCGAATTCCATAATTTTTAAGGCTGACGTCAACATCGAGCCCCGTCAAGCCCGTCCCGAGGGCTCCTTCCCGGGGTGGATCGACGGGCGCCCAGGCAGCGGCAGCTACATTTGCACGCGAGCCTGGAAGGACCTGGGCTCCGGGAGAGGGTCGAATACAGCCATGGCTGAGCAGGTCAGTGATTCAAATGGCGATCGGAAGCGCTCACGCAAGGGTGTCCTGACCCGGGCGCGGCTCATCGAGGCAGCCAAGGAGGTCTTCGAGGCCGACGGCTTCCTCGATGCCCGGATCTCCGACATCACCGAACGAGCCGGGCTCTCCTACGGAGCGTTCTACCACTACTTCGACTCCAAAGAGGAGGTCTTCCGCGAGGTGGCGGCCCGGGTCGACGAGCGCCTCAGCGCACCATTGGACAGCATCATCCTGGCCCCCTCGTCGGACCTGCCTCCCGAGCAACGCATCCGGGAATCCCTTACTCGCCATCTCACCAGTTATCGCTCCGAGGCCCGGATCATGGGGGTCATCGAGCAGGTCTCGCGCTACGACGAAGAGGTGGCGGCCATGCGGTTCGCCCGTCACCAGGAATACAACAAGCGGATCGGCGACTCCATCCGGCAATTGCAACGACACGGCATGGCCGACGAGCAACTCCAGCCCCAAATAGTGGCGGCCATACTGGGCGGCATGACCCAGCGGTTCGCCGAGATGTGGCTCGTGCAGGGCATCGTGAAGCTCACGTTCAACGACGCCGTCGAGCAGCTCACCTTGGTCTTCGTGAACGCACTCGGCTTGCCGAAGCCGGCTGCCTCTTCACGCAAAAAGAGGGCGACCACCCGTTCGACAGCCTGATCAGCCGGTCAGGTTGATCAATCGAAGGCTGATCAATCGAAGGCGATGACCCCTCTGATGTTCACCCCGTCGAGCATGTCCTGGTAGCCCTGGTTGATCTGGTCGAGTCGGTACGTCCTGGTGATCAACTCGTCCAGCATGAGCTGCCCGGACTTGTACAGGTCCAACAGGTTGGGGATGTCGAAACGGGGGTTGGCAGCACCGAAGACCACGCCGCGCACCTCCTTTTGCCACATGGCCAGCTCGAAGAGGTTGATGCTGCACTCGGTCTGCGACTGGGGGGCCACACCGGTGACGACACAGGTTCCGCCCTTGCCGGTGAGGGTGAGGGCATTGGCCATGAGGTCGCCGAACATCACGCTGGGCATCAGGATGACGGCATCGGCCATCTGACCCCGGGTGAGCTCGGTGACCAGGGGTATCGCCTCATCCATGGACCCGAGCGCATGCGTGGCCCCGAAGTCGAGGGCCGACTTCTGCTTGAACTCGACCGGGTCCACGGCCACGATGTGCTTGGCCCCGGCCATACGGGCACCCTGGACGGCGTTGATGCCGACGCCGCCGATGCCGACCACGACGACGGTCTCCCCCGGCATGACCTCGGCCCGGTACACCGCCGAACCCCACCCGGTCGTCACCCCGCACGAGACCAGGGCCACCACGTTCAGCGGGAGGTCGGGCTCCACCTTCACCAGCGAGGCCTCATGCACCACGCTGTGCTCGGCGAACGTACCCACTTTGGCCATGACGTTGAGGTCCTGGCCGTTCAGGTGGTAGCGGGAGGTGCCATCGGAGATCTGGCCCGGGGCGAAGGTTGCCGCGCCCAGGTCGCAGAGATTCGAGTGGCCGGTGGTGCACATCCGGCACCGGCCGCAGATGGGGAAGAAGCTGGCGGCGACGTGGTCGCCGGGCTCGACGCTGCGTACCCCGGGGCCGACTTCAAGGACGACGCCTCCCCCTTCATGGCCGCCCACCATGGGGAACAATCGGGGCTCCGGCTGTTCGGGCACCTCCACTGGTTCCCCACTGGCGCCGATGTCCCGCGTCCGGAGATGCTGGTCGGAATGGCACAGGCCGGCGGCGGCCCACTTGACCAGGACCTCCTGTTCCTTGGGCGGATCCAGGTCGATCTCTTCGATCTGCCAGTCCTGCCTCCGTCCGTACAGGATTGCCGCGTGCGTCTTCATGTCCCCAACCCCCTGAGCAGTGGACGGCCCCGACGGGTCGCGTCCAAAGTGTGCCACCAACGCGGACACGATTGCACAGGGCAGTTCGTTGGATGACTCGACAGGCGTGACCGACCGACAGACCGTCAGATCAGTCAAACCCGGTGCGGTGCGGCGCGAGACGAATGGCTACGCTGCCTCACCGCAAGCCGATCGGAAGGATCGAAACAGTGACGGACACACCCCAGTTCCAGCGGATCAAGCTGTCCCGGACGGGGAGGACGGCCGTGCTCACCCTGGCCAGCGACAAGGTGAACGCCCTGGATCGAGACGTGCTGGACGAGGTGACCGCGTGTGTCGATCGGTGCGAACGCGACCCGGACATCGGTGCCCTCGTCGTCACCGGTGCGGGCTCCCTCTTCTCGGCCGGGGTCAATGTCAAAGACGTCCTGGACAACGACACGGCCCACACCGGGGAGCTCCTGAGCGCACTGAGCACGGCGGTGGTGAGCCTGTTCCGGTGCTCGAAACCAACGGTGGCCGCCATCAACGGATCGGCCATCGCCGGTGGTTGCCTGCTGGCCTGTGCCTGCGACCAGCGGCTCGTGGCCGACGACGCCCGGATCGGCGTGACCGAGCTCCGGGTCGGGGTGGCCTTTCCCACCTTTGCCATCGAGCTGCTCAAGCATGCCTGTGGCCCCAAGGCCGAACAACTGGTGTTCGATGCCCGATTGCTGGATGCCGACGAGGCATGCCGATTCGGTCTGGCCCATCGATGCCTGCCCCGATCCGAGCTCGACGCCGCGGCGATGGCCTCGGCCGAGCAGCTGGCCTCGCTCGACGCTCGGGCCTATGGATTGGCCAAAGCGTCGATCCGCCGGGCGGCGCTGTCGGCCATGGACGACGAGGTCGGCCGCCTGCTCGACCGGCAGGTGAGCGGGCACTGGCAGGCCGACCAGACCAGGGCCAACCTGGAGCGGTTGCTCAAGCCGAAGGGCTAGACACACCCCGGCCGTGGCTGGCCGCACCGGGCCGGGCGCCGCCCCATCGGTTCAGGTAGCAGACCTCCTCCAGAGGCCTTCGGTCGGCCGGCTTCAAGTCGGTTCCGGTGTAGTAGGCCACGGGCAGCAGGCAGGCCTGGGCGTAGCCCCGGGGGAATACCCAAGAGCTCTCGACGGTGTGGAGAGCAGCCGGTCGACGGTGTGGAGGTCGAACCCACCGGTTGCGCGCTCAGACGGCGCCATCAGCGGTCCTGGTCCACCGGGCCGCCCCCAGGTCGACAATGATGAGGCGATCGGCAAAACGCCAGCTCCCGTCCACCTTCTCGAACCGGTCGACGTACTGACCCGAGAGCATGACGTCGATCCCCCCGGTCGGCACCTGGCGCAGCACGG
>Ga0210400_10000799_pt1 | contig 33088 bp, 27 predicted proteins | sample IncBWH26MmetaG_FD_155456 | JGI IMG/M metagenome (GOLD analysis project Ga0210400, IMG submission 155456) | Forest soil microbial communities from Barre Woods Harvard Forest LTER site, Petersham, Massachusetts, United States - Inc-BW-H-26-M | ecosystem: Environmental > Terrestrial > Soil >... | reverse complement strand
CTATGAAAAATGCCCGCCGCATAACCTTGATGGGCCTTCTGCTTTGCGGAGTGCTGGCCCTTGCTGCAAACTCCTGGGCGCAACAGCGTGCGCCAATTCTCGATCAGGTCGCCAAAACCTTTGGAGTCGATTCCTGGAACCAGGTTGAGGCCATCCGCTACACCTGGAACGGGGAAATTACCGGACTTTTCAAAGCTGCTCACAAGTGGGAGTGGGAGCCCAAGACGAACAAGGTTACCTTTGAAGGCATGGACAAAGACGGCAAGCCGGTCAAGGTTTCCTACGTGCGCACCGACCCCAGCACCCAAACCGATGCCGTGAAGAACGAAGTCGACCCGAGTTTCATCAACGATAACTATTGGACCCTGTTTCCTTTCCACGCTTACTGGGACAAAAGTGCCAGCGCGATCGATCAGGGCAAGTTTAATCTGCCGGTCGGGCCCGGCATGGCCGAACTGGTACCGGTGAAGTATCCCGCAGAAGGCGGTTACACGCCGGGCGACACCTGGGATCTCTACGTCAGTAAAGACAACCGCGTCGTGTACTTTGTCTACCACCGCGGCGGGGCCAAGCCGCCGAGCCGCGTCCTCGCAACCTGGACAGGCTACAAAAAGGCAGGTCCAATTCTGTTCTCGACCGAGCATCGCGGCTTCGCCGATGGCAAGCCGCTGCACATTTTTATTTCTGACGTTTCAGTCAAGCTGACGGGCTCGGACAAGTGGATGCCAGCGCAATAAGTCGGCACCGGCCGAAGCTATTTCGGGTACTCTCGGAACTGTAAAATAAGCGCATTCCGATGAGGGCTGATTTCGAGCTGGATATTGGGCGAAAGACATTTGCGTCCGGCCTCCTGCTGGAGGTGATCGCTGTGCTGCGCCGATGCCGCCCGGGCGACCTCGTTGCCTTGCTTGGTGACGACAAAAGCGTTGGCGCTGAGCTGGAAACATGGTGCCGGTTCACCGGGAATTCACTGCTGGACGCCACGGCCGACCAGGGCCGCACGCGCTGGGTCTTCCGTTGCGGGTCGGTTCCGGTGCCTGCCCGGGTGCCGGCAGAAGACAATCGGCCGGTAGGCTCGCGGCTTTGGCTCTACACGAATTTCGACTGTAACCTGCATTGCGACTACTGCTGCGTGCGTTCCTCGCCGACCGCGCCACGACGAGAACTCGGGCTGGCACGCGTGCAGCGGATCACTCGTGAAGCAGCGGAGCTTGGCGTTAAAGAAATCTTCGTGACCGGAGGCGAGCCGTTCTTGCAGGAGGACATCGGCGAGATTCTGATTTCTTGCGCTGCGGCAGCCCCGACCATTGTTCTGACCAACGGGATGCTCTTCACGGGGCGGCGCGCAGAAAGCTTGCGAGCGTTGCCCCGTGATCGGATCGTCCTGCAAATCAGCTTGGACAGCGCTACCCCAGAACTGCACGACCTCCATCGCGGGCCGGGCACATGGGCGCGCACTCGCGAAGGGATTCAGCGCGCTCGAGCGCATGGCTTTCGAGTGCGGCTTGCGGCCACGGTTTCGACAGATACTGAGGCTGAGGCGTTCCGTCAATTCCTCGATGAGGAGAAGATTGCTGCAGACGACCGAGTCATCCGCCGGATTGCGTTGCGCGGCTCGGCCAGCGATGGTGTCGCGGTCAGTCGAGCCGATTTAGTGCCGGAAGTCACGATTACAGCCGATGGCGTGTACTGGCATCCAGTCGGCGCGGAGGATACCGATCTGCTGGTCACGCGCGACATTTTTCCTCTCTCCGAGTGCTTCGCTGCTGTCCGCCGCGCCTTCGACCACGAAGGCGAACATGCCAATAAGCTGGCCAGAATCTTTAACTGCGCGTGAAGGTCGCCGAGCAGCGAGGAAGCTTTCAAGTTCGTTTGACGATAAACACGGTTTTGTCGTCGATCAAGGCCTGATCGCCATTCTGTCGGAGAAGGTCATCCTGCTTCGTCGCGTAATCCAGCAACGCGTTGCAGATTTCTCTGGCGGGTTGCCGGTAATGTTCGCGCATCGCGGCCTCAAGTTGCTCGCGCCCTTGCTGGTCGCGGCCGTCGTAAACTCCATCGGTATAGAGGACAAGAATATCTCCCGGACTCATGAGCGTGATCTCGGAGAGATCGGTAGTATTGAATTCTGTTTGCCGTACATTCAGGGAATAGTATTTCTTGAGATCGGGGTGGTGTGCCGGTAGTTGTAACCCAAGCGCAAGGAATTGCACCATGTGGTCATCGTCGATATTCATGAACTTGCGATATTCCGCCGAGAATACCAGCGGGGGAGGATGCCCAAAATTTGCAAAACGAAAATGGCCAAGAGGATCTACTTCGCCATAAAGCATGGTCGCGATTTCGCGCGCGCCCTCTTTCTCAGTGATCCCCAGTGCGTTCCGGGCGGTCACCGACTGGGCCAGCCGCAGGTTGATATTTTCGAGCAGCATCGGCGTTGTCTTGCCGTATCGGTCCAGTTCGGTGAGCATCAAAGCGTGGAATGTGTCATGAACCGTGGATGCAATCTTCGCTGAGATTACTCCGTGCCCCTGCGCGTCGACTACCAGAACTCCGGCCGTCGAATAAAGGTCGCGCAAATCCTCTGCGACCCGTACCTGCTCAGAACTCCGTGCGAATCGGTAATCCGCTTCCATCTTCAGCGTATATCCTGTGGTTCCTCTCATCCATTGCAAGTGATCGTCAACCGAATCGCGGACAGCCGCTCCCGGAGGCAGCGGTTCGAGAAATTCCTTTGATAGGCGCTGAGCCTGTTGAATGCGTGCGTCGATGTCATAACGCTGCTGAAAATTGATGTATTCAAACAGGTCACCACCGACCGTGCCAGCCGGAATCGAGTTTCCGAACATCTCGATACCAGGAATGTGCGGAATGGCACCCTCCACGGGCATCAACCGCTCGCGCAAGTACTCATCGATACTCGGAACTGTGCTGATATTCGTCATAGCAGACTGCTACCCCCGGATTTCTACGCTGACTTGGCGAGTTCCTCGAAGAATCCCTGTTGGGCTGCGGCCTGCCGCAATGCGGCATAGCCATCGACGTGAGGCAGCAGCCAGCGCTTAAGTCCTTCGGCCTCAAGTATCGGGCGATGAACCGGGTTGTCGAAGTTCATGGCTGAGAGCGCGTCGACGAAACGGCGCTCCCGTTCGGGGTCGAGGTCGGGCCGGGCCGTGAACATGCAATGGTTGTAGGCCGGAGAGGACCATACCTCACAGAGGCCGCCTTCAGGCACCAGATGCTCAATGCGAACCGTGTTCCAGAAGGGGCTGCCGATTGCGCCGGCGTCGGCCCGCCCGTCGAGCACGGCGCGCACCACCTCTACTTCGCTGGTCCCGGTGTCGCCATGTTTGCCTAAATCGCTGTTGAAGCGGAGCGCACGGTAGTCCCTCCCCTCGCGCATGCCTTGCTGCTCCAGAAAGTGAACGGGTAAAATCGCGGCGTGTCCGCTGTCGCGGCTGCCCAGCGCGAGCGTTCGATCTTTCAGATCGGTGAGAGTGGAAACGGGACCTCCGCTCACCGCGACGATCTTTGTCATCCAGCCTAGATCGGTGTCGCGCATGGCGACCGCGCGGCAGGCGTGGCCGCTCCACTCGTCCGCTTGCAGGTAAGCAAGGTTTGTATTCCATGCAATGTCGATACGCGGCACTGCATCGCCCGGCTGGGCCAGGAGTGCGCCGACCTGGGTCTCGTAGCTCTGAAATAGCACAATCTCAACGGGCAGATGCGCTTCGTCGTGGAAGTAGCTCCGCATCCCCTCCCAGATGGTCACAACTTTCGGAGTATAGGCGACAGCTCCCAGCCAGATTGTTTTGCTCATATTTGTTTTACCCGTGGCACTCCAAAGTCCTTTGATTCTTATCAGCGGAGTCGCGGACGGTTTCCGCTGTGGGTTCTTGGTCTCAGAAGAGCGGTATTCCCAACAGCGACTTCCCGATGAACTCGCGAAGAACGTCGCCGGTTGGCGCCATGACTGCGCCGGCGTGCGCATCACGGAACAGCCGTTCGACGTTCAAATGCTTTGAGAACGCGGCCCCCCCGCAAACGCGCATGGCTGCCGAGGTAACGCTGATCGCGACATCGCCCGCGGCGGCTTTCGTCTCCAGCACGCGCAGCATAGTTGTCTCGCGGGGCTTCTCAAGGTGGTCAATCAGATCGTCGATGCGTGCCGACAGTCCGTCCGTGTCAATCTGCATCGTCCCGAGTTGCGCCCGCAACGTAGGCAGACTCTCTCCGAGGCTCTGGCCTAGATGCTCGAATTTCGCGCTTTTGAGGTGCGCGGCAGTTCCAGCTACTGCCGCGCGGCACAGCCCCAAGGCCACAGCTGCCGTCCCTAAATTAAAAAGCGGGAGCACCACATTTAGCATAGCCGGAAAGCCCGCACCGTCATCAGTAAGCTGAAAATGGGATGGGACTTGGCAGTCGTCCAGCGCAATCGGCGAAGAAGCGTTGGCCCGAAGTCCCAATCCGTCCCAGGGTCCAGCCACTAAAAGACCGCGAGTATCCGCTGCAAGGAGATAGAGTGTCGAATCGGTGGGACCCTTTCCCTCAGGGGCCAGCGCAGAAACAACATAGCTCTGCGCATGACCTGCGCTAGTCACCCACGACTTCTTGGCGCTTATGCGCACGCCGTCACCATTCCGATATGCGCGGGATATAGGCGCCCAGAAATGACTGCGCGAGCCGGCTTCACTGAAAGCGAGAGTTGATAAATGGCGGCCCGCACTAATCTCCCTGAGTATGGGTGCGAGTGCCTGAGCCGTGCCTGGGCGCGCCGCCGAGATGATCGCGCTGCCGAGGATGTGCATGAGATAGACCATGGCGACCGAAGCATCCGCTTCGGCGAGCGTTGCGATCACAGCCGCAAACGTGCGGGGACCTAAACCTAAACCACCAGCGTCCGTGGGTAGCATCAGTCCGAGCAGTCCGGACTCACCAAGCGACACGATGGCCTCGGTAGAGAATCGTCCTGCTTTGTCATTTTGCCCTGCGGATGGTGTCAGCACGCGATTGGCGGTCTCCCGCGCTTTCACAACGGCCGCGTCATGAGTCATGATGGCACCTAGCATCCACAAATTTACTGGGTCGAACTCTACTGGAGCGAATTTTACTGGACCGAACCAGAGGATTGTCGCTGAGGATGCGCGGAAGGGTCAAATGGTTGGGGGGTATTACGCACTGAGGGGAAAATGGCCACACCCCCCTCCCCCACCCCAGCCGCCGGTTTTGAAATTTGACCTGGCCGGGCCCGCCCGCGCGCGGCGCAAGAGGGGCGGGTGCGGCGTTGCGAGGGAAAATCCGGCCACCCGGCTGGAATGTCGAGTGGCGGAGTGGGGAATGGAGGGGGAGCGCCTTCGATTTTGGACGCTCGTCCACAACCTTCTCCTGTTCTCGAACCATCAGGGAGGCAAGCGGCACTCTGTCAATAGTCTTCATGGCGGCACTCGACCTTCCCAAAATGGGAACTTACAAACTACGACCGTTGGTGTCAGAGAAATCCACGGCCTCAAGGTCGGAGTAGCTGCGCAAAAAGAGAAGCCGCCGCCATTGCAGGGGCTGTAAAGCCGGAGAGGTGAGGATGATGGTCCCGCGTAGATACAACAATTCCAGGATTGTCCGATGGCTGAAGTGTGTAATTGTGGACAGACTCGTCCTAGTCCGGCTGTTTATGCTCTTCCCAGGCAATGCTATTTGATTCCTAAGGGCGGCAGCAATCCAGCCGAAAGAAGGATGAAGGTCATGCGTAGATACAGCTATACCAAGATCTGGTTTCCAGTCTTCCTATTGTTGATTGCTGCCACCGGATGCAGCGACCCGGACAAGTCCGGCACTAACCCAGACTTAGTCCAGCCTACCGTGATTTCAGTAACTCCACCGACCGGGACGGCGGGCGCATGCCCTAACTCAATAGTTACTGCTACCTTCAGCAAGGCTATGAATCCGGCAACGATCAATGGCACGACCTTTACCTTGACCGGCCCGGGCACAACATCCGTGGGAGGAGTAGTCACCTACACTGCATCAAGCAACACTGCGACCTTTACACCATCAAGCACCCTCGTGCTCAACACCCTCTATACCGCTACGATTACGACTGGCGCCATTGACGCGTTTGGCCTTCCGCTGGCGAGTAACTTTGCGTGGACCTTCACCACCGGCGGCACAACCTGTCAGCCCGGTCCCCCCACCGTGATTTCCGTAGCCCCACCCAATGGCGCGGCCGGTATCTGTCCTAATACCGTTGTCGTCGCGACCTTCAGCGAAGCGATGAATCCTTCCACCATCAATACGACAACGTTTACTTTGGCCGGGCCTGGCACCACAGCCGTGGCTGGTGCAGTTACCTACAATGCGCCAAACTATGTTGCCACCTTCACTCCATCCGCTAGTCTCGCTCTCAATACGCTCTACACCGCCACCATTACCACAGGGGCTCAGGATCTTCTCGGCAATCCTCTGGCAAGTAATGTTGTATGGAACTTTACCACCGCTACCGTGGCGTGTCAGGCGTCCTCAGTGCCGTTGGGATCGGCCGGAAACTTCAAAGTCCTGGCCGGCTCCACGGTTACGAATACCGGTTTGACTACGATTGCTGGCGGCGACCTTGGGCTGAGTCCAGGATCTGCGGTTACAGGATTCCCTCCGGGAACCCTCGTTCCCCCGGCGGTTATGTTTGTGGCTGATCCTATCGCAGCACAGGCTCAAATCGATTTGACCACCGCGTATAACTACGCCGCTGGACTACCCGGGGGCGCGGTCCTGCCAGGGGACATGAGCGGCTTGACTTTCAGTCCGGGCCTATACAAGACCTCGAGCACCGTCATGTTGTCGGCAGGTAACGTCACTCTCGACGCACATGGCAATTCGAATGCAGTTTTCATTTTCCAGGTGGGATCCACACTTACCACCCTTGGAAGTACGCAGGTTGTTCTGGCCGGAGGCGCTCAGGCTCAGAACATCTTCTGGCAGGTCGGCAGTTCCGCCACTCTGGGAACAAACTCGATCTTCTACGGAGCCATCCTGGCCCTTCAATCGATCACGCTGGATACCGGCGCAACCCTGCATGGCAGAGCGCTAGCCCGTAATGCCGCAGTCACATTGGATGCCAACACTATCGATGACCCGTAAGCTACAGCGGCCGGGAGTGGAACCGGTTTGAAGCCGGCCCACTGGGCTGGAAGCGGAACGCAAGTCATTAGGTTCGGAGGAATTGCCAATATGTCATCCCATTTTCAGCACTCGTATGGTCGCGTTGCCCTCATGCGGTTGGCGATAGTTGCTGTTCTGTGTAGCATTGCTTCGCTCGCGGCCGCACAGGACCAGCCCGCCCCCAAATGGGAAGTGTTCGCCGGCTATTCCTTCCTCTATCCCAACACTGATGTGCATGGCGTGCTTCCTGGTGGAATCCTTCCAGTAAGCAGCCCCTTGGAATCCAATCCTCGGGGCGCGGGTGCCAGCATTACCTATGATTTCAATCGCTGGTTCGGCCTCACCCTCGATACCAGCACTCATTGGGGCAGTGGCGAGACTGGAGTGGCTCAACGAATTGACGACGCCGCGTTCTCCAACCTTTCCTTCGGTCCGAAGGTTACCTTCCGCGGAGCCCATGTCGCTCCATTTCTGGAGTTCTTGGTAGGCGATCACCGTCTCATGCCGGATGCCTTCCACGACATCGACAAATTAGGATTCATGGTCGGTGGCGGCGTCGATTTCAACCTCAGCAAGCACGTCGCTTTGCGCTTGCCCAGAGTGGACTACGTGGCGTCCAGCTATCGCTATGGTCCTTCTGCCACGACGGGGAGCACCGATCTCCGGGGCATTCGGGCCCAGGCTGGCCTTGTCTTCACCTGGGGCGGAGAGCACACTTTCACGCCCTCAGCAACTTGCTCGCTGCAGCCGTCCGAGGTCTTTGCCGGCGAGCCGGTGACCGAGACTGCCGCAGGCTCGGGCTTCAATCCCAAGCGCACCGTCCAATATACATGGAGTGGCTCCGGGCTGAAACTTGATGGCACCGCTGCCACCACGCAGATTGACACCGCCGGTTTGGCGTCCGGCTCCTATCAGGTGACTGCCCACTTGAGCGATGGCAGCAGGAATGGCGTTGCCTCTTGCAGTGCCAGCTTTGCCGTGAAAGCACCCCGCCCGCCCACCATTTCATGTTCGTCAGATCCGGCGAGCGTGCCCCTGCGCGGGACCTCAACCATCAGTTCCAACGCCAGCAGCCCCGACGGCCGCAGCTTGACTTACAGCTATACCACCACCGCCGGAAACATTACCGGCACCACCGCCACCGCTACTCTGGACACCGGGGGCGCACAGCCCGGGACAATTACAGTGACCTGCAACGTGGGCGATGACCGCAATCCGCCGCTCACCGCTTCTTCCCTGACTACGGTGACCTTGCTCGCTCCGCCACCGCCGCCAGCGATCGATGTCGCCGTCATCGCCGCCATCGAGAAGAGACTTGCCCTGCACAGTGTTTATTTTGCGACGGCGAAGCCTTCCCTCGAGAATCCCGACGCCGGCCTGCTTGCCAGCCAGGAGAAAACTCTCACCGCCCTCGCCGCCGATTTCCTGATCTATCTCCAAGCCAAGCCCGACGCTCACCTCACTTTGGAGGGCCATGCCGATCCCCGCGGCTCCGTGGAATACAACCAGGGGCTCTCCGAACGGCGGGTCGACCGGGTCAAGCGCTTCCTGATCGCACAGGGCGTTCCCGAAGCGAGCATCCATACCAAGGCGTTCGGCAAACAAGAAAACCTCACGGACCGGCAGGGAAGGGACGCAGTGGAACGGAATCCTGAATTGAGCCCGGAGGACCGCCAGAGAGTGCTCAATAATATGAGAACGATTATCCTCGCCAGCAACCGCCGGGCGGACATCACGCTGAGTAACGCCGGCCAGGCGTCGCAGGAGTCCGTCCGCCAATACCCATTCAACGCGACGGATTCGCTGACCCTGTTGAAAGAGGAACGGACCGGGAAAACGGCTCCGGCGGTGGTCAGGAAGAAGGCAAAGCCGAAGGCTCAATAAGCCAAGGCCAGGCGCGGGATATAACTATCTAAACGAGTTGCGCCTGCCAGTGCCGTGGATGCGGGACCGTGTCGGCCTACGCAGGTAGACCGCCATAGCGTTCCGGGCCGGAACTCCGAGTGCGGCCACGGGCTCTCATCGCAGATGTTTGCTGGGTTTCCTCTTCAGAATATCTTTGGCGGCCAGTTTCGCAAGTCCGAGAATAATGCCCGAGTTGCTGAGGATGGCTTCCGGCCACAAGGCATTAGAGCCTTTTGCAGGGTTGTGAAATCTTCCGAACTCATTTTCACGTTGACCTGGACAGTGCGCTTCTACGTTCTTGGCCCAACATCAGTACTTCTATTCTGGGGGAAAGAAGTCTGTGGATTGCCGCATGACGGTAGCACGTTCGCTCCTGCCAGTCTGTGCTCAGGATCACAATCGGGGGTGGGCGAATCAGAGCGACGTTGGCCAACCTGTCGCGACCGGGCAAATCTCCAGCGTCATCGAGCGCGTTACCTTCCACGAACGACGACAGCCGCGGTCCGGATGATGAGGAAAAACAGATGCGAACCGGGCTCAGGCTGCTTTTCGATCAGTTTGGTTGAAGCCGGAGTGGCCCAGTAACTCCCGTCTCAGTCGCTCGATTTGTGCCGCCGCTTCCTTTATCTGCTCGGCACATTCGTGGCCGTGACTTGGCAGAAATCCCCCGTATTCCTCAAGCAGAAGGCGGGCGTTCTCCTCAATGACAGCTATCTTCGAACGGGCTTGGTTGGAAAGGGCAGACGTTAGTTTTTCCAGCTCAGCATCTCGCACAGCGAGCGCCTGCCTGCTCTCGGCGGCTTCCTTTTCGAGCACGGACCCGTGGTAGCGGATGAATCCAAACAGACATGCCGCCAGCACGAGCAAACAGGAATTGGCGATAATGGTTTCCGACAACGCCTTGCTCAGGCTGGCAGTCCTGTCTTTGTTGAATCGCGCAAAACTGCCGCTCTCAGCCGACGATAATGAAGACACAAGCCCGCGAGCTCCATCCATGTAGTCCCGACCTTCATTCGTATCCACGATCTTGAATGCGCGGTGGCGATACCCCTGTTGGCGCAGACTGATGCTGCGCTCCATCTCAGCTTGTTTGGAAGCAGCCAGAGACTCAAGCTCCGACTCGATTGAACGTTCCTGTTCCGTCCGATTGGCGAGTGCAGCGCGAAGGCTCGCAAGATCGGTCCCGATCCGGTTCTTTCCCTCGGCGTATGGCTTTAAGTACGCAGGGTCCTCAGTTAATAGGTACCCGCGCTGACCTGTTTCCATATCCGTCAAATCTTGCAAAACACCAGAGATGTTGGCCTGAATTGTGGAGCTTCCCAGAGTGAGCGCCGCAGACTTCTGAATCTGGCTCAGGCGATTAATCGCAAGATACGCATTCAATGCCATGAGCACGAGTAACGCCGCGACCGCTAATCGCAGTGCAATTGTTCGAATCATGTTGATCGCGCCATCCTTCGCGTGGACGAGACAGATGATCGTAGCAGAGCGAGGTTCGTGTCAGTCTACCGTTCGCTGGTACACCATGCAATAAGAGGCCCTCCCGAATCGTCAACGACGCTTTCTGGTCTTGATAAAATCCCCGGCGAGGGGAATAATCCAGCGGGTCTTTCCGTGGAGGAAAGCAAACCTGACGACGAGCCATCATAGCGCTGGAAGGTCACGGGAAAGCGCCGAGCCCGCGTCTTCGGACGCTCACGTTATCAGAAGATCCTGGCCGAAAGGACAGAGCCCATTAAGCGGTAGCAGCGACCTCCCACATTCCGGTGACGATTGAGCGAGAACGTGGCGTCCGCACTCAGTAAAATGATACAATACTTACAATAGTTACAACGAGGAGGATCGCGATGAAGCAAACGCGTTCCATTGTGCTCAGTATGCGCCTGCCAGTGGAGAGTGGAAGACGTTTGAAACGCATCGCGAATCGGCACGGCTGGACACCGAGTGATGCAAGCGCTCGCTTGGTGGAAGAGGGCCTGAGACGGTCGGAATTTGCCTTCCTGGATTTCCGGGATTCACCGGCAGGCAGGCAGGCCTATATCCAAGGAAGTACCCTAGCGATATGGGAAGTTATGTTGCTTCTTCGGAGCTACAAAGGAAATGTCAAAGACGTGGCCGAGCATCTGAAATGGCCTGAAGCGAGAGTTCGAGCTGCCCTTTACTACTCGGAGGCGTTCCCCGGAGAGGTCAACGACGCGTTAGCAGAGAACGACTCAACCGATTTCGACAGCCTAAAACGATTGCTTCCCCAAGCTGTCGACTTTGCCGCCAGACAGACCAAGCGGGGCTGAGATGCTCAAGCTGCTTCTGGATGAGCACATTTCCCCGGAGGGAGCGAAAGGCGTTCAACGTCGGAATCGATCGCTGGTTATTTACCCGATGGTGCAGTGGCAGAGCGGAAACTTCATTGGGAAGGAAGATTCCGCTTGCTTGTTGGAAGCAGCGAAGCAACGGCTGACCCTGGTTACTTATGACCGCAGGACGATTCCTCCATTGCTAAAGCTCTGGGCAGAGGAACAGCGGTCCCATGGCGGTGTAATCTTTGTCGATGAAAAGACAATCTCGCCAGCGGACATTGGGGCACTAGTCCGCGCCCTGATTTCGCTCGCTGGCGAGGCCCGAGAAATCGACTGGGCTGACCAAGTGTACTTTTTACGGAGCGCACGCTGACGCGTCACAACGATCATACAATCCAACTTTGATCTCCTTTTCAGATCCGTGTTGTTGCGCGATCCTGGTACTCCGTGTGCGAGTTTGCGCGCTAGATTTGACCTCGAAAGTAGGTCAATGACTGACGGCCCATCAGCCATTTTTTATCCAATCAACTGAATTTCTGTGCTTTGATGCGGTAGGAGTGCGCCAGTTGTGTGCCTCTGTTGCGAGCCAAGGAGGAAACTCTATGGCTCGCAAAGTCGGCCAAATCATTGCACGAGGCGACCGCAGATGGCTCATTCGGGTCTACCTGGGCCGCGATTCTGAAACCAAGAAGCGCAACTATCACAACCGAACGATTCACGGCAGTATGAGGGAAGCCCAAGCATATCTGACGAGAAAACTGAGAGAGCGTGACTTGGGTCGCGATCTGGAAGGGGCCAAGATAACGCTGAACGAATACCTCGATCGATGGCTTGAGACAGCCGTAGGACCGAGAGTACGCCCGAAAACTTTCCAAGATTATCAGGGCATGCTGCACCGGTACGTCCGACCCGTTCTCGGTGAACGAATTCTGGCCGCACTGCGACCTCTGGATCTTCAGGCGATGTATCAGCATATGACCGAACTAGGCCTGTCCGCTCGCACTATCCGTTACGCGCATGTGCTGATGAAAGGTGCGATGCAGCAGGCGGTGCGGTGGCGCTTGTTGCTTGAGAATCCGGCCGATGGACTCAAAGTGCCGCAGCAAGTTCGAAACGAAATGCGGTCTCTGACTGTTGAACAGGCGAGGGTGTTGCTTAAGGCCGCAAAGGGCACAAAGTATGGGCCAGTACTCGCAGTCGCACTCACGACTGGTATGCGCCCGAGTGAATACTTGGGCCTCAAGTGGCAAGACATTGACTGGGAACGACAAACGGTCAGCGTTGTTCGTAGCATACGGAGACTAAACGGGAAATGGTGCTTCTCAGATACCAAGCGTTTGAGAAGCCGTCGTCCAATCAAGCTGCAGAACTGGATCGTTTCCCTTCTTCATGATCTGCACGCTAAAGCGGGTGCGCAGGATTCGTACCCAGAGGCCTGTGACTTGATCTTCAGAACGCCGTCGGGTCAGCCAATCAGTGCCGATTATCTCGCCAAGCATTTCAGATCAATGCTCGACATTGCGGGTGTGCCCAAAATGAGGCTCTATGATTTGCGCCACTCGGCGGCCACCATCGCGTTGGCAGCCGGAGTGTCGCCGAAAGTTGTCTCTGAGCAACTCGGGCATGCCAGCACGGCCTTCACGTTGGACACTTATGCTCACGTTCTTCCACACATGCAGGACGAGGCTGCCGCAAGAGTAGAGGCAATGCTCTTTGGAGCCACGGCCTGACGACTGGTTAACGACGACACCGTGGCACCCGATACGATCAACACAACGTAAGGCTTGACGTGTCGGGTGCCACTTTCAAATGCGCAATCCCGCGATTCGCATTGTACGGATGCCGACAATTCGGGATTGCTGGCGACAAGCCCGTTTCCCGTTACTTATGTTCGGTGGAAGAAGACATTGGATCTGGTTTGCTCAATAACTAGAAGCCGAGATCGCTGCTGGGATGATGAATTGCGGGACAAGCTCCAACTCCCATCGATACCACTGGTCAAACTCACCGTAGCTGCCACCCGTGATACCCACGACAAGGTCGAGATCAGGCACGACGATGACGAACTGTCCGCCATTTCCCTCGGCTGCAAATACCCGATAGGTCTTCAGGCCGCTCTTGAGATTGTGAATGTGCCATCCGTAGCCATACTCATGTTCCTGCCCGAGGCTATAGGTTGCCGCAAATCGCGAGTGAACTGAGGTCGATTCATTGACCCACTCCTTGCTGACGATTCGTTTGCCGTTCCAAAGTCCGCCGGCCAAATAGAGCTGGCCCAGCTTGAGTTGATCACGCGGCCGCAGATACGCTCCGCCTCCCATGTAAGCCTGCCCGTCGGGCATAAGGTTCAGGTAATAACGCCCGAACTGGAGGGGACGAGCAAGACTCTCCTCAAAGAACTCAGGAAGCCAATGATGCGTCGCGGCGGCAACCGCCCCTCCTACAAGGTTCAGGTCGGCGGAACAATAGACTGCATCTTCTCCGCCCGGCTCTTTCAACATGGGCAGGTCAAGCGAATACTTGTACCAATCTCGTTGCTGCGCGTCGCCCTGCATGCGGTCTTCATTGCCCGGAGAGTCATCGTTGTTATCGTCACAAGCATTTCCCGCAGTCATCGTCATGATGTCGCGGAGAACAGTCTTTTGTTTGAGGGTATCCCAATTCGCGAACGAACTGAATTGCGCGAAGAGCGGATAGATGAGCGTTTGGGGCGTCAGCTTTGCACCTTGCTGCCTCGCCAGCCCCACCAAAACGGGAGCGAACGTTTTGCCCGCAGAACGCATGTCGTGGACTCTGTCCTCATCGAACCCGTAGAAGTATTCTTCGAGCACCAAATGGCCATGTCGAGCGATCAAAAGGCTCTGGATGTTTAGAGAAGTGCCCGCAGGATCTGCTGCGAGAATCCGGTGGACCAGTTCAGCGATATGCGCCTCGTCCAGTCCCTCTGCTTGCAGTGAGGCGGTGGCCCAGCCGTCGTTGTCGGGAACAGGCTTGCGATAGGTCCATGCGTTACTGCCTGACGGAGTCCGCGGATAAAACCCGACCGCGTCGTTTGCGGTCCGGTGGCTGAACTGAAAACGCGGAAGCCAGTTGACCAGTTGTAGCGAAAGCGTGCCGTCCTTCTCGTCCAATGTGCCGTCGATCTTCTCGCCATTCGCTTCCAGGTAAACCTTCTCGCCGTCCCGTACCACGGTGTAAACTCGCCTTCGGAAGAAGTTCGACTCTGGATTGCTGATGGTCGCCGTCATCTTCCCATCCCTCGATGAAATAAAGATGTACACCGAGACGCGCTGATCTAGCGGAACGACTGTGCCGCGCCACACTGACGGCGCAATCGTGTGGAACTCGATGGGACTGGCATACTGCGGGTCCAGAATCTCTCCGCCGGGTTGAATCCATTCACCACGGACCGTATTCGAGGCTGTGTCTCTATTCCCACGGAACTCTGCGAGGTTGCCGGGAAGCTTGAACCGAATGTCGCCACCGTTCGTCTCTACGGCAACTCGAAATCCGGCGATCGAGGCACGCCACACACCTTCGCGTCCATCCAATGTAAGTTCCCCTTGAACCGGCATTCCGAAACGCACTTCGGCGCCCCAAACGCCGGTCAACGGGTCCAGCTCAGCTGTTTGAGACAACGTTGAAGGGATTGATGCTGCTGTCAGTGCCAAGACAAAAAACAGGCTGCTGCGTGCGAGAGAAGAGAGAAACGGCATCACGAGAGTGGTCTCCAGCTCTCAGTATCCTTCGGATCGTTCGGTCTGTTCTTGTACGAATTGAACGTCATGTCCGAGGACATCTCCGTGCAATCGCCTTCGATAAGCTTGGGGGGGCATCCCGAAGTGCTCCCGGAATGATGTACTGAAGTGACTCTGATCGAAAAAGCCCGCATTGAGCGCGACATCCGAGAGCGGAACGCCTGCGTTGCGCATGAGCGCCATAGCCTCACGCAGGCGGCAGCGCATCCGGTATTCCCCAGGCGTGCATCGGAATGCTTGTCGAAATGCTCGGGCGAAATAGACCGGATGCACTCCGAGTTGCTGCGCCATCTCCGCGATTTGCAAAGCATCGCTGCATCGGTCATGTAAGAGTTCGCGCGCCCTTCCGATCCATGAAAGCGGAGAGAGTCGCTCTTTGTCCGGCCAGAGGCTTACCCCTGACACGGTCGAAAGCAATTCCCAGCACATCGCCTCCATAGTGGAGTAACTGGCAAGCTTGGGAGCCCCGTACTGCTGGACAAAGCGAAGCGCGGTGTTGAGGCCATCTCCAGAAGCAAGCGCCGTCGCTGCAGTAGGTAAAGCAGCCCAGTCCATTGCGACGCGTAGGCTCTGGTCGGAGATCGAGACCGCTAAGAAATGCCCGTTCGCGAGCACGAAACTATCGCGGTGGGTCGTTCCAGCAGGATTGAAGATGAGTGTCGGCCCCGAACAGACTGGCGCTGCACCATCAGCGCTAGAGAGATACGATCCCGACAAGACGACCACAAATGATGCATTCTCATGTGTATGCAAAGGCACATCTTCCGCACGTAACGTCGGGGTCAGAAGCGATACGGAAAAGCCCGGGACCTCTTGGCGAACCTCGCTCGCACCGAAATAAATTCCGTAAGGAAGACTCTTCGCGCCTGTCTGCATATACAAGTTATACGCGCCGTCTGATTCGCATGTTCCGCCTTTTATCGCGGTCCGCCGCCCCAGCTAACTTTTCCCCATCCGCTTCGTCTATGCTCGCAGCATCTCCACAGGGGGACGGAGATAGATTCTTGACCACAGTAGGGGTGTAGGCTGTCCACCCGGAGATGTTGGAGGATTCTTAATGCTACGATCCATTGCTCGCGTCGTGGTTCCTGTTGGCGTGGTATTGGTTTCCGTCTTGGCGTCCTTGGCCAACGCCCAGATTTCGCCAGACCTGCCCAATCCGATCGCAGCGCCGAATCCGCTTACGACGACGCTATCCATTTTTCGCAGCAACATGCAGGACAAAATCATGAAGGCGGCGGACGCGATGCCAGAGTCCAAGTACAGCTACCGGCCGGCGAAGGATGTTCGCTCGTTTGGCGAGATCGTGACTCATGTGGCGGATATATCCTACTTTTTGTGTTCAAACGTCAAGGGTGAAGCGAACCCCGCCACGCCTACCACGAAGAGTTCGAAGATCGAGATCATTGCCTACCTTAAAGGCTCGTTCGAGTACTGCGATGGCGTCTACCCCAAGTTCACTGATGCGCACCTCAATGACCCGGCGGACTTCTTTGGGTTCAAGACGAACAAGATGTTCCTCTTGACGCAAGCCGGAAATCATGACGCCTTGCATTACGGCAATCTCGTCACGTATCTGCGCCTCAATGGCCTTGAGCCCTCCGGGGGCTGGTTTTGATGGCGCAGCGGCGATTGTGTCTACTTCGCTGCGCTCAATGTAGTCGCCTTAATCAGCAATATTGCCCCGATTTCGTTCATCAAGTCGTGATAGACGCTCGAAAAGAACGTATGAACTCAGAAAGATTGTTCTTGGCCTTCCGGCCCCTCCTATGCTTCTCAATTTTGTTGGTTAGCGTTCTTATTGCCGATGCGGGCAGCAGGTCCGCGCATAGTGCGCCAACCAAAACTGGAAAGCAGCCCTTTCTGGAGACTGTTGACCGAGTCGCGCCTCAGTCATTAAAGGAGTTTGCCGTTCCGGGTGTCGCGGTGGCGCTCATTCAGAAGGGTGAAGTTGTGTGGACGCGGGGCTATGGTTTTGCGAATGTAGCCACCGCGAAGCCGATTACTTCGGAGACGGTTTTCAATGTGGGATCGCTTTCCAAGATGGCTACCGCTTGGGGAGTGATGCGTCTGGTAGAAGAGGGCAAGGTGGACCTCGACCGCCCAGTTGATTCCTACCTCAAGCGCTGGCATCTGCCACCTTCGTCATTCGATAACAATCAGGTGACGGTGCGGCGGGTGCTTAGCCACACTTCGGGAATCTCGAACCATGATTTTCATGGCTGGGACCCGCAGAGTCCTGTTCCGCCGATTGAAGACACTCTATCGGGCAAAACGGGAACGGGAGAAGTTCGTGTTGTAACGGCACCGGGCTCAGGATTCCACTACTCTGGAGCCAATTACGCCATTCTCCAATTGCTCATTGAGGATATTAGCGGACAGACATTCCAGGAATACATGAAAAGCAGAGTGTTCGATCCGCTGCACATGTCCAAAACACAGTATGGCTTGCCACCCGGGTTTCAGGAGGTGATGGCTACGCCATACGATGGACTTGGGGACGCGCTTCCTATCCTGCGCTACAACGAGTTTTCGGCGGCGGGGCTAACCACGACTCTGGGTGACCTTGCGGAATTAGCGGCGGCCGGCCTGGCTGATGCTGCTGGACAGCGTCCCGGTCGCGGGGTGTTGAAGGAACAAACCGTCTTGTTGATGCAGACTGCCGCTCCGGCTTCTCGGTGGGCTGATCGAGATCCGTATGGACCCGATCCACAATATGGCTTCGGATACACGGTGCGCCCTGCGCAGTTCCTTGGCAAAGTCGGGGTAGGGCACGGAGGTTCGAATAGTGGGTGGGAAAGTCTGGTGCAAATCGTGCCGTCGACTGGCGACGGTATCGTAATCATGACGAACAGCTCTAATGGGCCGTCGGTCATTGCTTCTCTTCTGTGCTCGTGGAGGCAGTGGGCGGCTCATTCGAACGCTGTTGAATGTCCCACCATCGACATTCGTTCTGTCCTCTACGGTGTCTACAAAGCACAAGGTGCAAAAGCAGCCGTGGCGCGCTACAAAGAGCTTCGGCGTAACGCACCTGACAAGTACGACTTTGGGACCTTGCAACTAAACTCGATGGGGTACGCCTTGTTACGAAAAGGGGATCTCATGGGAGCCATTGGGATTTTTCGCCTCAATGTGGAACAGTTCCCACAAGATGCAAATGTATATGACTCTCTTGGCGAAGCGTACCTCAAGCAGGGCGATAAAGCGCACGCCATTGAGAACTACAGGAAGTCCCTGGACCTGAATCCACGCAATGACAATGCTCGCGAAGCACTGGCAAAGCTAGGCGTTAGCCTGCAGTGAAATCGTCAACGGGACTGTACGAAAATCAACTGTTGCAAACAGCCATTTCACGCAATCTAAAAGGCGCCCACTTTGCGGTAGGTTGTGATTGTTCGCACCACCACTTACCGAAAAGGAGCGCCGTTATGAACCCAGAAAAGTATATTGGCATGGACGCGCACCAAGCAACGATCTCGGTTGCTGTCCTGGACAGCTCGGGCAAGTGATCGTGGAATGCATCCCGGAGACGAAAGCGGCTACGATTCTAGAGTTCATCGCTGGGCTACGCGGAACTTCATCGGTAACCTTTGAAGAAGGAACTTCTGCCGCCTGGTTACATGACCTGCTGAAGTCTCACGTCAACCATCTTGTAGTCTGCGATCCGCGAAGAAACGCCCTGTTGAAGGATGGCAGCAAGAGTGATCGGATCGATGCGCGGAAACTGGCCGAGTTGTTACACGGCAACAAGCTCCATGCTGTGTACCACGGAGAGCACGGGGTGCGGCTCAGGAACAATTGTTTATATGTATTCGTACTGTTTAGCATGCATACTTGCATCCGGTTCACACTGGCCTTCCTTGTGGCGTTGTGCGCTGGTTTGGCCACTGCCCAAGCCGCCCACCCACAAGGGCGCCTGCCCGTAAAGCCCTCCGTCACCATCTACCGGGACGATTGGGGAGTCCCGCACATCTACGCCGACCGCGAAGAGGACGGTTTCTACGGCCTTGGCTACGCGCAGGCCCAGGACCGGCTAACCGGACTGCTGCGCAAGTTCCTGGAGGTTCAGGGGCGCTCCGCATCTGTCTTCGGCCCTGCAGCGGCTGACACCGATCTTCGCAATCTTCAGTGGATGCACCTGGAGCAGGCGAAGACCGCTTTTAACCGGTTTGAACCTCAACTCAGACGCGACTATACCTTCTTCATAGGTGGCGTCGAGAGATACATGCGCGACCACCCGAGCGAAGTGCCGTCTTGGGCACCCCGACTGGATCCAACTTTGCCGATAGCAGTGCTGGACTCTGACCTCTGGGGCGTGAACGATGTGCAGGGCATCGAGGACTGTGCTCGCGGCGGCGTCACCGTCTCCGAAGCAGACCGCGTGAACCAGACGAGCCGCGGCCTGAGTGTCGCTTCGAACGAGTGGGTGGTGATGCCCTCGCGAACCGCCGATCATGTCTTGATTCATATGGAGGACTCTCACGTGCCCTTTGAGGGCGAGGTACGTGCGTTTGAGTTTGGATTCCACGCCGGTGCGCTGGAAGTGGCTGGCTTCTCCGCCGATGGGCTCGTTCTTCCCGTGGCTGGTCACAATCGAAACGTTGCCTGGGCCATGACGGCTGTAGGGCCGGACGTAGCTGACTGCTATGCCGTGAAGGTGAACCCTAACCATCCGACGCGCTTTCTCTTCGATGGCAGATGGCAGCAGATGTCCACGCGCACAGTAACTGTGCAGGTCAAAGGACAAGCCCCCATCACAAAGGTCTTCGAGTACACACATCACAACGGCGTGATCTCGCCCGTCGTCGCCCGGCAAGGAGACACCGCGTATGCAGTGAGCTCTGCCTACATGGGGAAGACGGGGCTCATCGATCGACAACTCTACCGTATGGACCTCTCCCGAAACATGGCTGACTTCCGAAGGGCTATGAGCATGCTGGGGATGTTCCAGCAGAACGTGATGGCTGGGAGCTCCGACGGACACTCACTCTACGTGCGTGCGGGTCGCGTTCCTATCCGCGCACCCGGGTTCGACTCAAGAAGTCCCTTGCCGGGAAATACGTCCGCAAGCGCGTGGCGTGGTATCCATCCGTTCGAGGACCTGGTCGTCGTTGAGGACCCCGAGGCTGGCTACATGGCCAACGACAACATTTCCCCGGACATGATGACCGCGCAGAGAACCGTCGATGCGAAGCGCTACGCGTTTGAGACCTTCTTTGACCTGCCTGGCTTCACCAACACACGCAATCAACGCACCGTAGAGATTCTGGCCCACAACTCTCAATTCACCCAGCAGGACGCCTTTGACCTGGCGTTGGATGAGAAGTGGGTTGGGTCCGAGCAGTGGACGAGCGCCCTCCAAGAGGCCATCTCCAAGAACCCGACAGCAATCAAATCGCAATCACCAGAAGCATCCTTCACAGAGCGCATCGAGCAGTTTGTCGGCTTCGCTCACAAGTACTCCGCAGGTGCACTCGACTATCTGTACTGGCGGATCGCCGTTGGCCAGAGAACGGATGCAGACGCGATTGCTCACGCGGTTGAACACCAAGAGAGGCTTTCTTCAGACCAGGAGAGCGCTTTGATAGCCGCACTATCAAGTGCCTACGCGAAGCTGATCGAGATCCACAAAAATCCCGAGGCCACACTTGGAGACGAGTACAAGATCGGCCGCGGCGGCCAAGGCTGGCCCATCGGAGGCGTCAAGTTTCACGCGGGAAGCGAAGAGATCACCACGATACGTGCAATGGAGGCCGGGACGTTGGATGCACAAGGGGATCGATGGGTGTTTGCAGGACAACGTCAGCCCTGCCTCACGATCTTCTCCAATCCCATTCAATCCTTCACCTCGGCCCCTTATGGACAAAGCGACCGCCCTGGATCGCCGCATTACAACGATCAGGCGCACCTGGCGAGCGATCATCAACTCAAACCGACCTACTTCAACCGCTCAGATCTGATGCAGCACACCGTATCTGTCCTGGTGCTCCGCGTTCCGATAGCCACGCGGCAGCGTATGCCCTGAGGGTATCGACCATCGTCACGTTGCTCTTGCACGCAGCCGAGCGCGCATCTGATTGCGAGTCTGATTGAACTCACTTCGCACAGATCATTGGCAAGCTCTAGTAACGACAAGTCGGCTTGTGGAAAGTGATTTCGACTGACATTCCAACAGCCGGCTGATCGTTCTCAGGTGCACTAAATCCCGATTACTTCTGATGAGCAGTGTGCCAATCGTGGCCTGGAAAACGCCATCAATGTGCTGCAGAATGCGCTCTCCCCACGCCGCCGCGCTCAAAATGATCAACATCGTGCGCAGACTAAGCACGCTCTGAGTCGTAGACAGTTTTCGAGCCAAGGAGCGGAATTGAGAGAAACTATAAGCCTATCAATAAGATACAGAGGGCAATGCTTTCACTAAATCTCGCAGTCTTGCTGCCATGACGCGAAACCGACGAATGAAAACGATCTACTTCTTGTAGCCTTTCACTCTGTTAAACCACTCCTCAACTCGCTTCAACTCTTCTTCGAGGTCTCTTATTTCTGGAGCGACGTAGTTAACTGCACTGCTCTTGTCGTGACGCTTGGTCCAGAGTGACACGCGACTGTAGCTGCCTTGAAATTCCTTATCGTCGGTGTCGGTGAAGCGGACAAGCATTTTCATCATCTTCGGACGGACCTCAAAGCCACCTTCGGCCAAAATCGGTCCCACCACTTCAAGTCTAAAAATTCTCTCCCATGTCTCAGACAGACCGCCCGCCCATGACGCAGTTTCTTTTTCGTATCGTGTCTCGTCCCAATCGCTGCTTGATTTCTTGATCCATACGAGGTCTGTTTTGAGTCGTTGCAGGCGTTGTGGAACATCCTTGGCTTTCCAAGGAAGGTCTAAGGTACAAATTCCCGGTTTCTTGTCTCCCGCTCGACTTTTCGATACGCTTCGCTCGGCTACCGGGACGCCCTTCTCGATTGCCCATCTTGTGAGATCAAGAACAAACGCCGCGTCGTGAGAAAACACGATGACCTGACGACTCTCTGCAAATTCAGCAAGTCTCGCCGCAACACGATCACGGCGACCGTGATCGAGTGAACTGACTGGATCGTCAAAGATCAACGCCGACCTCGATTCATCTAATTCAGCTTCAGTGAAAAAAGCGGACAGACCCAGGGCTGTCTGCTCCCCTTCGCTCAGAACGCGGGGCAGCGTAATGTCCTGTGTTGCTCCGACCAGTTTTGGTTGATGCAGCAAAATCCCCTTGTCACCTCTCGTCTTTGTGATTGTCACCCGCTCTAGATTCAACCGATCGGTTTCGCGAGTGAATCGGTCTCGTACCACGTCAGTAATGCTCGATTCAGAAAGGTCTACGATTTTCTTCGTTATGGTTGCCGTCGCCGCGTCTTGCTTCACATCCTCAAGGCGTTTTCGTCTTTCCAGCCGAGCAATCTCAAGCTCGACTGCGGGGCGTTTCTGAATGGTAGCTTGTATCAATTCGAGTCTCTTGCGGTCGGCCACAATCTTCAGAAGTTCAGCTTTGGTACTCTCAGAAGAGTTCAGTTTGGATGCGGCAGCCTCGACTTTCATAATCACCGGCGGCAAACTCTCACGTACTCGTTCTTTATCAAGATCAGCAAATGGGATCGTTTTGGAATAGCGAACTGCGTCAATGACCCCTGAACGAGCTGTCTCATAGTCGCTGAGCAAAGCTCTTGCCTTGAGAACAAGATCACTGTGATCGCCCTCAAGATCGGTGAGATTACTCTCGATGACCGATGCCTTGATTTGAAAGCGATCAAGCTCCTGGACTCTCGCTGTCGACTTAAAATCTGTCTCGCTGACTCTGCCTTGGAGATCGTGTCCGACGAGAGAATGAAATCGTTTCAATCGTTCTCTAGCATCGGTTTCGAGAACTTGTTGGCAAAGTACGCAACGTGAAGACTCTCCCGTTACAGGGAAGTCAAGAAAGGGATAGGCGTAGTCTTCAGAATAGATGCGAGCGGCGTTCCACAGTTGACGCCACACATCTTGACCGACTCCTTTCAGCGGCTCTGACTTGAATGATTCAGCCGCATCCCGAGACTGTTTGAGTAGTGCATTCAGCTTGTCTTGCTCTTGTTGAAGTGCTTCGATTGCAGATTTGTTCATCAGTCGATTCAGGGTTTCCAGATGTCGGTGCAAGCTGTCGAGCTTTGCGATCTGCCGTGTTAATTTGTGCTTCTCGGCGGTTGGGTCTGCTACCGCCATGCGAACTTCTTCCTCCTTGAGATCGGCAATTGCCTTTGGAAGATCGCTATGTTCACCCAATAACTTTTCGAGAGTTTCCAGCGAAGAAAAGGCAGAGAGATTTCGCAGGTAACTGCCGATGTCGGTTTCTCTCAATTGCTCGTCAATCAGAGGAATAGATTGCGATTCTTGATTGTTTGCTTGCAGCTTGCTGTCGAGTCGATCCCTCAAAGCTACGCATACATCGACCAAGCCTTCCAAGACGAAAAGTGCGGAAGGACGATATGGGAAATCTGACTCCGTGGCGACGTATGCTGCTCCACAAGCACCGTCAAAGAAGAGCAATCGTTTTACTTCGCGAGGGCTCGAGTCAGGCCATTTGAAGGTACTGTTGCTTGTTCCGATCTTGATTGCAAACGTCGCGGTCGGCTTGGTCAGAGAATTGTCCTTGAAGACATCGCTGAGTATCTCTTGCTCGCGATGACGAGAGCGAGCAATTCGTTTCAGAAGGCGTGCGTATCCTGATTTACCGCTGCCGTTGTCGCCATAGATAATCGTTAATCCCTTCTCAGCAAAGGTCAGCGGATTGTCAGAATTTAGAGCGTTAACGTGTTCAAGCTGTTGAACCGACCCTAAAGTTGCCGGCTCGTCCCCCGCTTTCGTTTGAGGGAGATCGTCAAGAGCAAAAGTCGAATCAAAAGTATGCTCGTCAGCAAGTAGAGCATCGGCCAATTTGTCGTAGTCTGCTGCTGAAAATGTGTGACCAGTTGCAATTTGCCTCAGTACAGACCTTTGCCAAGCAGGGCGAGTAGCAGCCCATTCCACAATTTCTTCTTCTAGTGGCATCGTGACTTTCTCGTTCAGTTTTTGTTTAGGCCGAACTCCCTAGAGAGCAATTTTCTTTTCCACGCGGCTTCGATCTGTTCGATCTCTTGTGTGTCGGAATTAACGACTTCCAGTACGGTCGCCTGAAAATTCTTTAGTCCAAGTCTCTTCAATTCGACGTTGCCACCGTGACCAGTTTTGGCGTATTCGCAGAAACGTCCCCACAGACTCTCTTCACCCTTCGCAGACCCAATGTAGTGCTTTCCCGTGTCTTTGCAGACAAGCAGATAGACCCCTCGAACGTGCTTCAAAACTTCCTGCCACGACAGTGGGATCGAGCTGATCTGGCTTATGTCACAACAGAAGCGTGTGAACCCTGGAAACGCCTCTTCTTTAACTTCCTTTCTGATCTCCAAGACTTGCTTCTCATTCGACTCGGCACCTTGTGCCCACTGAATGTATCCCTTGCCCCAATCAATCACTAGATGGCCCACGTATTCTGAAAGGCGGTCTTCTCGTTGGATGTCGTAGAGATACATGCCCGCTCTGTCCTCTTCGACGACGGGATCAATCGTGCCTGGCGGAGCCACACCGACCGCGTTAACACCGAACATTCCAACGAAAAGAGTATCGCCTGAAGGAGTAACAACGAACGACGCCAAGAGATTGCCGACCTCAAATCGGTCGTTCTTTTGAATTCGCTGGTAGATTTCGAGTCGACCATCTCCCGCTCGCCACAAGTCATAGGGTGTACGGCCAGTTGCGGCACGATTGTCTTGATGCCGAACCAGTCGCACATTCTTGGGATCAATGTTTTCGTGTTTGAGAATCGTATTGAACGTGAGCATTAGAGCCTTTCAGTTTGAAGGTTGCCAGACCACTTTTCCTGTCTTATCGATGTAGCCAGACTTGGCGTCGTCGCCTTTTCCTATTCCCACCTTCGCAAAGCCATTCTTGAAATCCCAGGCATTGTCATACTGGGGGTTGATGACAAAGTGACCTGAATGGTCGATAAACCCGAACTTTCCGTCGTAGCCAGTGTTTTGCTCCCAGCTACACTTGCCGACACAGACGTATGCCAGTCCCTCACTAAAGTTCGTCGCAATACCGAATTGCATTGGTATGACCACTTTTCCGTCCCGGTCGATGTAGCCTCGCCCAAAAGGTTTGGTCGGCTTGTTGGAGCAATCTCCCGTGCATACGGAAGCCAGTCCTTCGTTGAAGTCGCCAGCAGATGGATACTGTGGACTGATAACCATTTTTCCTAAGGTGTCGATATAGCCCCAATGACTGTTGTCAAGTTTATCGGTGTCAGAAATCCACCACGAACAAGGTGTACCTAAACAGACAGATGCCCTTCCTTCGTGAAACTCGTTGGCGTTGTCGAACTGTGGATTGATGACAAGCTGCCCGCTAGTGTTTACGTATCCCCACTTGCCAGAGACTTTCACTGGCAGCAGGATGGGATCTTTTGAATCAAGCGTAGGAGTGGCATTAGCAGCACTCGTCGGTGATGGTGTGCTCTGTGTACACCCGACGAATGCCGAGCAAAGAAGGAACGTCAGAAATGCATTCAACCAAAGGATTTTCATAAGCCTTCGCTATTGCTCCTTGTAGCGGTCTGGAATGGGGTGGTTCTGTAGATCCTGCATGGATTCCAGCAACTTGAAGGCGTCATTCGCATCCAGCTTGTCGCCTGAGTAGCGGACCTCGTACAGACCTTGGAGATTCGAAGGAGTCTTCACTCCTTCTTTGACCAAGAGTATGAAACGTCGCCCGTATAGAGCCATAGCTGCACCGATTTCAGTCAGCACGTTTGGATTGAGAACCTGTACATCATTCCCATCCGGGTCTTTGAGTGTTTTCTCCACGTCAACGTGAATGATCGCAGCCCCGCAACTTCTCATAAGGCCCATCACTTTATCGGGAACAGGCTTCGAGACGGATTGTTTCTCTTGAGCTACAACCGCCTCATACTTGCCGAAAGAAATCACCTTCTTGATCGGATCAAGGAACTCCAGATTCTTGCCGTGAGTGATGAACACTCTTTTGTTCGCCTGATCCACCACTGTTAGGGGAGCGGCAGGAGCAGGGGCGGGAACAGCAGGTGTCGAAAGTTTGATAGGAGTTTCTTCCGATTCCTCTGCCAGTCCTTCAATCGGCTCCGCAGGGTCGTACATTTCTTCCTCTGAAGTTCCTGTGCCAGCTCCTTCGAGAGATACGTATGGCCTCTCTTTGATTGTAGTTATCAATCCCAGTGTCTTAGCTCCGTCGAGAATCAAATTGAAGATTGCTGCTGCACGCTGCTCTGGAACCGCCATGTCTCCACTGAGAACGTTCTCTGCGATGTCTGCTTTTGGAACTGCACCCCCGTCATACTGGCGAAGGAACTGACCGATGACACGAGGCTTCAGAAATGCCTCTCGCTTCGCAATCAAGTCATCGCCCTCTACTTTCGGCTTGAAGATTCGTAGGCCGAGGGGAGTGAGTGTAATCAGGTCTGATTGAGCCCCGCCATCAGTCAAGCCGTAAGCGATAGCCGCCCCAGTCAGCACTTTGAACTGACTAGCGGCCGGACCAATCTTCATAGCCGCGGCTACTTTTAAAAATGCTGTCGGCTTGGAGTTGTAGTTATCGACGATAGCTTTGGGAACTCGCATCGCCTCATCTAACGAGTAGGCAGGAATGTCAGCCTGACTGACTCGCACTCGTTTCGGTGCGTCTTCAGCAAGCTCCGGGGCATTCGGCAGGCTCGTGCCGAGTATCTGTTCAGGGATGGACTTAGCTACCTTCGCATTCTTCGACATAAGTGGCGTTTCTCCTTCATTGCTTCAAGGATGGAGCAGTGACGTGTACGTGTAAAGCGAAAACACGCATGGGCTTACGGAGAAGCTGTGGAAAACGAGGCGACTTCTGTGGAAGGTGGAGGAAAACAAAAGGCGAACGGTGGTAAACTCCAGTTCGCGGATGAAGGACGCAAAAGAGTGCTGCTGCTAGCCGCGAGCATCATTGCGGCACGGCGGCTGGCTCAAGAGCGAGTGAACGATTCTCCACGAACACGTTTCGCAATCAGCGAATCAGTTGCTTGGGCAGATAGAATCATGCGGGAGATTGACCGCAAATGGCCAACGAAACCGTAACGACTTCCATCACGAAACGCGGTGTCATTATTGTGGCTGCGATTGTCCTTGGCGGCCTGAGCATTGCTTATCACACAACTTTGAGTGGCTGGTTGTGCGAATCTGCTTGGTTTCACAGCACGCTTATTGATGGCCCAGCTCTGGCGTTGGTAATACTTGCGTGGAGAGAACTGGGTCATTCCGAAGAAGCTAACGAGCATCGAAAGGCGATGAGCGAAGACCTCAACGGTACGAAAATCGAACTCGGTAAGCAGACTGAGGAGGCTAAGAAGGCGAACGAGCTCCGTGAAAAGAACAATGAGCTTGGACGAAAGAACGCTGAACTGAGTGAAAAGCTCGCTGGTATTCAACAACAAATCGCTGACAACCTGAAGCGTACACCAACCAAGGCCGCAAGGAATGCCGCCACACTTGGGAAATACATGCGGAAGTTGGCCGCCGTGAGCAAACAAGAAACCGCGAATCTGGCAATGCCTTACGAGCTTGTCGAGATGAAGGATGACGTTCTCACTCTGTTCTCTCCAGCGGCGAATGGAGCGAGTGCGATCTATCGCAGAGTTGATTGCGAAGATTTGACGATTGATGAAAATCCTCATGGCGGTTGTGCAGTACGTCTCAACGTAACGAAGTATCAGGGGCAGGCGGTTGACTTGGGTCAAGTCACGAAGTGGGAAGATCGTCTTGGAGTTGCTCCACTTTTTCAGAAGGCACCGGCGGCTGCGTGGAATGCTTCCTATGGAAAGGGTGGCTCGGCGGAAGTCAAAACACTGCACATCTTCCAGGCAAGCGACGGAAGCAACTCTTTCCAACTTGAATCGAGTGATGGATCGACTTCGGTTGGAGATAATGTACAAGTGTCCAAGTGTTTCATGGCTGCCCAGATCGAATATTTTGCTGCGAACTTCACGCGGGGCAACTTCGGCTCAGGTGCGATAAACGGAGGCCATAGACTCTTCGTTTGCTAAATGGCACGCGACAAAAGGAAATCACGAGAAAAAGTGGTTGGACAGTGTGCTCTTTGTCTACAGACGAAGACGTTGCAAAGAAGCCATCTGATCGGTAAGGCTATCTACGCTCTCAATCGAGACGATGAGAACGATCCGGTAATGATGACTCCTGAACGCACCATCATTACGTCTCGACAGATGTGGCAGCACTTACTTTGCTGGAACTGCGAACAGCTAATCAGCAAAGGTGGGGAAGACTACGTGTCGCGGCTGATTCAGCGAAGAGCAGACTTCCCATTGCTGGACAAACTCAATCTCGCGTTGCACTACGCGAAAGAGCCGAATTTAGTTGCTTATTCTGGGTCAGCAATAGGCATCGACACAGAAAAGTTGGCTTATTTCGCTGTCAGTATGGTGTGGAGATCAGGGGTTGGTACGTGGATAACTTTGGGGAAACAGACGACCGGAGTTTCACTGGGAGAGTGTGAAGAAACATTCCGTAAATACCTTCTTGGAGAGACTGCTTTCCCATCGAACATCGCGGTAGGTGTGACCGTTTCCGAAGACCTACCCTCAAGATTCAATACATTTTCACCATCAACGCAAGTCAAAAGTCCGACGAAGACGTTCAGTTTCTTGGTGAGAGGCTTATGGTTTCATGTCGTGACGAATCCAGACCCTGTATTCGTTGAGAACTTCTGTTGCGTCCGTTCTGCAAGAAAAACCATCTTGAGAAGGAACTGTGAAAAGGACTTGATTGAATCTGGTGCTTGGATGCTATCAAACACGAAGCTGTCAGAGAAATTGGCCGGTGCCCGTTTGGCCTAGGCAACATCACAAGAACGGCAATCGCAACGGCAGTCTATGGACTAGCGACTCTTCTTTTGTGGATCGAGGACAGAGAAGACAGAAAGCAGAGAGATAGACACTTTCGCGAAGAGGCAGACAATCGCAAACTCAATGATCTTCGCAGTGCTTTCTATGAAGCGTGGGGTTATTGGCAGGGGTATTACATGGGGTCACCAGAGACGAGAGCCGACGCCGCTCAAATGGGTCGACTGTACGAAGCAATGACAAGATGTGAATGCCAGCTAAGACTCACCGGCTACGAAGCCAAGCAAACGACCTCGGGCTCACCGTGAGAAATGACATACATGCGCTGAGCAAACCGCTTTCTGACGCGGGAGTGGCAATGAAGATGTTGCCTCCACATTACAAGGTTCTTCCAAAGCAAGCCGAGATGAATGTACGCTCGACTGTGTGAGAGAAAGCGAGAAAAGGGGGATTCTTCTATGGCGAAGATAAAGGTTGATGATGTTATCTATCACCTCAGCAGCGAGTTCAAAAAAGGGCTCGATGACACAATGGCTCAATTTGCTCCTGGGCTTCGTTACGACAGGGATGAGCTATTCAGATTCTTCAATCGTGCCGTTTATCATCATTGTTCTGTTTGGGAGAACGTGCCAGATAACAGTGTAGATGTGTAGTGTAGAAATGGAGCCTCAGAGCATGAATCAAACACACTCTGAGGCTTTTATTTAGGCATTCAGCAAAATTCAGCAGACTCACTCGCTGATGAGTCAGCTAGATCGCTCGTAGACAGACGCACGTATCGACTCGACATTCTGATGGTCGTATGAGCGGGCAGTCGCATCAAAAGAAACGAACTACCACCTCGTGCCACGAAGTTGCTGGCGGTCGTATGGCGCATTGCGTGGATCGTTCTCGGCGGCGGCTCGAATCCACATGTTTCCCGGCAATGATGCTTCACTGAGAGATAAGGCACTTTAGGGGAAACTCTCACGTGGGCTAGAATCCCGCTCTCTCTCCGACATTCTCGCGGCGCTGACCTCTCGAGCTATCAACGACTGTCTGTCGGTAAGTCCGTCACCGCCAGCTGTGAAAACTTCCCAGATACCGACATCGCGGTACTAATCTGGGGCGCACACTGAGGCAAGAGCCTTTGCAGGAAGGAATTTCTCTTTTGTCTGGTTGCACAGTTAGCCGTCTCGATTCCCTGTGTCGCTCAAATTTAAGGAACTCCTGAGCTTTCTCAAACGCAGCGAGCCTCCTCCGTTTAGGGCGTTGCGCGGGTTTCAGAGGGTCATCTGCATGAAGACGTTGGCGCGGGTGTAGGGATTGGGCGGGAGGGAAGCGGGCGGCACGTGGCGGAAGCCGACGGACTCGTAGAGGTGAATGGCGTCCGCGAGGCGGGTGTTGCTGCCGAGGGAGAGCGACGTGGCTCCGAGGAGGCGGGCCTGTGCGATAGTGTGGAGGAGGAGGCGACGGCCAAGGCCACGACCGCGGAACTGCGGCGAGACGGCCATCTTCGAGAGCTCATAGACTCCCTGGCCGAGGAGAATGAGAGCGGCGCAGCCGACCGGAAGACTATCTGCGTAGACGATGAAAATTGATCCACCTTTGCGCAGGATCGTGGTTTCGGGGTCGCCGAGGGTTTCTATGTCGCGGGCTTCGAGGCTGAAGTAACGTGCGATCCATTCTTCGTTAAGGGTACGGAAGGCGGTGGCGTCGTCGCCGGGTAGCAAGGCGCGAATCTCGATTTTTGGGGAGGAGGTCGGCGAGACGGTGGATGCCGCAGGAGCGTTGCTCACGGACATTGGATGTTCCCTTTCTGAACTACAATTTGCCAACCAAGGTCTTATGACAGTCTCTCTTCAAACCTGCGCAGGTCAGATCGTGCTCTCCTGTTCTCCGTTTTCTCTTACTTCTTACGAAATACAGGGGACGCTTTTCTTCAGACGCCTAAGTGTGTGAATTTGACGAGTAGGTTATTGCGGCTATCCTCCAACCATCGGTTCCTTTAACCAACACCCAAGTCTCGCTTCCACGATTTTGTTCCTTTCCGTCTGCCAGGAATATGAAGTCAAAGTACACCGACGCAATCGTCCCGTCGCTGTTCTCCTGCAGATGTGTGTGGGTAGGATTGAAGCTGGCCTTTGAGGTCGAAACCAGCTTCGCGAAATCTGTGTAGCTTCCTACGCGAATCTTCACCGCATCCGGCGATTTCGCCTTAGCGCGAGCGTAAGCCTCATCAGAAAGCACGTTGAGCCACAGGCTTTGCGGAAGAAATAGATGCGCTAGTCGAGATCCATCGTGGCTCAGAACGGCTTCGTGGTAGGCGTCGATCACATGCTGAACGTCAACAGTGTCCGACGCGGTGCTGGCTGGGGTAGCCTCGTTGCTCTCAGCAGGTGATGGGCTTTGAGCAAAGCTCGCAGCGGCGGTGAGAATCGTGAGAGCAAAGACAACGCTGCTGATGAAACGCTTCATGTGATATCTCCGGGAAAACGAAGGGTGAAAAGGTCATATTTAGATGTGAGAGCAGCAATCACCGAAGCCGGCGGACGAAGTGAAGATCGAGACCGGATAGTGGAGCGCCGACCTCATGCATTGCACCACCTGTTACGAGTAACCCAAGATCGATCGCGGTTAACCCGGCGCTGTTGACCAACTCGATCACTAGTTGTTTGGCTTCAGTGTCATCGCCGGATGTAAAGATAACGGTGTGGGGTTTGTTCGGCGAGAAGTCCTGTATCCAGACCATCGGGATGTTGCTGATCGATTTCACGAGCCGTGCTCCAACTGCCTTCTCGGCAACGATTTCGCTGGAGGTGCGCCCCTTCAATGCAGCTCTTGATCTGGTCACGCCAGCCAGACTGATATCCGGAGGGTCCAGATGTGCGTTCGTAGCATCGATCAGGATGCGGCCTCGCCAATCAATACCCTTGAGAGCGTCAGCTACTCTCCCCCAATGTACGGCGAGAATAACGACGTCGCACTCGGCCGCCTGCTCCCTAGTCCCTGCGATGGCGCCCGGACCGAGATCGGCGACGAAATCGGCCAGTGTCGCCGGCCCCCTGGAATTGGATACAACTATGGTGTGACCAGCGTTTATTAAGTGACGGCCGAACGTGCCCGTTACCTTCCCGGCGCCCAGAAAACCTATTTTCATAGCCACCTCCTGCTGTTTCGCCACTTTCATTGGCGTTATAGAGTGTGAGATTCGGTTGCCCACTGATAAGGTGTGGTACTTTTTTATTGTCATTCTGATAGTCCGGGGTTATCAGCCTATGGAACTCAGGCAAGTGCGATACTTCGTTGCGATTGCAGAAACCCTGAGCTTTCGGCAGGCAGGCAAACACCTGCATATCTCCCAGCCTTCTCTAAGCGTCCAGATCAGACAACTTGAAGAAGAATTGGGAGTCGCCCTCTTCCGGCGGTCAAAGCGACGAGTTGAAATCACCCGTGCGGGCGAAGTCTTCTTGTCTGCGTCACGGGAAGTCTTATTGAGACTGAAGCAGGCGTCGGCGGCGGCGCTTCATGCAGAGAACGGCGAGGCGGGAACAATCCGGCTCGGGTTCATTCCGACTGCAGGTTTTCATATTCTCCCCCGGCTCCTCGAGAAGATCAGAAGCACTCTTCCTCTCGTGAGTGTGGAGCTTAAAGAAGGGACCGAAGCCCCCCAAATCACGGGACTACGTTCGGGACTCCTTGATGTCTGCATCGGTCATTTAAGCCGTACCTACGACAAGATCGAGAACTTGCTGCTGATTCGGGAGCCACTCGTTGTGGCTCTCCCGAAAGGACATCGCGCAGCTGGCAAGAAGAGTGTGGGCGTAAAAGACCTTGAAGGGGAGTTCTTGATTATGCCCTCGAAGGATGTGTTACCAAATATCCATCAAATGATTGCGACAGCCTTCCTGGAAAATCACATGCCACTGGAACGATATCAGGTCGCGGAGCATTTTCAGACCGCGGTCAACCTGACAAATGCCCGCGTGGGATTTGCCTTCCTTCCAGCTTCTGCAAAAGGCTTTGTTCCTGATGG
>Ga0210400_10000798_pt1 | contig 33093 bp, 25 predicted proteins | sample IncBWH26MmetaG_FD_155456 | JGI IMG/M metagenome (GOLD analysis project Ga0210400, IMG submission 155456) | Forest soil microbial communities from Barre Woods Harvard Forest LTER site, Petersham, Massachusetts, United States - Inc-BW-H-26-M | ecosystem: Environmental > Terrestrial > Soil >... | reverse complement strand
GACAGCATCCTCCGCTGGAACCGCTGCGTCCGCCTCCTCGAATCCCACCCCGAATTCCATGCCGTGCACCCCGGCCCAACCTCCTTCGAATCCTCCGACACTCCTCCAATCACAACCCGCCCCCGCAACCTAACCCACTAGTAGCGCACCCGTAGCGGCCACCTTCAGGTGGCCAAGCCGCAATCCCCGTAGGGCCAGCTTCAGCATCTGTTCCTCCTTCTTTGTAGGGGCGGAGCTCGCTGCGCCCGCTTGCTTTTCCCTCAACCCCGTAGGGCCCGCCGACCGTGGCGGGCCGCTCCTACATCCACGGCAATTCTTCCCCCAACACCGCATCCATCCACTCGCTCACGTCAATTTTCAAAACCACGTGTGTCAACACGCACCCCACCGCCCCGCTCTCCACAAACTCCCCTGCAAACTCCCCCACCGCCGGTGCCGCTTCCACCGCCGCGCTGGCCCCGTCCACAGGGGTTTCCACGCAAGTCATCCCGCACAACAATGGACTGAACAAAACCACCCCCGCCAACACCGCCGAAACCACTAACCTATGTTTCTTCATCAACATAAAACTTCTCCTGAAAACTTCTGCCCTTCTACATATAAGTCGATCACACCTCCCCAAATTCGACACCCAACCCGAACAAATTTTCACCATGGATTCGATCTGTAGGGCCCGTCCGTCTGCGGCGGGCCGCTCTTACTTTGGAGTGCGGTGGCTCTGCCACCGCTTTTGCGGTTCCAACCCCTCAACCAAACAATCACTGAGGCTCAGGCCCCTTCTCGTATCCACAATACAAACACACCAATCCCCACCCACCGCCAAGCGGCATCATTCCCTGCCGATTCTTATTTCGCGAAAACCTTCCGGAACAACCCCACCATCTCCCCAAACGCCTGATCCGTCGCCTCCGGATCAAACCGCGGCCCCTCATCCCGCGTGAAGGCATGCTCCGCCGGATACAAAATCCGCCGATACTTCACCGCACTCTTCCGCAGCGCAGCGTCAATCGTCTCCCGCCCTGCCTCCGGCACATGCGGATCAAGCGTCCCAAAAATCATCAGCAACTCGCCGCGAATCTCCTTCACCCGCGCCAGCGATCCCGCATCCGCATCCTTCCCCAGCTTCCCGTCGTGAATTCCCGTCCCGTAATAACAAACCGTTGCCCGCACATCCGGCTGGAACGCCGCGCGAAACGCCAGATGCCCGCCAATGCAAAATCCCACCGCGCCAATTTTTCCGCGCGCTACCTTCGGATGTTTCGCCAGCCAGTCCAGCCCCGCCCGGCAATCCGCGTCGAAATCCGCCACCGGAGTCTTCGCCGCATCCGCCAACCCGCGCGTTCGCCCCGCATCGTCAAAAGCAATCACCGTTCCCGGCGGCTCAATCCTCCGATAAATCTCCGGCGCCGCAACCACAAATCCATACCCAGCCAGCCGCACGCAACTCCTCAGCGTCGGCGGCGTCAGTTGAAAAATGTCCGAGTAGCACCAGATCCCCGGATACTCCCCCTCCGCTCTCGGCGCCGCCACAAACGTCCGCATTGGCCCGCCAGCCAGCCCAATGTCCACGTATTCCGTAGTAACAATCATCTCTACCCTCGCCGCAGATTCTCGTTCACACTCGCTCCCCAGTCAACCCGTCGCATCTCCGTCTCTTCTCCGCGAACTCTGCGTTAAGTCCCCGCTCACGGAAGCACGTGCAACACTCACTCCGGTTACGCAACACCCCGCTGTCGACTGGCCATTCGGGCAATTAACTCATTCGCCTTAGAGAAACCACCGCTTCATTGATTCTTCCAGGAGCGCATCCGACCATCGTATCCAGCGCTCTTCCAATACTTCTCGGGAAAGGTTCCCATGATTCGCGTCCTCCGTCTTCCTTTGCTTCTGTTCGTCTGCGCGCTTGCCGTGCAAGCCGCGCCCGATCTCACCAAAGTTCGTGTGCGCGTGATCCTCGTCGATCGCGATCTGAACCAGAAACCTGTGCCCTTCCTCCTGGTTTCGCTCAAGGCCGGCGCAAAATCCGTGGACGTCAAAACCGGCCTCGATGGCACCGTCGAAACCCAGCTTCCTCCCGGAAAATATGTGATCACCACTCCGAAGCCAGCCGAGTTGGGCGGCCGTTCTTTCTCCTGGAACGTCCCGGTGACACTCACTGGCGCGCAGCAGAATGTGGATCTCACCAACGACAACGCCAGGAGCGAGGAAATTTCCGTGCCAGCTTCCGCCCGCGCGACTGAAAACTCCGGCTCGGGAGATCTCACCGAACATTTCAAGCGCCTGAAAAACACCGTCGTGACCGTGATCAGCGAATCCGGCCACGGCACAGGTTTCTTCGTGGACAGCAAGGGCCTGCTCTTGACCAATCAGCATGTGGTGGGCAATTCCGAATATCTGGCCGTGCAGTTTGACCGCGAACACAAGATCGCGGCTCGCCTGATTGCCGCCGACCCGCAAAAAGATGTCGCGCTATTACAGGTGAACCTCGCCGCCCTTCCGAACGCCTCTCCCGCGCCGCTCTCCCGTGCTTCGGCCGGCAAGCCCCCCGTGCAGGAAGGCGAGCGCGTCTTCACCATCGGCAGCCCTCTCACCCTCGACAAGATCATCACCACCGGCATCGTCAGCAAAGTCGAGCCGCACACGATCATTTCCGACATCAACATCAATCCGGGCAATTCCGGAGGCCCGCTTTTCAACGGCGCCGGCCAGGTAATCGGCCTTACCACCTTCGGCACGCGCGGCGATGGCGGCCCGGGCGTCTCGGGCATTGTCCGCATCGAAGAAGCCCTCGCGCTGCTGGAGCAGAATCGCACGAAGGTTAGTGGAACGCCCTCGGCCAACCTGCTTCCCGTCGAGCCGCTAACTCCCTATCCAGTGGAAGGCCTGAAGGAATCGCTTAAGCTGGAGAAGTTCGATCCTCGTCCGTACTACCTTTCCGCTGGCGACTTCAATGTCGCTCTCTCCACGCCGCCATTCGACTATCGCGAAGAAGAGCAGCGGCGGCTTGCAGCCGAACGCAATCACAAGAAGCGCAACAAGAAAAACGACCAAGCCGCGGAAAACGCCGACGACTCGGATGCGCCAAAACAGTGGGAAGAAGACGCGGGGGCGCACCCCGCTGTCTTTGGAATCTATGTCATGCCCCAGGCCAAGGAGGGCTTCGGCTCCGCACTGGGCAGGTCGTTCAGCGTCAACCCCACTGCCAAGCTAAAATTCAAGACCGATTTTCAGCGCCTGAAGCTCTTCTGCGGCAACAAGGAAGTGGAACCAATCCTTCCGGGGCGCGTTCCGGTAACCGTCTCCTTGCGCAATCCTGGGGTCAAGATGGATGATTCAACTTATAAAGGCGCGTATCTCTTCCCTCCGGACGCCGTGAATCCCGAATGCGGCGTGGTCAAACTTGCGATCTATTCTTCGAAGAGCGAAGAACCGGTGATCAAGACCTTGGATGAGAAGAGCGTCCAGCACATCTGGGCGGATTTCGATGCCTTCCGGCGCGCCCAGGAGTCGGCCAAAGTCGCCAGCAAGCGCTGAAAATAAAATGTGGACACAACAAATGATGGCGGTGTGCGTTGTGGTGTTCGCGTTGTCTGGCTGCAAGGCGAAGCATCAGAATCGCCGGGCTGAACCAGAGCCGCAACGAGTTGCTATCCCGCAAGGGCAGGCAAAACCGTCACCACCACAAGACGCTTCAGTTGCGGAAGACGCGCCTCTGAATGCATCGGAAACGCAGCTGCGCGCACTCCACCGATACAAAGAGAATGTTTGGTTCATTCAAGAGGCCTCGCGAGTGGCACAGCGCTACGATACTCTGAATGCCGCGATTTCAACGCTCCTGAAGGCGGGGCGTCCGGATTGGGACCACTCCAATCCGTCACACCAACAAATTCGCGGCACAAAGATCGCTGCCGAGCTTCGCCCGTGGCTCGAAGCGTTACAAACGCTTGAACCTGCAAAACGGGCTGCCACGCTGTTGATCGCAGACCGGATTGTGGTAATGGAAGAGGAAGACGGCAATCTCGAACCGCCAGACTCTGAAAAGCCGCCTGCCGAATCAAACCCCTCCGAGAGTCGGCCGAAGTCCGAAGCGCAACTCCAATTGGAAGGAATTGGCGCGCAGTTTTTATATGATTCAACTTCGGAAAGGGATCTGTACGCATTGAATTGGCTGCGACAATCCTATGAGCTTGACCAAAACGGACGGGTAGGCGAGCTCGCGTTTCTGCTGTTAATGCAGAGAGGATTTAATACTTCTCCGGGTTGCGAGAACGGCAACGAATTGTTTCGCCAGGTCCTCCGCCGGGGAACGGAATACCTTCGACAGCGTCGCAGCGCAGACATCGAAGCGAGAGTCCATTTCATGATGGGGGATGCCTATCGAGATATCGTGGCTTTGGCGGCCGACCAGCATGGCGACACTTATGCCAACTCAGCTGCCTATAAACCAGAAGAGGCAAACGCTCGAACCAGGGCTGGTGCAGAATACCGCGCTGGTCTGGCGCTGGAGGACAAATCCGATGTCTCCATAATCGCCAAAGAGCGTTTGCGTGGGCTCCAGGCTGGCGAAGCTCCCCCTGATACGACCTTTTATTGCCAGATAATGGATTAAAGTGTTTTCGCCATTTGTTCATTGACCGGCAATCGCATCGCTGCTCGAATTACCTGATCGGTATTCCTTCGTTTACCGTAACGGTCGCGGCCGGATAGCGGGCGAGCAGGAACTGACTACCCTCTGACCGTCCCGGTCAGGACAATTTGTTTGCTTCGGAAAGACTTTTTTCTGACATCTCGATTCCCCTTCCGTCGTACTCTGGAATGGGGACAATTGTGAAACGTGCGGCCATCATCGGCGGCGGCATCGGCGGACTCACCGCCGCTATCGCCCTTCGTAAAATCGGTTTTGACGTAAATGTCTACGAGCGGGCCCCCGAGATAAAAGAAGTCGGCTCAGGGATGAGCCTCTGGCCCAACGCCGTCAGGTCCCTCAATCAAATTGACCCGAACATTCTCTCGCGAATCGCTACGCGCGGCCGTTCTCTACGCCGCTTGTTAATGAAGGACTCGAGCGGCGAACGCATCAAGACTCTCCCTCTCCCCGCGGACGATTGCACCGGCATCGCCATTCACCGCGCCGAATTGCAATCCTCTCTAGCTCAGTCGGTACCCACCCGGGCCATCCATCTGAACCACACTTTCTCCCGCCTCGAACAGCGCGCCAATTCCGTCCTTCTTCATTTCGAAAATGGAGCCACCGTCGAAGCCGACCTCGTAGTCGCCTGTGACGGCATCCACTCCGCCGTCCGAAAATCTCTCGGCCTGCAAACCAAACTCAGCAACCGTCCTTACAGCGTCTGGCGCGGCGTAACCAACATCAATCCCGAACTCGACGACCGCCATCTCGGCCTCGAACACGACGGCGACTTCTCCGAATCCTACGGCCACGGTATGCGCTTCGGCATTTTGCGCCTCGGCCCCGGCCGCATCCACTGGTTCGCCGTCGCCAACAAATCACTTCTCCCTACCTGTCTGCCTACCGCTGACGCCTTGCTACGGCTCTTCTCCGGCTGGCACGCTCCGGTCCCCGAACTCATCGAAAACGCTGAAAGCGCAATCTGCACAAGCGTTCAAGATCGTCTCTCCACACTTCCGTGGGTTGTCGGGAGGGTCGCCATCCTGGGCGACGCTGCCCATCCCATCAGCCCGAACTTTGGTCAGGGCGCTTGCCTCGCGATCGAGGACGCTGTCGTCCTCGCCGCCTGCCTTCAGTCACACCCAAATCTCCCGCGCGCCCTCCGCCGTTACGAACTCTCCCGCTACCCGCGTTGTCTGGAGATTCTCTTCATGTCGCGCGAAGCCGGCCGCTTCGCTCAATTGCAGAATCGCGCCCTCGTTCATCTGCGCAAACACTTCATCAAGCTCGCCCCGCTCGCCTTCACCGCTTTCTGGTTCCGCCGGAGTTGCAATTTTCGTCCGCCTTCTCTCGCCCCGTGCTGAAGGTGTCGAATTTCGATGCTCTATCGGTCAATACCGCTAACTCCATATCTGTCAGCAATTTAAAGAGTTACTATTGCGTTCAACAGTTACTCGTCGTACTGTGCAAACGGTACTTCTAGGCCATTTGGCCTAGACCACCCTTTCCGTACTCTACTCGCCCTGTGACGTATTACGAGTTCCTTACCCGGCTCCTTCCCAGCCGCTCTGTCGCAGACCTCCTGCGTCACTGCACGGCTAACCTTCGCCTGCGCACCAAGCTCCTCTTTTCCTTTATTTTCCTCACCGCCGCGCTCACCAGCGTCACTCTTCTCGTCGTTCGCCGCAACGCGCAGGCCCAGGTGGAGCACCAGATCGAACTGGACTCGCAAAACGCCACCCTCACCGTCCAGGCCGTCCATCACCAACAGAAAACTTCCCTCAGCCGCAAAGCCGACCTGCTCGCCTCTCTTGCGTACATGCGCAACGGCGACCCCACCGCCATCCGGGATGCCAGCGAAGATCCCTGGCAATCCGACGATTGCAACCTCTTCGTCCTTACGGACAAGAGCGCGAAAATCGTAGCTCTCCACTCCTCCACATCTTCCCTGACCGTCGCGGCCGTCCAGGAAATGGCTTCCCGATCCATTCAGCGCGGTGAAAGCTCCAGTTGGTGGTTCAGCGGCTCCAGTCTTTATCAGGTTGTCCTTCAACCTTTCTATGACAACAACGCCCGCAAAACTCCTCTCGGTTTTGTCTTCGTCGGCCGCCTGATCAGCGAGCGCGCGGCGGCCGATCTCGCCCGCATCACCTCCAGCGACATCATCTTTCGCGAAGCCGGCAAAGTTGCCGTCAGCACGCTTCCCCTGTTGAAGGAAGCCGAATTTGCGCGCACTTTTCCTGGCCGGTTTGTTCCCACCGAGTTTGCCCTGGGCGATGAGCGGTATCACGCCAGCTCCGTCGAATTGGCCCCGGGCCTGCAACCCGTTGCGGACATCATCGTTCTCAAGTCCCACAGAGAAGCCGACGCCTACCTCCAGCGCCTCAATCGACTCCTCCTCGGCCTCGGCCTGATGGCCATCATTGCCGGCTCCCTGCTCATCTTCCTGATCTCCGACACCGTCACCCGTCCCCTGGCATCCCTCGTCAAGGGTGTCCACGCCCTCGCGCGCGGGGACATGGAATATCCCTTCGAAGCCAGCGGCAACGATGAATTGTCGGAATTAACGCGCGCCTTTGACGGTATGCGCGGCACCTTGAAGCGCAACGCAACACAGCGCGAACAGCTCGAAGGCCAGCTACGCCAGGCTCAAAAGATGGAAGCGCTAGGCCGCATGGCGGGCGGCGTTGCGCACGACTTCAACAACCTTCTCACGGTAATCCGCGGCCATAGTGACCTGCTTCTCGACCGCCTCCAGCCAGAGGAGCCGCTTTACCGGAGTTGCCAGCAGATCCGCAAAACCTCCGACCGCGCCGCTTCCCTCACCCGCCAGATGCTTGCCTTCAGCCGGATGCAGGTCCTCCAGCCCAAGGTCCTCGACCTCAACGAACTCATTGCCGACATGGGCAAGCTACTCCGCCGCCTGGTTCGCGAAGACATCGAATTCAGCCTGCGCCTCGGAGATTCGCTCGGCCGCATCAAGGCTGACCCCAGCCAGCTCGAGCAGGTTCTCCTTAATCTCACCGTCAACGCCAGCGACGCCATGCCCCTCGGCGGCAAGCTCACCATCGAAACGCAAAACCTCTTCGTTGACGACAAAAACCAGCACTTTCATTCTTCGGTCGACCGCGGAGATTACGTTCTTTTCACCGTCTCCGACACCGGTCACGGCATGGACGCCGCCACCAAGGCCCACATCTTCGAGCCATTCTTCACCACCAAGGAACCCGGCAAGGGAACCGGCCTCGGCCTGGCCACCGTCTACGGCATCGTGAAGCAGAGCGGCGGCTTCATTCACGTCGACTCTACCCCGGGCCGCGGTGCGCGCTTCACCGTCTACCTGCCGCAAACCTTCGAGCAGCCCTACGTGGCTCCCCAGCTTCCGGAAGTCCACGATACCGTCGTCGGCCACAAGACTGTTCTCGTCGTCGAAGACGAGCGCGAAGTCCGCGAACTCGCCTGCGAATTTCTCAAGGTCGCCGGCTACAGCGTTCTCACCGCCGAGGACGGTCTGGAAGCCCTCGATGTCGCGAGCCGCTTCGGCAAATCCATCAACGTCGTCCTCACCGACATCGTTATGCCAAAAATGCGCGGCCCCGCCCTCGCCAAGCGCCTTAAATCCTTGCTGCCTAATGTCAAATTCATCTACATGACCGGCTACCTCGAGCAATCCGCTCCCGGCGACGATTTCCTCCAGGACGCCTACTTCCTCCAAAAACCCTTCTCCCGCGAAACCATAGTCGGCCAGGTCGGCGAATCCCTGAAAGATTCTCCTCTCCCCAAGCGCCTCCCCACGCCCAAGCCCGTGCCCGAATCCCTCCCCGTCTAATCTCGTAGGGCCCGCCTTCTCAGGCGGGCCGCTATTCTCCACGCTTCTCTGGGTACTCTGCGCTCTCAGCGCACTCTGCGTTGTTCTTCTCTTCTACTTCTTCTCCGCCGGCACGATCACATTCGTCTCTATCCCCGACGCCTGTCCCGGCCCGTGATACACGCGTTCTGTCGCCTTCACAAAATCCGCGGGTTTCGCGTCCGGTATATTCATGAATTTCTGCGGATTCCGATCCGTCAACGGAAACCACGAGCTTTGAATCTGCACCATGATCCGGTGCCCCCGCTGAAACGTGTGATTCACGTCCTGCATTGAAAAGGTGACCTCCTCCACCTTCCCCGGCGTAAACGCTTCCGGCTTCTCGAAACTCTGCCGGAATTTTCCCCGGAAGGGCTCCCCTCTCACCAGTTGCTCGTAACCGCCCATCGTGAACTCCGGCGCGCCCACATCCGTCCGCGGCTTCCCTTTTTCTTCCGGCCGCGGCTCGTCCAGCTTGCTCTGCGGATAATCCGGCGGGTACACGTCAATCAACTTCACGTCCCAGTCCGAATCCGTCCCCGTCGTTGAAACGAACAGCTTTGGAGACACCGGCCCCGCAATCGTCACATCCTCCTGCAGCACTTCCGTCTGGTAGGTCAGCACGTCCGTCCGTGAAGCCGCGAATCTCTGGTCCGCCACCATGTATTCCTGCGGTACCGTCTGCGCCACATAACTCACGAACGGCACCGGCTTCGCCGGATCGCTCACGTACTCGTCAAACGCCGTCGCCTCCTGCTTCGGCGGTTCGAACGACAGCACCCCGTTCGCGTGAAAATAGAGCGTCTTCGATTCCACGTTTTTCGGCGGCCACGAAGCATACTGCCGCCACACGTTCGTGCCCGTCTCAAACACATAAGCCTTCGGCAGCTTCGAGTCGCCGTTGCCCCTCAGGTACGCCTCAAAAAACGGAAACAGAATGTTCTTCCGGTAGTAATCCCCCGTATTTGCGGCAAAACTCACGCGCCCCAGGTGATTTCCGTCGTACCGATACCAGCCGCCGTGTACCCACGGTCCCACCACCAGCGCGTTGAAAATTCCCGGGTCGTCCCGCTCGATCGCGTGAAACAGCGTGAACGGCCCCTGCAAATCCTCCGCGTCAAACCAACCGCCCACCGTCAGCACCGCGCAGTGAATGTTCTTCGTATGCTCCGCAAGATTCCGCACCTTCCAGTATTCGTCGTACGTGTCGTGGTGTACCTGGTCCAGCCACAGCTGCTCCTGCCCGCCCAGCAGCTTCCCCAGATTTCCGAGCGTCCCCGCCTTCAGGAAAAACTCGTATCCGTCCTGCGTCCCATAATCAAACGGCACGCGCACCTTGGCCGGCAATTCCGGATTCGCTTGCGGCCGGAAGAAAGTGTAAAACCCGAAATTCGCCGCCAGCATGAACGCCCCGCCGTGATACGCATCGTCTCCCTTGAAGAGGTCCGTCATCGGTGCCTGCGGCGAAGCGGCCTTCAGCGCCGGGTGCGTGTCGATCATGCTCGCCGAAGTGAAAAATCCCGGATACGAAATCCCCCAGATCCCCGCCCGTCCGTTGTTGTTCGGCACATTTTTCAGCAGCCACTCGATCGTGTCGTAGAGATCGCTGCTGTCATCCACGTCCTGCTTCGATTTTTTGTTGTCGATATGCGGACGCATCTCCACAAACGTGCCCTCGGACATGAACCGCCCGCGCACATCCTGGTTCACGAAAATGTATCCGGCCTTGTCAAAATCCGGCGAAGGCCCCAGTTGCGTCCGGTATTGGTCCACGCCATAAGGCGCCACGCTGTAGGGCGTGCGGTTAATCAGAAACGGATAACTCTTCGACTCATCCTTCGGCACATACACCGACGTAAACAGCCGCACCCCGTCCCGCATCGCAATCCGGTATTCGTATTTCGTGTAGTGCTCTTTAATATCAAAGTCCGGCCCATCCGGTTTCGTCTGCCCCAGCAAACTTCCCGCAATCACAAAAAAGCACACCGCCGCCATCCCCACCAGCCGCCTCAGCATCCCGATCCTCCCCATGGTCTCCATCTAAATCCATCGCATCAAAACTCGCCAATCTTAAGCACCACCCGAATCCAAGTCAAACCAGCTCCGCCGTGCCGAACAGCCTTCTTCTCTTCTTTGCGAACCCTCTGCGCTCTCAGCGTCTCTGCGTTATCTTTTTCTTTCTACCCCACTTCCACAATCAATCCCGAAAACGTACAATCCCTCCGCTTCCTCGAACCCTGGAGAACTCTCCCATGAACATCCGCTGCGTCATCACCGGCCGCAACTCCGCCGGCAAATCCGTCTTCGTGAAAGACGCCTCAGTCAAACCCATCACCCTCTCTCTCCTCCCCGGCTTCGAATTCCATCGCCTCTGGGGCGCCGACTCCATCCCGAAACTTCCCAGCGATGGCACGCCTCCCCCGCATCCCGGCTACTTCCCTCCCGCCGGCGGTTTCCGTTTCGCTTTCTTCACCGTCCCTCCCGGCACCAGCAAAATTCCCGAAAACACCGATCTACCCGCCGCCTTCGCCGAAATCCAATCCAAACTTCCCGGCATGGTCGAAGTTCTCGAACCGATGCACCCCGGCATGCACACTACAGATACCGTGGACTTCGACGTCGTCCTCTCCGGCGAAATCGTTCTCGAACTCGACGACGGCGCCGAAGTGCTCCTCAAAGCAGGCGACTGCGTCATTCAGAACGGCACCCGCCACGCCTGGCAAAATCGCTCCACCAAAGATTGCATCATTGCCGTAACCCTCATCGGGGCCCAGCAGAGCTGCTGATCGCTCTCTAAAGAAATTTCGGCGGTCCGCCGCCAGAAAGGTTCTCGCGTGCATCGCTTCAAGTTCAAATCCGCCGCGACCGCCCTCGTTACCGCGGCGATCTTCCTCGTCGCCGCAGCGTCCAGCCGGACCCAATCCACAATCTCGCAGCCACTCATCGAGGCACCACCCTACTGGGCATACGCCGTCAATCCTCCCGCTTCTGCCGCCGACACTGCCGCAAAGCCCGACGACGATTCCCCAATCCACGTTCCCGGCAGCAAACGCTCTTTCACTCGCTCGCAAGTTCACGACTTATTCAACGCCGTCGACTGGCATCCCTCCGCTCACCCAACCATGCCCGGTGTCGTCGCCCACGGCAGAGCCAACGAAATGTACGCCTGCGCCTACTGCCATCTCCCCAATGGCTTGGGCCGCCCGGAAAATTCCGGCCTCGCCGGTCTTCCCGCCGCGTATATCATCCAGCAACTCGCCGACTTTAAAAGCGGCGCCCGCAAAAGTTCCGATCCCGATTTCAAGCCCGCCAGCAACATGGTCTCCGTCGGAGCCAAAGCCACCGAAGCGGAAATCCAGGCCGCCGCCGAATACTTCGCCGCCCTGAAACCCAAGCCCTGGATCCGCGTAATCGAGGCCAAGTTCGTTCCCAAAACTCACGTCGCGGGCTGGATGCTCGTCGTCTCCACGCCTCACGAAATGGAGTCCATCGGCGATCGCATCATCGAAACTCCGGAGAATCTCGAACGCACCGAACTTCGCGACGACTCTTCCGGCTTCATCGCTTACGTGCCTCCCGGCAGCCTCAAACGCGGCAAAGCGCTTGTCACCACCGGTGCCAACGGCAAAACCACCGCCTGCTCCGCCTGCCACGGCCCGAATCTCCGGGGCCTCAAAAATGTTCCCTCCATCGCCGGGCGTTCCCCCAGCTACGTCGTCCGCCAGCTTTACGACATGCAAAGCGGCGCCCGCGCCGGCGCCAACCTTCAGCAGATGAAACCCGTTATTACCAATCTATCGTTCTACGACATAATCGACATCGCCGCCTATACCTCTTCGCTCGAGCCCTGAGCCATCGGCCTCGATTCGGCCCCATCTATTTTTTGACTGCAATCTCTTCCGGTGGTAAGACTGTTCCCAGCGTCCCACGCGCTGGAAACCCTCCGCCAAAGCTCTTCCCGGTTTTTCGGCGCGCACTTACTTCAACGTCGTGTGTGCTTGCTATTCCACTGAGGAGGACTCATGAAAAAGATCTGGCTGGGTATCCCGTTGTTCTCCCTGCTTGCGCTTCCCGCAGTCGCCCAGGAGAAAGAAGACAAAGAAGAAAGTCGCGTCGAAAACGCCGGCACAGTCATGAAGGAAATTCTCGACGCTCCCGACAGCATTCCCCAGGACGTGCTCGATAAGGCCGACTGCGTCGTTATTCTGCCATCCGTCCTGAAGTTCGCCATCGGCATAGGCGGCAGTTATGGCCGCGGCGTCATGACCTGTCGCGCCGGCAGCAATTTCCGTGGTCCCTGGGGCCCGCCCACGATGATGGCCCTCGAAGGCGGCAGCGCCGGTCTGCAACTCGGCGGCAACGCTACCGATTTCGTTCTTCTGATGATGAGCCCCCGCTCCGCCACCAGCATGCTCAGCAGCAAGGTCAAGCTCGGTGGTGACGCCAGCGCCGCCGCCGGCCCCGTCGGCCGCACCGCCTCCGCCGAAAGCGATGTCGCCTTGCGCGCCGAAATTCTCTCGTACTCCCGCGCCCGCGGCCTCTTCGCCGGCATCTCCCTCGAAGGTTCCACCCTCCGCCCCGATAACAGCGCGAATAAAAAGCTGTACCACAAGGAAGTCAGCGCCAAAGATATCGTATTCAATCGCGTCGTACCCGTGCCGCCCAGCGCAAAAAAACTCCTGGCCACGTTGGAGAAAGCCTCCCCTAAAAACAAAAGCGCCCACTAGCACAGGCTTTAGCCTGTGCTGTTGGATCGGTTGAAACGTCGTCCAACAATTGAACTTGAGGGTGCCCCACCCTTTGCGATTTTTGCAAAGGGTGGGTTCTTACGATCTAAAGCTAAAAACCTTCCGTTCCCATCTCTTCTCTGCGATCCTCAGCGTTCTCCGCGTCTCTGCGTTATCTTTTCTTCCTTTTTTTCCTTCTCTGTGCCCTCTGTGTTCTTCCCTAGGTGTCCTCCGTGTGAACTCTTCTCTTCTTCCCCAAAAACGAAAATCCCAGGCGCCGCCGAGCAGCACCTGGGATCGCTTCCCAATTTCCATTTTCGACTTTCTAATTTCTAATAACCAATTCCGCCTAGCAGCACCCGCTCGAAGGCAACCCCTCTCCCACCGCCTGCGGTCCAAACGCCTCCTTCGGTATAGGCACTCCATGCAACGTCTGCCAGCACCGCCGCGCCACATTCAGCAGCACCAGCACCACGCCGGTCACAAAAATCGCCATCAACGTCGAATCCAGGTACCCCTGAAACACGAATCCCGGCTTTTTCGTCAGCGGCCAGAAAATATTCTTGATCGACAGCACTCCCGCCGTCAGCGTCGTCGTTCCCACAAACAGCATCGGCGCCACCGTAATCCATGCATATTTCGCCTTCCCCATGTTGATCAGGAACGCCGTCCCCACCGCCAGCGCAATTGTCGCCAGCAATTGGTTCCCGGTCCCGAACAGCGGCCACAGCGTCGAAATATTCCCCGTGTAAATCAAATATCCCCAGCCCAACACCACAAAAAACGTGGTGATCATATTCCCCGGCTGCCACGCATGATTCGCAAACGGCTTGTGTATTTTGCCCATCAGTTCCTGCAAAACGTATCGCGCCACGCGCGTCCCCGTATCAATCGTCGTCAAAATAAACAGCGCTTCAAACATGATCGCGTAGTGATACCAGTAGCCCATCAGCCGCGTCATCCCGGGAATCCCCCGGAAAATCTGCGCCATGCCCACCGCAAGCGAAACCGCTCCGCCCGTCCTCCCCGCCAGCTTCTCTCCCACCTCGCTCGAAAACAGATCCAGGTTCACCGTGTGCAGTCCCAGCTTCGCAAACGCCTCCGCCGGCACGTTGATCCCGAAATAATCGCCCGGAAACAGCGAGCAAGCCGCGATCAGCGATAGCACCGCCACCAGGCTTTCCGCCACCATCGCTCCATATCCGATGAATCGCGCATCGGTCTCTTTGTCCAGCATTTTCGGCGTCGTCCCCGAACTCACCAGCGAGTGAAATCCCGAAATCGCGCCGCACGCAATTGTCACAAAGAGAAATGGAAACAGTTTGCCCTTGATGATCGGTCCCCCGCCATGCACGAATTCCGTAAACGCCGGAAATTTGATATCCGGATGCACCACAAACACGCCCACCACCAGCAGCGCAATCGTTCCCAATTTCACATACGTTGACAAATAATCCCGCGGCTCCAGCAGCAGCCACACCGGCAGCACAGACGCCACAAATCCATAAATCGCCATCAGCCACGTAATCTGGTGCGGCGTGAACGTCAGCAACGACGCCCACGGCGTTCCCGCGAACCAGTGCCCGCCCCACACGCTCCCGAGCAACAGCACCACGCCAACTGTGCTCGGCACGCCAACCTTGATCTGTCCCGGCGTGCTCTTGAACATGAACCACCCCATCAGGAGCGCGATCGGAATCGTCATCCCGATCGTGAACACGCCCCACGGGCTGTTCGACAGTGCGTTCACCACCACCACTCCCAGCCCCGCCAGCGTCACCAGCAAAATCAGCAGCACCGCGAACATCGCCACCAGTCCCGTGAAATCGCTCACTTCCGTCCGCGCCACGTCCGCCAGCGATCTCCCTTTGTGCCGCACCGAAGCCACCAGCACGATGAAATCCTGCACGCATCCCGCCAGCACCGCGCCGATCAGGATCCACAGAAATCCGGGCGCGAATCCGAACTGCGCCGCAAGCGTCGGCCCAACCAGCGGCCCTGCTCCCGCAATCGCCGCGAAGTGGTGCCCAAACAAAACCCATTTCGGCGATGGCACATAGTTGTGCCCATCTTCGTACGCGTGTGCGGGCGTCTTCCGCCGGTCGTCCAGCGACAGCGCCTTCGCCGCAATGAACGCGCTGTAATACCGGTATCCAATCGCGTAGACACAGAGCGCCGCTAACAAGACTGGGAAAGTGTTCATCGGATTTGCCTCGTAGTTCGCACTCGTCTCTCGGTCAACTCTTGCCGAGTCCCCTCAGACCGAAATTAGTAGCCGTTCTATCACAACTCCTGTCCCCCGGCGTCAAATTCTTTGCCGTCTCCGCCACCCACTCAACTCGTGTCCAATCCAATCCTCAAATCCGGCAAGGTCAAGCTAATTCGGGCTCTCGCCCATCTTTCCTCTCCTCGAACTCTGCCTGCCCCGACCGACCTCGTAGGGTGCTCCCCCTCCGTCCCCGGCGATTACCCCGATCCGGTCGAGTTTCCTCTCTTCCGATTTTCTATTTTCTATTTTCTAAACTCCTTCGGCTCACCGTCCCCTCCTTCCCCTATCTCCCCCCATGCTGTACACTTCTTCCACTACCTCCCCTCCCTGGATACAAATGGCTCGCATTCTTCTAATTGAGGACGACCCCGACATCGCTGTACTCGTCCGTTACGAACTCGGCAAAGCGGGGTTCGACGTCGCCGAAGCGCTCGACGGAATATCCGGCCGCGCCGCACTCAAGCAAATGGTCCCCAATCTTCTCCTTCTCGACACCATGCTTCCCGGCATTTCCGGGCTTCAGATTCTCACCGAAATCCGCCGGGACGCCCTGCTTCAACGTCTTCCGATCATCATGCTTTCCGCCCGCTGCGGCGAAGCCGACCTCGTCGCCGCCTTTGAGGCGGGCGCCGACGATTACGTCACCAAACCGTTCAGCCCGCGCGAACTGATCGCCCGCGTAAAGCTCCTCCTCTGGCGCGCCGAACCTTCCAGCCAGAGGCGTCAATCCCTCAAATTCAACTGCCTGCAAATCCATCTCGACACCAATCGCGTCACCTGCTCCGACAAGCCCATCCCCACCAGCCTGCTCGAATTCCGCCTTCTCCATCATCTCGCCTCGCACCCGAGCCGCGTTTTCACTCGCGAAGAGCTGCTCTCCGCCGTCTGGAGCGGCGAACAGTTCTTTACCCCGCGCTGTGTTGACGTCTGTGTCCGCCGCCTGCGCGAGAAAATCGAACCCGACCCCGAAAATCCAAGCTTCCTGAAGACCGTCCGTGGCTCCGGCTACCTCTTCGAATCCTGTGACGGTTGATCTCGCGGGGGTCCTTATTCCCTTTTCAGTCAACTCCCTTTGTCGCTAATCAATCCCATCGTACCAGCGGCGGGTTCCACTACCAGTACTCCCCTCTTTTTGCCCTGAAAAATCTATATTCCGCTACATTTTTGCAAACGTTTTCTTGACTTCTACATCTGACAAGTATTAAGTACGGGGCGTTTGGGGCCCGTTCGTGATCGATTACCTGACCTACATATCTATTGTGGGTCACAGGGGGTGTTCGTAATGTTCGGGAAACATTTTCGGGCAGTGGTGTGTTTAGTTGTACCTCTTGCAGTATCTTTGGCTTGGTCTGGAGTCGTGGCCGCGCAACAGCCGGCAGCAAATTCGCCGGCTTCGAGCCCGCTCGTTCGCGTGCTCCAGGCTAAAGGCATTCTTACTCCGGAAGAAGCCGCACAAATCAGCCAGGCGTCGTCTGCCAACGATGCCGACCAGCGGCTTGCAAAACTCCTGCTGTCCAAAGGAGTCATTTCGCAAGCCGATTACAACCAGATGATGGGCGCCCCGGGCGTCATGAACGCTTCGGCCACCGGCAGTTCGGCTTCGACGTCCATGATCCCTGCCATTTATCGTGTTCCGGCCGCGGGGGCTTCCGCTCCTCCTGCTGGTTCAGCCTCCAAACCGGTTACTGCCGATCCTGACGACCAACAACCGCAAACGCCGCCGGGTCAAACGCCGCCGCAGCAGTTGCCTTCCGTATCGCCAACCACGCTCTCTGCTGCCAACCCCGTCCGTGTTTTTCCGGTCGGTGGCATCCCAAAGGGTGATTTGAAACCCGCCATCAAACTCGGGCCCATCGGACTCACTCCCTACGGCTTCCTCAAAGCCACCTTTATTCACGACAGCTCGTCGCCCGGTGGTGATGATTTCCCGCTTCCCGGCTTCCTCGGGGACAGTGGCCCAAACGCCGCGCCCGAGTTCCACGTCAAGGCGCGCTCCACGCGGTTCGGCAACAATTTCGAATGGCTCGATCCGAGCTCGAGTGTCACGGTCACCGGAAAGTTTGAAATGGACTTTGAAGGAAACTTCAACCGTTCCGACAACCGCAACCTCTCTTCGATTCGTTCCTACAACCCGTCCATCCGCCTGGCCTACGGGCGCATTGACTGGAAGGTGAATGAAACGAACACTCTCACCGCCGTGATGGGACAGGACTGGACGCCGTTCGCTTCCTCAACTCTGCCCAACATGCTGGAAACCACCGGCCTTGGCATCGCGTTCGGCGATCCCTATGAGCGCTCTCCGCAATTCCGCTCCGGCTACACTCATGACTTCGGCAGATTCCAGATCATGCCGGAAGTTGCCGTCGTCCTACCGGCCATCGGCGACACCCCGTCGAATGCGTTTCTTTTCAACCAGTTGGGTTACGGCGAACGCCAGGGGCCGGACAGCAACTCACCCCAGGTCGAAGGCCGCATCGTCGGTCAATTCAAGCTCGATAGCGCTCCCGGTGTGGCTCCGGCCCAGATCATCTTCAGCTTCGAAGAGGGCAACCGTAGCGCCATCGTGCTCGCCGGCTCCGCGACCGCCAACCCCACCCTGACCAGCAGTGTTCCCTTGGCTCCCATTACGGCCACCAACACCAATCCTTTGCTTTACCGAGATGCATTTCCACGTGGCGCGCGCGTCGGCAGCAATACCAACGGCTGGACCGGAGAATGGCAGTTGCCGACCCGTTACGCCACCCTCATCGGCAAGTACTACAGCGGCAGCGACCTGCGTTACTATTTCGCTGGCCAGCTCTTTTCCAACTACAACGCCGTCGGCGGCTTCACCAATCTGGCGTCCTCGATCTCCACCGACGGAGGTTCGACCGTCTTCTTCGGCACCAACGCCGCCGGCGTTCCCACTATCATTCCGCAACTTCCTGTCCGAGCCAAGGGTGGCTTCACGCAACTCGGCCTTCCCCTTTCGCGCTGGTTCGGTCACGACCCCGAAGGCCGCCATGCCGGCTGGTCGCTCTACCTGATGTACGGCCTCGACCAGGCCAACACCAGGGACCTCATACACACTTCCGCCACTGCCAGCTCACGCGCGCGCAGCGACATGAGCGTTGGCACCCTCAACTACAAACTCAACAAGTGGGTCTCCTTTGCCTACGAACAGTCTTACTATCGCACCCGCGCCAACACCGCGGTGCCGGTCTTCCCCCTGTTTGAGGGCATCCACCAGCACGAATGGCATGACATGCGCAGCGAAGGCGGCGTAATCTTCAGCTTCTAAACCTTAACTGTAAACCGTAGCGTCCACCTTAAGGTGGACGCTACCTCTCTCCGCACCAGAACCAACCGAAATTAGTCATCCGGGGGGCGCGAACTCAGCGCCCCGAAGGACCTCAACCCAAGCCTCGCGCAATCACCAAGCGCCAACCTCCTCCGCTCCCCTCCAATCCTTTACCTCCTTTACCTCATTTACTTCCCTCACTTCAGCCTCGCATACAACTCCTCCTTCCACCGCCCATTATCAATCGTCCAGACAATCTTCCCCTTCCGTCCTCGCTCAATCTGCCCCGCCCACACCTCACGATTTCTCTCATCCGCTGCCACATTCAACCGGTCCACCACCGTCATTCCCCGCGTCAACTCGCTTTCCGTCTCCACATCCCAAAAATGTTCCGACGCCGACGTCACGATCGACGCATCCAGCGCCACCGCCATCGCAACCGGATCCGGCAACGATATTCCGTGCTCTCCCGTCTGCACGTGAAACGCCTCCTGCGCCCGGCTGTTGCACTCGATTGCAAATTTCGCCACCGGCGTTCCAAATCCCAACACTTTCTCAATCTCTTTCAAATTCAGCACTGCTTCCCCGCGGCACAAATGCCAGCCCACCATCTCCACCGGCATTCCGCTTCTTGCTACCACGCGCGCCGCTTCCGGATCGCACCAGATGTTGTATTCCGCCGCCGGTGTCACGTTCCCTTCGCAGCAAGGCGCCCCGCCCATCACCACGCAGCGGCTCACCTTTTTCGCAATCTCCGGCCGCTTCTGCAGCGCCAGCGCCACGTTCGTCAGCGGCCCCAGCGTCACCATCACGATTTCAGGATGCGCTTCCACCAGTTCAATGATCGCCTCCGTGGCGCCCATCCTTTCCGGCGCCCGCTGCGGCGCGGGATACCCGTGATCTCCCAATCCATCGCGTCCGTGAAACCAGTCCGCGCTCCAGTGCGCCCGTTTCAACGGCTTCTCCGCGCCCGTAAATACCGGCACCTTCGATCCGCAAAGCTCCGCCGTATACAGCGCGTTGCGGCTGGCCTGCCGCACCTCCACATTCCCCGCGACCGTGGTAATCCCCACCACCTCAACCTCGGGATGCCGCAACGCCATAATCAGCGCCACCGCGTCGTCCGAAGCCGTATCCGTATCAATCAAAAATTTCCTTTTCATGCGCCGTAGCATACCAAATGTAGGGGCGGCTTTACGCCGCCCTCTTGGGTTCCTCTTCTCTGCGAACTCTGCGCTCTCTGCGTCCTCTGCGTTAATTCTTCTCTTTCTCCCTCTTCCGAGGAACTTTTCTGCCTCCAGCCGGGAATAATCATCAGCGCCTGTCTAAAAATTCTACGGAAAGGCAAGGTTCCTCAACTTGCGGAAACTCTCCTCAATCTCCCTGGTTCTCTTCCTCGCCGCTCTTCCTCTTCTTAGCCAGCAACCCCCTGCCATCACCCTCAACGTCGCCGCCGTCAATCTCCTCGCCACCGTCCGCGACAAGCACGGCAATATCCTCCGCAATCTCTCCAAAGACGACTTCACTCTCCAACAAGACGGCAAGCCCCAGACCATCACCTATTTCGCCAAAGAGTCCGACCTCCCACTCACTCTAGGCCTGCTTGTGGACACCAGCCTCAGCCAGCGCCGGGTACTGGACCAGGAACGCTCCGCCAGCAGCTCTTTTTTCGACAGCGTCCTGCGGGGCGACAAAGACAAGGCCTTCCTCATCCATTTCGATCGCGAAGTCGAGCTCCTCCAGGACCTCACCTCCTCCCGCGAGAAACTTTTTGCCGCCATCGACCAGCTCCACACGCCGCAATTCTCGCAATCCGGCTCCGGCGGCAGCGGCGATGGTGACGGCGGCCACAGCTCCCACGAACACGCTCACGGTGGCGGCACCCTCCTTTACGATTCCATTTACCTCGCCTCTAACGAACTCATGAAAAAACAGCACGGCCGCAAAGCCCTCATCATTCTCACCGACGGTGTTGACCGCGGCAGCAAGGAATCTCTCGCTGAGGCCATCGAATCCGCCCAGCGCGCCGACACATTGATCTACTGCATCCTCTTCGCCGACAAGGAAAATGAAGGAAGCCACGGCGGTGGCGGTGGTTTCGGCGGGCCGCGCATGGGCGGCGGTATGGGAGGAGGTGGAATGGGTGGGCAAAGAGGCGGCGGCTATCCGCGCCGCACCGAGGAATCACGCCCCGACGGCAAAAAAATTCTTGAACAGATCGCCAAGACTTCCGGCGGACGATTCTTTGAAGTCTCCAAAAAAGAGACTCTCGAGAAAATCTACGCGGACCTCGACGAGGAACTTCACAATCAATACGTCCTGGGCTACACGCCCGACAAGCCCGACGCCACCCCCGGCTATCACAAGCTCCAACTGGCCGTGAAACAGAAAGACGCCCAAGTCCAAACCCGCGAAGGCTTCTACCTCGAGTCCAAGTAATTCGCAGCCGGTAATTTCAACGGCAGCCAGGGGTGCGCCACAACCTCCTCGCCCCGTGCCGCAATCTCTGGCACCGCTCGCCGCATACCGGCCAACAAAAAAGGGAGGCCAAAGGCCTCCCCTCTTCCCATTCTCCAGTTTCCCATTTCTATTTTCTAAACTACCTGCCCTGCTGCGCCTCTTTCTGCTTCCTTCTTTCTTCGTCCAACCGCTGCACATACTGCTCGAATTTCGGCAACTGCTCCTGAGTCAAAAACGCGCGCATCCCTTGCCTCGTCTTCATCCGCACCCCATCCACTTCCGCATCACTTCTGTCGTGAATCGCGCGGATCTGCGTCTGCGCATCCTTGATGAGCCCGTCCGCCTGTTGCGCTTGCTCCGGCGTCAGGCCTATGGCTTCGGTCATCTGCGCCACCTTCTTCGCGCGGTGCTCGGCATCCGACGGGACCGCAGTCTTCGTTGCCGCGTAACTTCGCCGCGCCAGGTTGTATCCAAACACGCCGCCCGTCGCTGTTCCCAATACGAACACCAGCGCCAGCCAAATTGCCGCCTTCTTGCGGATATCCGGGTTCATGGCCGTCCCTCGCTCATTGTTCCAAGTCCGTCGTCATACCACGTTGGGGCAACCGACGAATCGAACACCAAGTCGCCGCCTCGCCGCTCCGCGTTCATCCCTTCCGACTTCCGCTGCTCCAATGCCCAGCTTCCCCCCAGCACCAGCAGCAGCGCAGCCACCGCCACAAGCCGCGGGGCCAGCCGGCGCACGCTGATCCACACGCCGTCCCGCGCTTCTTCTTCCTTCTCCCGCGCGTTGATCGCCGCCATCACCCGCGCCGTAAACCACGGTCCAGGCTGCCGCACCGGCACTCCGGCGAGCGCGTTCCGTGTTTCCGCGAACTCCTCCAGCGCCGTCCGGCAAGCCTCGCAACTGCCGGCGTGCGCTTCCTCCGCTTCCGGCAGCTCGGCCCGCCACTCCTCAGCGGTCCTCCGAGTGTTCCCGATTACCGGCAATTCCTCCAGCGCATCCAGAAAGCGCCGGCAATTCTGTTCGTCCCGGTTCAAAAGGTTCCCCATTCTTCCCTTACCTCTTTTTCTTCTCGATTCCTGTTCTCCTGGGCCCGGTAACTCCGTCTACGTTCTCGCTCCCCGCCTTCGTTTCATCCGCTCCGTAATCCGTTGCCGAGCACGGAACAACCTCACCTTAACCGTGTTCGTGTTGATCTCCATCATCTCCGCAATCTCTTCCACCGAAAATCCCTGCACTTCCTTCAGCACCAGCATCGTGCGGTCTCGCTCTTCCAGGCAGCTCATCAACTCTTCCACCTGCTCTCGCACCGCCAGCCGCTCTGACGCGTCCAGTTCGCCGTCTGACTTCTCCGACGACGACTGGTAAACCTGGGCCTGCTCCTCGCTCAACTCCGCCTCAAACACCAGCGGCCGCACCTTCTTCTTTCTTAGTAAATCCCAACATTCGTTCACCGTTATCTTATACAGCCAGGTGCTGAATGCCGCCCTCTGGTCGAACCGCTTGATCGAAAAGTAAGCCTTCAGGAACACCTGCTGGGCTATGTCTTCGACGTCCTCCCGGTTCCTCAGGATCCCCCCCGCCACCGCAAAAACCCGGTTTTGGTGTCTCCTGACAAGCTCCTCAAATGCTTCCTTATCATCCTTTTGCGCGCGCCGGACCAGTTCCCGGTCCTCTTCTACACGCGCCGAGACACCCGCCTCCGCCGTCCTGGGCTTTCCCAGACCTGTCAGTGCCAGAGCCACTGTTTTTGGGACGCGTGCCATACGTCTTTGGTTACGCTAATTTCCTTCCCTTGTCCACCCGGCCCTAACCGCCTAGCCGGGTTAATTCCAAACCTTCAATAGTTTCGACTTGCTACCGTGTACTATCTATGGAATACTCACTCCATGATTATCGGCGATCGTCTTCGCGCTCTGCGCGAAGAAAAAAAACTCTCCCAGGGTGATATCGAGAAACGCACCGGTCTCCTTCGTTGTTATATTTCCCGTGTCGAAAATGGCCACACGGTCCCGGCCATCGAGACCCTGGAAAAACTGGCGCGCGCTCTCGAATGCCCACTTTATCAACTCTTCTACGACGGCGAAGAGCCGCCTCAACTTCCGAACCTACCCAAGCGCAAATCGTCTGACGATATCGCCTGGGGCAGCGCCGGGAAAGAGGCGCGCTACCTCAACAAGCTACGTCGCTTGCTGAGCAAAGCCGACGAGGAAGATCGCAAGCTGCTGCTGTATATGGCCCAGAAAATGGCCAATCGGTAGCCGTTCGGCGATCAGGCCCCGCTTTCGTAGACACAACCTGAACTCAAAAGAGCCGCTCCGCTCTGCCCCCCGAGCGGCTTTTTTATTGTTCCCCTGCCCGTCGCCCCACGCCAGTTTCATCCCATCCTGCTTCGACAGAAAATGCTCCGAGGCGTCCACAATCAGCGCCAGCCCTAACCGCTGTCATCCCAAACGAAGTGGCCGGCTTTTCCATTCTCCCGTATTTTTTTGCGCCAGCCCCAAACTTTGTCACCCCGAACGGAGGCCAGCAGCCTTTTGCTGGCCGCAGTGAGGGATCTGCTTTTTCTTCCTCTTCTCTCAGCGCCCTCAGCGTTAAGCCTTTTCGTCACGCCTCAGTTAAATGCCTCGCCCACAAACCCGTTTCCTGCTAACTGCTCGCTGCTATCTGTTCGCCTCTTACCGATAGCTGATTACCGATTACTGCTTACTCTCTTCCCCCCTCACTCCCACTCAATCGTACTCGGCGGCTTGCTGCTCACGTCATACACCACCCGCGTCACTCCCTTTACCTCATTCACAATTCGCGTGGACATCCGCTCCAGCACTTCCCCCGGCAACCGCACCCAGTCCGCCGTCATCGCGTCATCTGACTGCACCACTCGCACCGCCACGGTCAGCCCGTACGTCCTGCCATCGCCCATCACGCCCACGCTGCGCACCGGCAGCAGCACCGCAAACGCCTGCCAAACCTTTTCGTACAATCCCGCCCGCCGGATCTCTTCCACCACAATCGCATCCGCGTCCCGCAGCGTCTCCAGATCCTGCTTCGTGATGGCGCCCAGCAGCCGCACCGCCAGCCCTGGTCCCGGGAACGGATGCTTCACCAGAATCTCTTCCGGCAATCCCAGGTCTTTTCCAATCCGCCGAACCTCATCCTTGAATAAATCCCGCAGAGGCTCCACCAGCGCGAACGGCAGATTCTCCGGCAAACCACCTACGTTGTGATGCGTCTTGATCGTCGCCGATGGCCCCTTCACCGACACCGACTCGATCACGTCTGGATACAGCGTCCCCTGCACCAGAAACTTGATGTCGCCGGACGCGGTCTTCTGCAGCTTCGCCGCTTCCGCCGCAAAAATCGTGATGAACTCGCGCCCGATGATCTTCCGCTTCTGCTCCGGGTCGCTCACGCCTTCCAGCCTCGCCAGAAAATGCTCCGAAGCGTCCACGCCGATCACGTGCAGCCCCAGCCGCTCGCGATACATCTCCAGTGTGTGCTCGAACTCGTTCTTCCGCAGCAGCCCGGTGTTCACGAAAATATTCGTCAGCCGCTCGCCCATCGCGCGGTGCACCAGCACCGCCGCCACTGTCGAATCCACGCCCCCGCTCAACCCGCAGATCGCGTGATGCGTTCCCACCTTCGCGCGGATCGCTTCCACCGTCTCTTCGATGAACGCCTTCCCGCTCCACTTCGGCTCCGCCTTGCACACCCGGAAAAGAAAATTCCGCAGAATCTCCGTTCCGCGGTCCGTATGGTTCACTTCCGGGTGAAACTGCACCGCATACATCTTCCGCTTCTGATCTTCCGCCGAAGCGATTGCGTTCGCGGTCTTCCCCGTCAGGTGAAATCCCGGCGGCAATTCCAGCACATTGTCCCCGTGGCTCGCCCAGATCTTCAGCGTCTCCGGCAATCCACCCAGAATGTGGCTCTCCGCCTTTTCCAGGTTGAAATGCGCCGGTCCGTATTCTCGCCGCTGCACCGGCTCCACTTTCCCGCCCAGATTTTTCGCCATCCACTGCATGCCGTAACAAATTCCCAGCACTGGAATTCCCTGCCCCAGCACCGCCGGATCGCACACCGGCGCATCCTTGTCGTACACCGAACTCGGCCCGCCCGACAAAATAATTCCCACCGGCTCCAGCTTCCGTATCTCTTCCACCGACGTCGTGCACGGCAATACCGCGCTGAACACCAACTGCTCGCGCACCCGTCGCGCAATCAGCTGCGTGTACTGCCCGCCAAAATCCAGCACCACAATCCCGCCCCGCTCCGTCTTCAACGTCCCCTGTGGATTGCTTTGCGCCATCTTCGCGGTTCCTTCCATTCCCACCTCCAGTAGGGGCGGCTTTACACCGCCTTCTTCGCTGGGTGCCGCACCCTGCGGTTTTCAGGGTGCGGGTTTTTCCCGCCTTCTCTGCGTACTCTGCGTTCTTCCTCTGTGCCCGCTGTGTTAAGGCTTTCTCTTCGACTTTTCCTTACTTCCTTCCATCATTACTTCGTTACGTCCTTTTTCTCACCCCACGACCACATTCAAAAGCTTATCCGCCACAAAAATCACTTTCCGAATCGCCTTCCCGTTCAAATGCCCAGCCACGCCCGCATCCTGCCGAGCTCTCTGCATCACATCATCCTGCGAAGCGCCTGCCGCCACCTTCACGCGACCCCGCACCTTCCCATTCACCTGCACGGGAATTTCCACCTCATCCTCTTTCGCCAGTTCCTCATTGATCGCCGGCCACGACACCGTCCACAACCCATCCTTGTGCCCCAGCATCTCCCACAACTCTTCCGCCAGATGCGGAGTCATCGGCGCCAGCATCAACGTCACCAACTCCAGCACTTCCTTCTGCACCGCCGGCCGCACGCCCTCTTCCAGCGGCTCCGCCGCATAAATCGCATTCACCAACTCCATAATTTGCGCAATCGCCGAATTAAAATGCCACCGCCCCTCAAAATCTTGCGTCACCCTCTTCAAAGCCTGGTGCGCCTTCCGCAGCAGCTCTCTTTCCTTTTCAGTGGTAGCGCCGGCATCCTGCCGGCCAGCACTCTTCTCTTCTCTGTGTCCTCTGTGCTCTGCCTCTGCGCCCTCTGTGTTAAATCTTCTTTCTTCGCTCGCCACTTCCCCAGAGTGCTTGTCCACGACCCGGTACACCCGATTCAAAAATCTCCACGCCCCCTCAATACTCTCCTCGCTCCACTCAAGATCCTTCTCCGGCGGCGCCGCGAACAACGTATACAGCCTTCCCGTATCCGCCCCATACTTCTGCGCCATCTCTTCCGCGCCCACCACGTTCCCGCGCGATTTCGACATCGCCACACCGCCCTTTTGCACCATCCCCTGCGTGAAGAGCCGCGCGATTGGCTCGTCGTGCTTCACCAATCCCAAATCCCGCATCACCTTGCACCAGAACCTCGAGTACAGCAGGTGCAGAATCGCGTGCGTGATCCCGCCGATGTACTGGTCAATCGGAAACCAGTACGCCGCCTTGGCCGGATCAAACGGCGCCTTGTCATTGTGAGGATCGCAATACCGGTAGAAATACCAGGACGAATCCACGAACGTATCCATGGTGTCGGACTCGCGCCGCGCCGGCCCGCCGCACTTCGGGCACTTAACATTCACAAACTCCGGATCCGTCGCCAGCGGCGATTCGCCCTCGCCCGTCAACTTCGGATTTGCCGGCAGCAGCACCGGTAAATCCTTATCCGGCACCGGCACCATGCCATCCTTCTCGCAATAAATCACCGGGATCGGCGTGCCCCAATACCTCTGCCGCGAAATTCCCCAATCCCGCAACCGGAAAATCGTCTCCTTCTTCCCAAACCCGCTGGCTTCCGCATCCGAAGCCATCCTCTCGATCGCCTCTTCCGACTTCAACCCAGAGTACTTCCCCGAATTCACGCTAACGCCATACTCCGTAAACGGTCCCTCTTTCTTCTCCTCCGAACTCTGCGCTCTCTGCGTCTCTGCGTTAGGATTTCTCTTCTCTTCACTTTGAACAACAACCGGAATCGGCAATCCGAACTTCAACGCAAACTCGTGGTCCCTCTCATCATGCGCCGGCACCGCCATGATCGCCCCGGTTCCATACTCCAGCAGCACAAAATTCCCCACCCAAATGGGCACCTTCTCCCCATTAAACGGATTCACCGCATATCTTCCAGTGAAAAATCCATCCTTCTCCGCGGTAGCAATATCCTCCGTCTTCACCGAAGAAGTCTTCATCTCCACCAATTTCTTCTCCGCAGCAGCCTGTCCCGGAGTCCCCGCAATCAACCGCGCAACCAGCGGATGATTAGGCGCCAGCACCAGCGCGCTAGCCCCATAGATCGTGTCAATCCGCGTAGTGAAAATCTCAATCCTCGAGGTAGCGCCGGCATCCTGCCGGCCAGCGTTCTTCTCTTCTCTCTTCAGCTGTTGACTGTCGGCTGTAGACTGTAGGCTGTCTATTTCAAACCAAACCTTCGCCCCAATCGATTTCCCAATCCAATTCCGCTGCATCGCAATCACGCGATCCGGCCAGCCGCCCTCCAACTGCTTCAAATCCTCCAGCAACTGCTCCGCATACGCCGTCGTCTTCAAAAACCACTGCTCAATCTCCCGCGCTTCCACGCGCGTATCTTCATGCCGCCAGCAGTACCCGCCGTTCACCACCTGCTCGTTCGCCAGCACCGTGCAGCACTTCGGACACCAGTTCACCCTGCTCTTTTTCTTGTAAGCGATCCCCCGCTCCAGCATCCGCAGGAAAAACCACTGGTTCCACCGGTAATATTCCGGCTCGCAGGTGGAAATCTCCCGCCGCCAGTCAAAGCTGAACCCAAAACGCCGCAGCGTCCTCTGAAATTCCGCAATGTTGTTGTTGGTCCAGGTCCGCGGATGCGTCCTGTTCTTGATCGCCGCGTTTTCTGCCGGCAGGCCGAACGCGTCCCACCCCATCGGGTGCAGCACGTTAAACCCGCGCATTCGCTTCACACGAGCAACCACGTCCCCAATCGTGTAGTTGCGCATGTGCCCCATATGCATCGTCCCCGAAGGGTACGGCAGCATTTCCAGCACATAATATTTGGGTTTCTTCTCGGGTGGCCTACCCTTCGCGCCTTTTGCGAAGGGTGGGTCTTGCGTTTTCTTCTCCTCACTCTTTTCCGAAGGCTGTCGTCTGTCGGCTGTAGGCTGTTGACTCTCTACATCCGCTTCCGTCTCAAACACGCGGTGTTCTGCCCACCGCTTCTGCCACTTCGCCTCAATCTCCTGCGGCTTGTAGTCCCCCACGCCCTGTCTGCCTCCGCTTGTTGTCATCCCGAACCCGCGCCGTTTGCGGGTGAGGGATCTGCTTTATCTTCTCAGCGCCCTCTGCGTTCTCAGCGAACTCTGCGTTAAACTCTTCTCTTCACTTCCTGCTATCTGTTATCTGATCGCTGTTATCCTCTTACTTCTTCTTACTCTTCACCGCCGGCAAATGCCGCGAACTCGCAAACTTCTTCCCCTTCTTCTCCAACTCCTTCTTCTGCTTCTTCATCGCCGCGGTCATCATCGAAAAACCCTTTTCCGCCTCCGGCCCTTCGACTCCCGCCAACTCCCACAGTTTCGCCACATTCTTCCGGTCGTCCCCCGGATCATCAATCGGCGTCTCTAACAAGAACGCCCGTCCCGCCAATCCCACCGGCGGGAAACTTCCCAGCCTCGGCTGTCGCAATATCCGCTCAAATGCTTGCGCGCCTATCTTCCCGTCACCGATGTGCTCGTGCCGGTCCACGCGCCCGCCCAGCGGAATCTTCGAATCGTTCACATGAAACACCGGCACATTTTCCAGGCCCAGTATCCGGTCAATCGTTTCGATCGCCTGCTCCAGCCCGGCTTCGCCCTTGATGTCATACCCCGCCGCAAACAGATGCGCAGTATCCAGGCAAACCGCCGCCTTGATCTCCCGCAGCCCGCGCACAATCGCCGCCACTTCTTCCAGCCGCGAACCCACCGCCGTTCCCATCCCCGCGGTGTTCTCAATCAAAATCCGCATCTTGCCCAGCGGCACGCGCCGCGCCGCCTGCTTGACGCTCTCGATAATCGTAGAAATCGCCTGCTCCATCGACGATTCCCCGCGCGACCCCGGATGCACCACCACAAAGTCCGCGCCCAGGTCCCGCCCGCGCACCAACTCCTCATGAAACGCCTGGATTGACCGCGTCCGCAGCATCGGCTGCGCCGCCGCCAGGTTGATCAGATAATTCGCATGAATCACCAGCGGCCCCAGGCCCAACTCCGCCCGCCGCTCGCGAAACGCCTTCACATCCGAAGCCGGGATCCGCAGGTTCGCCGTCTGCCACATCCGCGGGCTGGCCGAAAAAATCTGCAGCGCGTTTGCCCCCAGCTTTTTCGCCGATTCCAACGCGTTCAGGTAGCTCCCGGAAATCGACGTGTGAATGCCGATCCGCAGGCTGCCATCCATCCACGCCGGCGGCCCCGGCTCAACCACCGGTACCGGGATATACTCGTCATCCTCTTCAAACTTCGTATTCTCAATCAGTGGAAATTCCGCCATCCCAGCCACAACTTTCTCCGTAGGGGCGGCTTTATGCCGCCTTCTTTCCGCCAAGTTTAAACCTCCATTCTACCACACCGCCCTAATCAGTCTTTGTGGCACAGGCTTTCCTGCCCGCCCTGAGCGAAGCGAGGTTTTTGCGCCCCGCGTGCTTCACCGGGGCCGAAGGTCCCGTGCTCTTGGGTTCTCCTTCTAACGCTACGAATTGAATCAACTTGAGGGTGCCCCACCCTTTGCGGTTTTCGCAAAGGGTGGGCTCTTACGGTGGGATACCTAGATATTCTTCTCCGGTCGTTCTCTGTGCTCTTTGTGTCCTCTGTGGTGAATCCTTTTTCCTCTGCGCCCCTCAGGCATCTCAGCGTCTCTGCGTTATCCTTTTCTCTTCTCTCTGCTTCGTTACTTCTTCTCTTCCCCCAAAAATTTCGCCAGCGGCTCCCAGTAATTCACCCTCCACCCTTCCGCCAGATGTTCCGCCTGCCCCTTCGGAAACCCGGTGTGGTCAAATTTGATCTTGGTCTCCGCCCCCTGCTCCACAAACACAAATCTCGCGATTGAATACGATCCCGGGTCCCAACTCCCCGCTCGCCACACCTGCACGATCCGCTCATTAGGCTCCAACTCCACCTGCCGCCCGGTAACATATCCCCCGAACGCCGAAAACGCCCCGCCCGCTTCCCGGCTGATCGTGACCGGCGCGGCCCCCGTTTTCATTCCGCCGCCCTGCATCGCCGCGCTCAACTGCACCACCCTGCCGAATTGCGCCGCATCCGTCAGCGCTTCGTACACCTGCTTCCGGCTGGCCTTGAACACCGGTTCCTGGTGAATCGCTTCCTCCGCGCGCAATATCCCGTCATCAACAACAGCGAACGTCCTACCGGACGCGATTGCAAGGAGCCCCAATGCCACCGCACTTCCAGAAATCACCTGCCGCCGCGTAGCCATTTTCGCCGGTAGATACACGTTCAGTTCGTCGCGCATCATCCCCTCCGATTCTCTTTGTAGCGTCCACCTTAAGGTGGACGCTACGGTCAATTTTTGTGACACGGCCATTCCTGGCTGTGGTCTTGGGCCTACGATTTAACCTGACCAACCAATGCTATGGCGCCACAACGATGCCCTTCACCCGCTCCAAAAGCTGTTCGGGCAAGGAATCGAAGTTTTCTGCAATCGCGGGCGCATGGATGGTGTCGTGAAGAGATCCTCCCATGGTCGCGAGGACATCGTGAAACTCCTCTGGCAATTTCTGCTCTGGCCAGCCTCGCTCCCATCCCGTGTCAGTGCAAAAAAACAGGTCAACGGCCCAGCAATTTGCATTCGTGCGACCCTCCCCGACCAAGTACGTAAGCAAATCTTCCAGGCCCCTCTTGAGTTCAACTAAATTGTGAGGCTGAGCGAGGCACTGCGCGTACACGGATTGAAGAAGTGGTCGCAGTTTCAGAGAAACCGTTTCTCCATTCCATTGCTTATCCACTGCAGCCCAAGCTTCATTAAAACCGGCCATAGGACCTCTCACCCGTTACTTCTTCACTTCCTCCACGCCATCCCGTCCGGATCCTTCCCGATCGCAAACGTCGTCGTCACTTCCAGCGTCTTCAAGTCCACCACCGCCACCTTGTCGTCGCCGCTCACTGCCACGAACGCCCGCGTCCCATCCGGCTGCACCAGAATCCCCTCCGCGCTCTTCCCCAGATTCAGCCGCTTCACTTCCTTCCGCGAAGCCGCATCCACCACCACCAAATCCCCGCTCCCCAAATCCGAGATCAGCACCAGCTTCCCATCCGGCGTAAACTTCAACCGGTTCGAGTGCTTCGTCTTCACGTCAACCGTCTGCGTCACCTTCTTCGACGCCAAATCAACAATCGACACCGTCCCATCGCCCGAATTCGCGGCCCACGCTTCCTTCCCATCCGGCGAAATATCGATCCCCTCCGGCCCCTTGCCCACCTTCACATTCGTTCCCGTCCACTCGGTAATCTTTTTCTTCATCTCTTCCACGGAAACGGTGTTCGATTCAACGTTGCTCACGCACATCGTCCGCCCGTCCTTCGTCAACACCAGCATGTGCGGCCGCTTCTGCCCCAGCACCAGGTGCAGGTCAATGTTGTTGGCCACAAAATCAAACACGCCAACCGATTTGTCTCCCTCCACCGTGAAATAAGCCTTGTCGCCCAGAATCGCAATCCCGTGCGGCCCCACCAGCCCCGGAAACGTCACCTTCCCCACTTCGCTCCGCGACACCAAGTCGATCTCCGACATCGTCGTTCCCGCGTGATCGTTTCCGTAATTCGTAACGATCGCAATCTTCCCATCCGCGCTCGCCGCCACTTCGTGCGGATGCGCGCCAACGTCCACCTTCCCCACCACCTTCAGCGTCGCCGGATCCACAATCGCCAGAAAACTTTCTTCCTTGCTCAACACCAGCAGCGCCGGACTCGGCGTCGCCTGTCCCCTCGCCCCCGCGCACAAACTCATCAACCCCACCGCCACCAACGCCGCGCCCACGATCCGATTCACACCCACAGTGTTCCTCCCCAACCAGTCTCAATTTTCACGCCCGAAAACACGCTCAGCATTCTATCCCAACCCTTCTCCACCCAATCATAAACTTGTCATCCTGAGTGCACCCGACAAGGGTGCACGAAGGACCTCAACCAAAACCCAACCTCCAATCCAAGCGACAAAGTCCTCTGACCGATTACTGATAACCCTCAAAAAAAAACGCGCCGCAAATCGCAGCGCGTTTCTTCCTCAATTAGCACCACCTAAGTTCAGAACCGGAAGTACGGTCCGAACGTCATCCGCAAATTGTGGTGCGTTCCGCTGGCGAAATACATTTCGTCGCCCACTTCCGCTCGCAATCCGACCGGCCCCAAATGGCCCTCCACTCCCGCGCCCGGATAAAACGCTCCATTCACATTACTGGCGCGCAGGTTCCCAATCTGGCTCGACACGCAACTGAACGAAGTCGGGCATGAGTTCACGAAAAATTTGTCGAACCCGCCCTTCACCACCACAAACGGGTGGAACATCCCGTGCCCCAATTCAATCTTCGGCCCGAACAACCCGTGCAGCACATGGATGTTCGAGTTCTGGAACACGACCGTTCCTCCTGTCCCGGTGGTCAATTCGCCGAAACCCTGATTAAAGTCATACGCCATTTCCCCTTCCAGCTTCACATGGGGAAACACGCCAAATCCGGCGCGCGCTCCAATCCCCAGATAATTATTGTCGGTCTGCGACATCCGGAAATAATCCGCGAATGCTCCGACCTCTAGGTGACCTACTTGCGCTCGTACACCTGGCACGAACAACACACCCAGGCACAGCATCAGCAAC
>Ga0210400_10000796_pt1 | contig 33151 bp, 31 predicted proteins | sample IncBWH26MmetaG_FD_155456 | JGI IMG/M metagenome (GOLD analysis project Ga0210400, IMG submission 155456) | Forest soil microbial communities from Barre Woods Harvard Forest LTER site, Petersham, Massachusetts, United States - Inc-BW-H-26-M | ecosystem: Environmental > Terrestrial > Soil >... | reverse complement strand
AGTTCACTTGGTGGAAAACGCGCATTTCGTGGAAGTAGAGAGGCATCCTTTATATACGCGTATATGCGCGTGTGCGCGAGATCTTTGAAGCGGGGGGAGGGAATTGGTCGTGACAGTGTGGCATTCTAACCAACGACAGGGCAGCGTTCTAACCAACTGAACTCCGTCCGCGTGGAATCACCAACTTAGAGTAAAACCTTGCAAACAAGGCGTTTGCAAGATTTGCATACAGCGCACTGCCAGCCTGCTTCGCTCCTGACTGCGAGCGTTCCTGGCAAAACCGGCAATAAAAATCAGCGCGCTCATGCGAGATTCATGCTAACAGAGATGCCTGCAAGACGCGAAACACATTTCCCAACGGGCGAGATGGGTTCGGATTGACGTGAACAACTAACGAGAACCGGCACAGCCCGCTAGGGGTGCTGTCATGGACGCGATCGATGCTGCGGTCGTAGCGTTCTTGCAGAAATTCCTGGGACCTCCAAGGTCCCCGTCGCTCCACTTGACAACGAACTTAGCAATTTGCTAAGATTCTTACGTGCAGATAATCGGCAAGCATTTGATAGAAGCTGCACAAAAGAAACACTCGACGTGGAAAGGCTCCTTGGGTTCATGGGTGAGAATCGTCGAGGGCGTAAACCCACCGTGGAACAACTTTCCCGCGGTCAGGCGAACTCGCAAAGATGCCGATCCGGTTGGGGATTGCGTTGTCTTCAACATAAAGGAAAACGACGCCCGGCTGATCACCTACATAAATTATGAGATGGGGACCGTGACCGTATTGGCTGTGCTAACCCACAAAGAATACGACAAAGGAGGGTGGAAAAATGTCTGCAATTGCTGAACGACTGCCAGCAAAATATCTGGTTAAAGATGAAGCTCCAAAGACCATTTCTTCACCCCAGCAACACGAGGCATATATCTCCAGGCTTCTGGAGCTGCAACGGAAAGCACACCGAACGGCAGAGGAAATGGAAACCGCTAAGCTGCTGGTCGTTCTAATCGCGGACTACGAAGCGAAACATTTCACCATCGAGAAGGCCTCTGGCGTTGAGGTGCTCAAGGAATTGATGGATGCAAATGGACTTCGACAAAAGGATCTTGCGGAGGATTTGGGGGGTGAAAGTATTGTTTCCCTGATCCTGAAAGAAAAGCGCCAGCTGAATAGACAACAGATGGAAAAGCTCAGCCAGCGCTTTCACGTCTCACCGGCAGTTTTCTTCTAGTGCCCTTTCGATAAAGAATCCGGGCAGACTCGAACCGACTTTTGCGGCGACCGGCTACAGACTCTTGATCTCGCGCGTCAAGGGTCCTTCTTTGTATAGTGTCCGGTACACGGGACACCAGCCAGAATCGCCAAGGAAATTTAAGTACTGAGCTCTAAAATAGCCGTTACGGCTATATACCGACACTTGGGCACGGTCTTAATCCTTGACGTCAGAAGCTCGCTGAGCTTCATTGTCGCAAGGCAAAGCCTGCGATGATTGCCCAGCATCGTGATGCGAGGCAACGCCCTCTCAATGCCACACCTTCGTCTCATGGTGCGCGATTCTCAAACGACGCAGGAGTTGGGCGTTCAACGCGATGATGATCGTTGAGGAGCTCATGGCAATCGCGCCGACACTCATAGGGAGATCAATAGGGCGGGTACACCTGTTCCAGAATTCCCCGACATTCTGCGAGGTATAGCAAAGCTCGCCATCGCGTCGAAGAATGGCTTCGATGGCGGAGACTACGAGAGGATAATCGTTGTGGTCCGGCTTAACCCAGCGGAGAAGGATGTTGCTATCGAGGAGGTACGGCGTCCCTGCCATCTAGCCGGTCCTCATAGAAACTTTCGCGCGAGAAGCTTTCGGTCGGTAAATTCGGCAGTTTTTCCGATCCCTCTGCCATGCCTTCAAGCATGTGGTGAAATTCATCGACCGTCAGTACACCCTGAGGGAGCGAACTGACGGTCAAAGCCTCTTCGAGAAGTCGCTCCGCCAGCTTCTCCAAAGGCACACCTTGAGAACGCGCCTCGGCAACGAGACGGGCTTCCATCTCTGGATTGAGTTCAACCCGAATGGTCATCGTAATGCGCCTCTGTCAAATAGTTTACTGCAAGCGTCCCGGCACAGGAACGGTCCCCTTCTCCTTCCACCGGCGTAGTTTGTCAAACCCCCGCTCTACCTCTTCGGGAGTGATGTTGCAGTGGCCGTCGTGCTCAACATATTGCACCACGAACAAGTCTCCGGCGCCTGCGGTCCGAGCCAGTTGAGCGTACGCGCTAGGAACTGCGGGAGAAACCAGAGGATCGTACGTCGTATGAATCGCCAGTATGGGCCGAGTCAGGTGTCCTGTGGGGGTGTAGTAACGCTGAATATAACTCAGCGCGCCGGGATCTGCAGCATAGCGTTTTACGCGATCGTTCACGGTATTGTCGTCGGTCGTTCCCGTATAGATGGTGTTGCGGTTATCGAAGGGATTACCGCCCGCCCGCTGTTCCAGATCCTTCAACACCCACGTCCCGAACAACAGCAGGCTCGTGAGGTCCTTGTCGTTGTGGAGTCCCACGAAATTGCGAAGAACCGATGCCGCCGGCGGATTGGCTTCCAACAAAGCGGATACTTTCTTCTCCAGGTCATCCGACATTTCGAAGTTGACAGGAATCTTGGCCGGATCCGGGAGGACTCCGGGAAAGTAGTAATCGAAAAGAACTCGCAGATCAAATCGGCGGCCGATCCGCGACAACGTGTCCGTAACCGCTCCACAGAGGTCGAGTGCGCCAGCGTAGGGACCAGGCGACTGTTCGATTGTCATCATGGTGAGCTCGCCGCCCATCGAATGGCCGGCCACATAAGTCTCTGAAGGGCTTCCGTAATGCTCGATAAAATACTTCCGCAGTCCCTCCGTTTCCGGGATGGCTTGCTCCAGGGCCATGCCCCCTTGCGAGTATCCGGACTGGATCACCGCATACCCGGCTTTGGTGAAAACCGCGAGCGTGGGCTCGAGCGGTTTGGTCTGATCGAAAATTCGGCCGTGGTCCTCGGTGCGGTAGCCGTGATAGTAAACGACCAGGCCGTGGTTCCAATTGTCCGGGACGTCAATGCGGAATTCAGCGCCTTGCAGTTTGCCGAATTCCGTTTTGGCATTAGCGGTTGCGAGCACCAATAGAAGTAGAAGGAGGAGCAAGCCGAGTTTCTTCATGGAAATGGTCCACCCTGCTGAGGAAGCGTCGTGACCGTAAACAACGCCCATGCCGCCACCGCCAAGCTTTTCGACGATGCAGTGGTGCGAGATGGTTTGCCCGATCACTGGCGCGAATCTTATTTCTGCAAAACGAGCAAGTCAATGAAAGCCTTGGATTTGACATCAAGACTGGCCGTAGCAATCGCATCTCGCCGCGTCCACTGCCACCCGCCTGACCCCAGGTCGAAGGTCAAGGTGTGCACCGGCCATATAAATCCAAGGACGGGCGGCATTATCCACTGTGGATCGACATCAATGACGTGATCGGAACACTCATTACTGTATAGTGGTCCAAACAACGCGAAAATCGGCAAGAGAGGGGCATGATGTTTCGAGGTCAGGCGGATGCGGAATGGGATATGGTCCCGACACTATTTCGACCCCTGCCCAGGAAAAGATGCTGGAACGAAGACGACAGCATACCAGGATTCATGGATGCTGTCGCGAAGAATGTGGATCATTTACAACTCATAAATCTTTCCAAGTCTAAATTGCTGGCCATCGCCCCACATTATGAATCTCTGCGGCAAGATGCACGAGAAACGGAGGAAGGACATGAAATTCCACCTGCGGCGCTGGGTAGTGGCATTTGCGTTGACGATCATTTGCGCCGCGTCTATTTTGGCGCAAGGCACCCCGCCTGCGGATATCGACAACTACGTTGGACAAGTCATGAAGGCGTTTGATGTGCCGGGGCTGTCGGTGGCGATTATCAAGGATGGGAAGGTCGTGCTGGCAAAGGGATACGGAGTTCGCAAACTGGGCAGCCCAACGCCGGTGGATGAAAACACGCTCTTTGGGATCGGGTCTAACACCAAGGCCTTCACTTCCGCAGCGCTGGCAAGTCTGGTCGATGCGGGGAAAATCTCCTGGGATGATCGGGTTTACGAAAGGCTGCCGGGCTTCCAGATGTACGACCCGTACGTTTCGCATGAAATGACCATTCGCGACCTGCTCACGCACCGCAGTGGAATGGGATTGGGCGAGGGCGACCTGCTTTTCTGGCCGCACACCACATTCACGCGAGAGGACATCATCTACCGCTTGCGATTCATGAAGCCGGCGTCCAGCTTCCGCAGCCGTTTTGCCTACGACAATCTTCTGTACATGACGGCGGGGCAGATCATCCCCGCAGTAACCGGAAAATCGTGGGACGACTATGTCCGCGAGCGCATCTTACTTCCACTCGAGATGACGACCACAAACCTGAGCAACTCGGCCTTCAAGGCTGGCGATAATTATGCGTGGCCGCACGCGAAAGTCGACGGCAAACTGCAAACCGTGGAGTTCGTGAACCTGGACAATGCGGGCCCGGCGGGTTCCATCAGTTCGTCAGCCGTGGAGATGGCCAAGTGGGTCCTGCTTCAATTGAACCACGGAAAAATTCCGGGTAAGGAGGACCGCATCTTCAGCGAAAGGCAATCGCGCGAGATGTGGTCGGCGCAGACCATCCTTCCCGCCGGCGGCAGACCTGGTCCACTCGCTGGTTTGAACAGTAAGTTTGCCGCTTACGCACTAGGTTGGGGACTGCGCGACTATCACGGCCGCAAGCTCGTCGGGCACACGGGCGGAGTGGAAGGATTCGTGTCTCGCGTCATGTTGGTTCCCGAGGAGAACCTGGGAATCGTGATTCTGACCAATGCCGAATCGGGTAGCGCTTTCGATTCTATTCTTTTCCATCTTCTGGACTCCTATCTAGGACTAACGCCGACCGACTGGGTTGCGGCCTACAAGGAAGAAGACGCACGAGGGGAAAAAGAAGCAGCTGAAATTATGATCGAGCAGGAGAAGGGCCGCGCGGCGGACTCGAAGCCATCATTGCCATTGGAAAAGTATGCGGGAGTCTATAACGATGCGTGGTATGGCCCGGTCACGATTCGAATGGAAAACGGCAAGCTCGTCTTCACTCTCGACCACACGCCGAAAGCTGTCGGTGATTTGCAGCACTGGCAGTACGAAACATTCAAAACCCACTGGCGCGACCGCATTATCGAGGATGCATTCCTGACATTCACGTTGAAACCAGACGGGGCGATCGATCATTTCACCATGCAGGCCGTGTCGCCATTGGCGGATTTCAGTTTCGATTATCAGGATTTGTATTTCACGCCAGCGAAAGCGCCGGAGAAAAAGTAACCGAAACTATCTCTCTTAATCTCTCTTTATATGTGCCTGGCCCAGGGACGGCTCTCGTTCTCGTTCCAATGCAGGAACAGCTTTTACGATGCCGCTGCAGGGGACAACGGATAATAGGCCCTTGAGCCTCAATCAAAGAGCAACCGAGTTTCGGTCGGCTGCTCTCCGGTTTGACGGAATTGTGCGTGGAAACGGACACCATAGTTCCGCGTAATACTGAAGCGGAAAGATCCAGCGTATATTCCTTAATATATAACAACACTCTGAGCGGAATAGTTTGATCGGGATCGCCGTTTCTGTCCTGGCGGTCTTTCGAGCTGCTAGCAGTTAAACGGCATGGTCGGCGCCAAAGCCAGTAATCTCAAGCGCTTGCGAACACCGTGAGAGGAGTTTAGAATCAAATTGGTATCTCCTTTGGAGGCGTTATCGCTTTGTCTTGTCTGAGGCAGGAAGGTAGTCGCTTTAATAGAACGTTCAATAGCTGTAGTAACCTTATGGTAATAATAGAGAGCGGTTCCGACGGGGCGACACATTCACGAATCAAGATCGGGGTGACGAACCGCCGAAACTCAGGTAGACTACAACGCAAGAACAACGCAAAATTCTCGGATTGTTTTACAAGGAGCCGTAAGTCTTTTATTATCAAGGGCCGAGGTAGCTCAGTGGTAGAGCAGCCGATTCGTAATCGGCAGGTCGTGGGTTCAACTCCCACTCTCGGCTCCACCGCTCATTGCAAGTCCCGCGACATCAATCAGTTGACCTTTTGATTTTCTGTAGCCGCTGAAATCTTGTGAACATTAGTGAACAAAACCTCAGCAACTTTGTCGACCGCACGGCGTTGTGCATCAGGGATGGCGTGCGTATAGACATTTAGCGTTGTTTCAAGGTCCGAATGCCCGAGAAGTGACTGGGCTGTTCGGAGTGATTCACCCACTTCGGCGAGCTGCGTCGCATGCGTGTGTCTGAAGCTGTGCCAGGCGATCAAGGGTAGCCCCAGGGGCTTTGCACGTTGGTCGCAGAACACGGCGAAGTGGGTTCTTCGGGTTGAGCGGCGTCTGTTTGCGGGTTGTGAAGACGAGATCCTCAGAACCTCTTTGCCGACAGCCGGCAAGCTGTGTTCGAAACGCGTCACACACCGGCTTGCTGATCGGAATATCTCGTCTACTGCTTTTTGTCTTTGGTGAACCGAACTTACCTTCCGAGACTGTCTCTCGCACTTGCACAACACCACGATCTAAATCAAGGGCCTTCCATCGGAGTGCAAGAATTTCGCCGATTCGCATGCCTGTCAGAACTGCAACGAGCACGAGAGTACGACAAGGTTCGGAAAGGGAAGCAAGCAATCGCCCCACTTCCTTCGGATTGAGATAGAGTCTCTCTGTCTTTGGCGCACGGTCGCCAATGCAAATCCCTTTTGCAGGATTCTGCTCAAGAAGATTCCAATCGACAGCGGCCTGCATCACCTTTGAAATCGCAGTCCGCATCCCGTGTGTGCTTGAACCAGAGAAGCCATGCTTTCGTTTATCGGCCAGGAAACACTGAACACCAACCCGCGTGACGTCGCAGAGCCTCCTTAGGCCGAGGAAGCATGCCGTCTTGGGGACGCTGTGTTCTCGCGCGCACCGAATTGGGTTGGACGGGACTTCATGTTTGTTAGACGGCCTTCGCAAGAAATGACAGATCGGAATGCAAGTCATTGCCCAATATCGCTGGCTCCGGCGTCAGATGTGCAGTTCGCGCGCTGATGTCGTTTCGGAGTAAAGAATCGTCTCTCTTCCAGTGCGCGAACGAATTGCAGGTTAGAAATCAGTCAGCGAACGCGTGGGTAAGGCGACGCGTACAGCGTTCAGAACAGCAGCGAGGTCGATGATTTCCTGCGCGATGGCTCCTCCGATTGGGGGCAGGTATCCGAGCGCAGCGGCGATCATTCCTAAAATGCTTAAGGCCATCCCGCCAACCGCGGATTGGAGAGCGATATGACGCATGCGCCGCGCGATATGAATCAGTTCGTCTACTCGACCCAGGGAAGTCTCCAGGATAACTGCATCGGCGGCCTCGGAAGTAATGTCGCTTTGCACTCCAAAGGCAACGCCGACCGTTGCCGCTTGCATCGCCGGAGCGTCGTTAATGCCATCCCCAAGGAACAACGTAGGGGCCTGCGCCGCCTCCTTGCGGACGATAGCAACCTTGTCCTCCGGACTCTTAGCCGAATACAGTTCCGTGATCCCCACTTGCTCAGCCAGGTGCCGTACTTCCTGGTCGCGATCGCCAGAAACGATCAACACATGGTTGACCGCATGGCGTGGGCTTAAATGCTTAATAAACGTGCGGCTCTCCCTGCGAGGCATGTCATGGAAACGAAAAGTGGCAGCATATACGTCATCGACAAAGAGCAAGCATTCTAACCCCGGAGCGACCGGTGGTAAGGAAAGCGGTCTTTCGACCACCTTCTTGCGGTTCGTAATCCAAATACTACGCTGGCCTACCGTACCTTTTAGTCCCTCACCGGGTCGTTCGCTGATTTCTGAAACGAGTTCCACGGGAAGGTTCGCGTTTTGAGCTGCCTCAAGAATCGTCCGTGAAAGGGGATGTTTTGAATAATGCTCCAGGCTTGCAGTAACTCGAAGAACGTCATCTTTCGCAAATCCGGGAGCACAAAGAATCTCGGACAGCGAAGGTTTGCCGTATGTCAGCGTTCCGGTCTTATCGAAGATAAGGGTTCGGCAACTGTCTATCTGTTCGAGTACGGCTGGATTTTTTATGATGATGCCGCGTCTCGCGGCTAGAGAAATTGTGCCAATCACTGCTACGGGAATGGAAATTAGAAGCGGGCAGGGTGTTGCTACGACTAAGACGGCCAGGAAGCGGTGCGATTCGCCGGTCGCAGCCCAAGCGACTCCTGCGAGCGACAATGCCAGTGGTGTGTACCAGGCGCCAAGCTTGTCTCCTAAGCGACGGATGCGGGGGCGACGTTGCTCCGCGTCTTGCATCACTCGCATGATCCTCGCGTAACGCGAGTCTACTGCCAGTTTTTCAGCACGAATGTGCAAGGCAGCATCGCCATTTATGGAGCCAGAAAGCACTTCCGAGCCTGGCGTTTTGGCGATCTCGAACGGTTCACCTGTAAGATAGGCTTCATTCATCTTTCCGTGGCCCTCGATGACCGCACCATCGACGGGGCAAATTTCGTGTGGAAATACGACGAGCGTGTCCCCGACCGAGATGTCTCCGAGCCCCACATCCGACAAGTCGGGACCGCATTTGCGATGGGCGACTTGTGGCATCCGTTTGGCAACCGCATCAAGAACTGAGGAGGCGCGGCGGCTGGCGAATACTTCAAGGGCCGTCCCTCCCGAAAGCATCAGAATGACGATCGCAGCGACAAGATATTCACCGAGAATTACCGAGGTGATAATGGAGATTCCCGCGAGGTGATCCGCTCCAAATTCCCGCGCAAAAAGTTTTTGCGTCAGGGGTATAAGAAGAGGTACACCGCCGATGATTAAGACCACGATCAGGGGAACTTGCCAAGTGATTCGGGGAGAATTCAAAAAATAACGAAAAAACAAATGAAGAAGACGCCCTGCGATAGTCAGAAGCGCAATATTGTTTGGCTTTGTCCATACGTCAAGTACCTTAGGTCGTTCCACCTAGGCCCGGGGCGCGACATACCGCTCACTGCGCGAACCAAGCCCGTTTGCATTATCGCGCGCTTGTTCTGTCTTCGATTGTGAGAAACGTCACGACGCGAGGTGACTTGGGTCACAGCGTTCTTTCGGTGCTGGAGGTAGCCTTTAACTCGGTCTAATTTGATTGAGAGCGAGCACAAGCCAGCGGAGGGAGAACTCCAATAAAAGTAAATGAAGTGATGACGAATACCCCGTATTACTGTCAACCGGAAACAAACCTCGGTTCAGCGACGGAACTGATGTGGAATGCAAACTGCGGATTTCTTCCCGTCGAGGCACGGAATGGAAAGGTGATCGGCGTGATCACGGACCGCGACATTTGTATCGCACTTGGAACGCGGAGCCGGCTTCCCGGTGATATCGCTGTAGGAGAGGTCATGTCGGGCAAGCTCTACTCTTGCGCCCCGGATGATGATATCCATGTGGCGTTGCAAACCATGAAAGAAGGGAAGGTGCGCCGGCTTCCAGTGATCGCTCAAAAAGGGTCTCTCGTAGGTGTTATTTCGATGGACGACGTACTCCTCCGGACGGAACCCATGAGTCTGGGAAAGGAACCTGAGCTCTCCAGTGATGAGGTCGTGAGAACTCACCGAACGATTATTCAGCGCCGGGTGACACAAGTCTCCGCAAAGCAGCGTGCCGCTGCATGATCGGCGTCACATCGAACCATGACCGTGGTCACTGACTTCGCGATGCAAGCAGACGTAAGAAGGACGTGTAGAAGGACACTGAGTGCCGAGGTAACGGGCTGTTGAGGCTGCCGGGAACGGAGAAAAACGGCAAAGCCTGCAGCTGTGCCTTAGCGGCAAGTATCATGGCCGGACCAAGGTTATACCTGGCAGAGCCAGTGCCCTTCGCTCAAAGGCAGCGGTGAGGCCCGAAGTCAAGTGGAAGCGCCAGTGAGTTCGACGCACCGGTCTTCAGGCCGGAAAATGCTTCGCCGCCCGCCGCTGCCTTCGAATTCGGTGAAACGAAGCCTCTGGCGAGGCAGCGTTCAATTGAGTAGGGTGTTATGAGAAATCTGTATACAAATGAAAGGTTGTTCGATGATTTGTTTGGTTTTCGTCGCGAGTTTGACGAGATGTTCAATCGCATTCTAACCGGCAGGCCCTGGGGTCTTGAGCTGCCCGAGTTCAAGAAGGCGTTCAGCATCACTCCTGCAGTGGAAGCTTATGTGGGCAAAGAAGGCAAGAAGTATGTTCGCCGGATAATGCTGCCGGGTGTGGAGCCGAAGGACGTGCAGGTCCATGCACAAGGGAATCTTCTCGCGATTCGAGCCGAGAGGAAACTCACTCACAGGGCGAAAGAAGCTGAACTCTTTGAGGAGGAGATCGGTTACAGTGTGTTTGAACGGACGCTCACACTGCCCGAAGGGGTGAATGTCGAGAAGCTGACCGCCGAATATGTAAATGGCGTGTTGGAGATCACGGCGCCAGTCGCCGCGGCTGCCTTGCCGCGCAAAATTGAAGTCAAGACGACGGCACCGTTTGTGAAGCAAATCGCTGCGTAAGCGGCGAGCAACGCAACGGCCCGGGACTCCCACGGTGCCGGGCCCGTTTCTATTGGCGGGCGTCGTTCTGCACTCTTGAAACCAGACATTGGGGCGCAACGGAGCGGCACACCTGGGTTTCGATCTCTCTCGGGGACAGACCGAACTGCGAGTGAAGGGTTCGGAGCGAAAGCCAACTTGTTGCCGGCTTCCATCTTTTCAACAGGTTGGCTGGAACGCTCTCTCTCTTGAGTGACCTGCGTCACACAGTAGGGTGAGTACCGTCACAGCCAAATGGGGAGCCGAGGATGTAGTTTTAAGAGCGTGGAAGCGGCCCAGGGAAGCACACCAAGATCTAGTTGGGTGAAGCACCTTTCGCTTGCAATCGGCTTCTCACGGGTAGATGAAATGGCGCTGTTTCATGCTTTGGACGTTGGTGTCCTGGAGGCGGCGCTGGAAGGGAACGGCCCATGAAATACATGCTTATTACTTTGGTGATCGCGGCCGCCGTCTTTGTGATTGTAGGTCTCCGTCGCGCTCTGCGGACGTATCTAATGTTTCGAGGAAAAAGGCTTGTCTCATGCCCGGAGACGCACAAGCCTGCTGCCGTACGAGTTGCCGCAGGGAAGGTGGCCTTGAAAGCAACGGTTGGGAACGAGCAGCTGAGGTTGAGTGAATGCTCGCGTTGGCCTGAAAGGGAAGGCTGCGGGGCAAGAATGTCTGCGCAAATCCAAGAAGCGCCGAAGGCCTGCCTGGTTTGGACGATCATAAACCGGTGGTATCAGGGACAGAAGTGCGTGTACTGCCACAAACCGTTTGGAGAAATCCACTGGCACGATCATCCACCTGCCTTGGTCGATTACGAGCGCAAGACCGTTGAGTGGAACGAGATCCCTGCCGAAAAGCTGCAGGAAGCGTTGAGGACGCACTGGCCCGTCTGCTGGAACTGTCATATCGCCCAAACGTTTCGGAAGGAACATCCCGAATTGGTGGTGGATCGGCCCGAGATTCCGCTGCGCATGAGCATCCTGAAGTAGGTGAAACAGTTTCTCCGGGTGATGAAAGTCAGTCCAGAAGGGAAGGGGGAGCATATGCCAGGGGATAATCGCGATGCATTGGAGATTTTAAAGTCTGAGTTGCGCTTCCTGGAAAATGGCGGGTATAGAGAGTCGCCAAGGACGACGTGGAGACCACAGCTCATTTTTGAAGACTCACCGACCTGTCTAAATTACGGCAGCAGACAAAGACTGCTCCCGTGCAGCGAGTGTGTTTTGATGGCCTTCGTCCCGCAGGATTGCCGTGGTGAAAGGACTCCGTGCAGACACATCTCTCTCGACGTCGAAGGCTACACGATCGATACGTACTATCGCTTGGGCACACAGGAAGAACTGGAAGTCGGTGTAGCGGGTTGGCTTCGCAAGACTATCCAGCGGCTCGAAGGGAAAGGTGCGCACCAGCAAGGGGAATCAAGCCCACCTGAACATAGCTATTCGGCTGCGGTCGCGGTCGGTAGCTCCGGTCTCACGGATTCAGGACGGCGTTTCGTCTAGTTTCAAGAAGATTCGCGACCTTCTCCACCTTTTGAGCCTCGACCCCCACTTCCTTCAGCGCTTCGCGAAAGTGACTAAGAAACCTGTCGAAATGCACGTCGTTTAACCCGTGCTCCCGCGCAAGCGCATGAGCGGCATGCATATCTTTGCCCGTATACACAACTCGTCCGCCGAGAAGCATGGAGATAAACATACTCTGCCGAGCGCGCAAGTGCGCCATATCGGTCCTTCTAAAAAAGGGGCGGAGTGTGTCATCCTCAAAGACTCTTCTATAGAATGATTCAGTAGCATCCCAGACTGTTTGCTTTCCACCGATAAGATCATAGAGTTCATCGATCATTTGATGTCACATTTCCTTTTAGAAGTTCGGGTAACTGGCAGTATGATCGAACCCAACACTGGTATTCAACTAAGGGGAAGTCGTGGGTCTCTTCCGCCGACTCGCTGCTTACGTCACCAGCAAACACCCCGAATGGGTGCGGCCCGACGTTGGAGACCTGCTGGAGTCGGCGCCCGACGCCATGGTGATCGTCAACGCCGACGGACGGATTGTGGTCGTCAATTCGCAAACTGAGATACTGTTCGGCTACAGCCGGCAGGAGTTAATCGGGCTGCCTGTCGAGATTCTCATCCCGGCACGCCTTGAGCGCCTGCACGTAAAACATCGCGCGTCATTTCTCGCCGCGCCGCATGTTCGTCCGATGGGTGCCGGGCAGGAGCTTCTCGGCAAACGCAAGAATGGGACGGAGTTTCCCGTTGAAATCAGTCTCAGCCCGTTGCGGACCGCACAAGGAGTTTTTGTCACCAGCGCCGTTCGCGACATCACTGAGCGCAAGCAGGCCGAAGAGCAGATCAAGAAACTGAATGCGGAGCTCGGGGAAGCGCTGCGCCGGGCTGAACGGTTGGGAGCGACTGGCGAACTGGCCACAAATATGGCTCGCGAGATCGAAAACGCGCTGGACACGTTGGTAAATTTGCTTTCGCAGCTTGAGCGACGCGCCGCCGCGGACTCCGACATTAGGGAATTGGTTGGCAAGGCGCAGGAGGAAGTCAGCCAAATTACCCACATCACGGGCAAGGTTCTGGCCCTGCAACAGCAACACGACACTTGGAAGAAAGGGTGATGGCGCTGCGGCTACGACTGGCTAGCCAGCGATCCGCATTGAAAAGGGGTTCCGACTTGGATCGCGTTGCGATGCCTGCCTTAGAGACAATGGGTATGTTCACGATCTCAAATTTTTGCTGATACAGATAGTTCTTCTTCGATCTCCACAGCAGGAAAGAGCGTGACTTTGCACTGAAGGGACCGGGCGACCAAGCACGATTTTTCGGCCTTCTCAAGCAGGCGGGTGACCCGGTCACGATCCTCTTCCTTCAGGATGGTGACAACGGGCCGCAGCTTGATTTCCGTAAAACGCCAGATACCATCCTTGTTGCCGAGCACGCCTTCCGCGTCCAGGTTGAAGGACGCAAATCCCAGACGGGACTTTTCCGTAATACCGGAGAAGGTGCTGACAAAACAGCTTGCCACAGCGGCGACGAGAAAATGTTCCGGCGTCCAGCGCCCTGGTTCCCCCAAGAACTCCGGAGGGGCGCTGAACGAAATCGAAGACAGAACTCCTTCCGCCTGGACGACGCCATTGCGCCCGCCTGCGCCAAATGCCTTGATACGATATTCATGGTGAGATTCCATTTTCTTCTCCATTCATCTTGTCAGCGGGAGCTACATCCGATTCTGGCCCCGCGTTAGCAATTCAAACTTAACAAGGGAGCCCTTACGACGATGTGATCTGAGTCACGCTAGAAAGTGATGGCCGTCACAGCCAGGCGGGCTTGTCGCGCCGTAGAAATGGGAAGCAGGGAGGTGGCCCATGAAAGCAGTTCAAGCAAGAATGAGAATCTCACTGAAGAATATTCTGTTTGCCACTGATTTTTCTCCAGCCGCAGACGCGGCCGCGCCGTTCGCGATCCAGATCGCCCGAAGTTATGGAGCGAAACTGTACGGCGTGCACGTAAATCCATTCGACAATTACACAGCTGCGGCGCCAGACGCCTGGGCGGCGATGGCTGAGGCGGCTGAAAGACAAACAAAGGAACATGCACAGCGCCTGAATGAACAGCTCAACGGTGTCGAACACGAAGTGGTGATCGGCGAAGGCAACATTTGGGAAGTGATGTCGAACCTGATCAAACAGAAGGAAATTGACCTGATTGTCCTTGGGACGCGTGGGCGGACGGGGCTTGGAAAGGCATTGCTCGGCTCTGTTGCCGAACAGATTCTGCGGCAAGCGCCGTGCCTGGTTCTGACCGTGGGGCCGCAGGTAACACTGCAGCCCGAGAAGGCAGTGAAGATGCGTGAAATCCTCTACGCCACGGATTTGGCCGTGGACTTTCCGGTAGCTGCGCCCTACGCTATCTCGCTGGCGCAGGAAAACCAGGCGCACTTGGCGCTCCTGTATGTCATCGAAAACCAGAAGACTGGGGAGCTTGTGCATCCTGCGGAACTCGCGGACTCCAAATTGTACAAGCTGCGTCAATTGGTTCCCCAAGAGGCAGAGCTCTGGTGCGAGCCTCGATACCTGGTCGAGCAGGGGATCCCGGCAGTGAAAATTCTGGAAGCCGCTGACAGGCAGCGCGCCGATCTGATCGTGCTGGGAGCGCAACCGGCAAAGTGGCTGGCCACACATCTGAACGCGGGGACAGTTCACAAGGTTGTTTCGGAGGCAAAGTGCCCAGTCCTCACGGTTCATGGCTGAGGGCGAACTAGGCACGTTGTGACAAGATTGAACATGCTGCATAAGAATGGGGTTGAGGTTTGGGCGACCAGAGTTTCCTCAGAGTTCGCCCACCTCAACCCCATCTGGCGAAAGAAGGATGCGAACATGTCGACGACTTTCCTTGAAAGAATTCAGACCCAGCATAAGACGTCAACCTCAACGATGAAGGCGCTCGTTTTTCGTGGTCCAAATCAGATCGGGATCGAACACGTTCCGATCCCGAAGCCCGGCCCCGGCGAAGCCGTCATTCGTGTGACGCTGACGACGATCTGCGGCACAGACCTTCACATTCTCAAAGGGGAATACCCGGTGAAGCCGGGGTTGATCATCGGCCACGAGCCTGTAGGAATCATCCACGAGATCGGTGTGGGAGTAAGCGGATACAAGATTGGCGAACGCGTGCTGGTGGGAGCCATCACGCCTTGCGGCCAGTGCAATTACTGCTTGAGCGGCGACTGGTCGCAATGCGGCGGCGCGATTGGCGGCTGGAAATTCGGGAACACGATCAACGGGGCGCAGGCGGAGTACCTCTTGGTGCCGAGCGCTCAAGCGAATCTGGCGAAAATTCCTGATGATCTGCGCGATGAGCAAGTGGTTCTGCTGGCGGACATCGCTTCAACAGGGATCTCGGCGGCAGAGAGTGCTGATTTGCAAATCGGGGATACGGTTGCAATCTTTGCCCAGGGGCCAATCGGACTGTGCGCCACGGCCGGAGCCAAACTAAAGGGAGCGAGCCTGATCATCGCAGTGGAATCGGACCCAGTCCGCGCCGAAATGGCCAAGCGAATGGGTGCCGACGTTGTTCTCAATTTCAAGGAAGCGGATGTGATCATGGAGATCAAGCGCCTCACGGACGGAAAAGGAGTAGACGTGGCGATTGAGGCATTGGGCACGCAGACGACGTTCGAGAATGCGCTCCGTGCGCTGCGCGCTGGAGGAACCTTGTCCAGCCTGGGTGTGTATTCCGGCAAACTTTCCGTGCCCTTAGAGGCATTTGCCGCTGGTCTTGGTGACCACAAGATCGTCACGACACTTTGTCCAGGGGGCAAAGAGCGAATGCGCAGGCTGATGGAGCTCGTCCGGCACGGGCGACTCAACTTGGCACCCCTTCTCACTCACACGTTTTCGCTGGACGATATCACTGAGGCGTACAAAGTCTTTGGCGAGCGGCGAGAAGGTGTGATCAAGGTGGCGATCAAGCCGTAACGGGTTCCGGGGAAAATTCGGCTCGCCCAGCAGCTTTCATTGAATTCGGCCCCACGGATACTTCCCTTCTCGGACCTACGCACAAGTCTTAGGACCGGGAGAAACGAATCGGAATGCGAATTCTGAAAGCCGGCATGCTCTATTTCGTATTCGTTTTCGGAGCGGGCTTCTTGCTTGGACCCATTCGCATATTGTGGATCGTCCCGCGACTTGGCACGAGAGTGGCCGAACTTTTGGAAGCGCCCATCATGTTTGTCATCACAATTGTTGCGGCGCGGTGGATCGTTCGGAGACTCGCTGTGCCGTCCACAGCGTCGAGTCGACTCAGTATGGGTGGCATTGGGCTTAGCCTGCTGCTAATCGCGGAACTTACGCTTGTGCTCTGGCTTCGAGGTCTCTCGATCAGGGAGTATCTTGCAGGTCGAGACGCTGTAGCGGCAACAGTATACTATGTGATGCTTGGGGCGTTTGCCATCATGCCTTTACTGGTGGCACGAGATCAGGTCAATCACAAGAATGTGGCTATTAGGAATTTTGATTAGGTCGCGCTTGCCCGCCCCCGGCTCCTTGCTGAAATCAGGCGCCAACAGTCTCGGGCAATAGCCCAATCTTCTTGGGCGCGCACGATTAAGACGCGAACTGCTGAATCGGAAAGGGAAATATCCTGGTCTGCAGATGACTGCGCATTCTTCGCGGCGTCGAGTTTCAGGCCAAGGAATCCGAAGTTGGCACAAGCTGCGGCACGCACCTCAGGAGAATTTTCTCCGATGCCTGCGGTAAAGACCAACGTATCTATCCCGCCCAACACTGCAATCATCGCGCCGATACCAGCTTGAAGGCGATGCACGAAGACCTCAAAAGCCAGCTTAGCCCGAGGATGGCCGTCTTTCATAGCTGCCACGATCTGCCGCATGTCGCTCGAGATGCCAGAGATTCCTAGCAGGCCTGATTTTGTGTTTAACAGCTCGTCGAGTTGCTGTCCTGTGAAGCCATTCTGCCGGATCAAGTAGGTCATTATCCCAGGATCTATAGAGCCAGATCGTGTTCCCATCATCAGACCTTCTAGCGGTGTGAATCCCATGGTTGTATCGATGCTTTGCCCCTCGCGGATGGCCGCCAGAGAACAACCGTTCCCAAGATGGCAGGTCACGAGTCTCAGTGATCGCAGATCCTTTCCGAAGAGCTGCGCGGTGCGCTCCGCGCAATACTGATGATTGATTCCGTGAAATCCGTAACGACGAATCCCCTGCGCGAGCCATTCATAAGGACCGGGATATACAGCTGCTGGTTCCGGCAATCGGCTGTGAAAGCCAGTATCGAACACGGCTACCTGGAGAACCTCGCCAATGCGTTTCTCGATGATCTCGATACCTTCCAGCTCGGCGCGATTATGGAGTGGCGCAAAGGCGGACATACGCGCTATTGCAGATTTCACCTCTGGTGTGATGACGGTGGGGTTGTCGAGGTCCCTACCACCGTGCACGATACGATGACCTACTACGGCGATTTCTGAAGGCGCAGAAATGACGCGCAGCTTCCCATTCCATAATGTATCCAGCAGTTGGTCGATCGCATTTGAGCGCGACGCGAACGTGACGCGACCTTTCAGATGCGCTCCCTGTGAATTCTGCGCCTGGATGTCCGCATGACCGCCGTCCCATTCGATCTTGCCTTCCCAGGCTGGTGTAGGCGGATGCTCCGGAAGGGTGTTTCCGATGTCGTAAAGGCAGCTCTTCTGGCTGCTGGAACCCGAATTGAGTACAAGGATTTTCATGGCCTAAGAGGGCCATTTCCAATCCCGGATTTCCGGCAAGTCGTCTCCATGCTCGCGGATGTATTGTTTGTGTTCGACGAGCTTGTTGCGTAGGAACTGCTCGAAATGCGCGCCGACGCGTTGCAAGCGAGGGACGCGGTCGACCACGTCACCCGCGAGGTGAAATCGGTCCAAATCGTTCAGGACCGTCATATCGAAAGGAGTCGTCGTTGTTCCTTCCTCTTTGTATCCGCGGACGTGGAAGTTGTCATGATTCGTGCGCCGATAAGTCAGGCGGTGAATCAGCCAGGGATAGCCGTGGTAGGCAAAGATGACCGGCTTGTCGATGGTGAATATGGAGTCGAACTCACGGTCGGAGAGGCCGTGGGGATGTTCGGTTGATGGTTGGATGGTCATCAAGTCAACGACATTGACGACTCGGATCTTGACGTCCGGAAAATGATGGCGCAGCAGATCGACGGCCGCAAGCGTCTCTAGTGTGGGAACATCTCCGGCACAGGCCATCACTACGTCCGGATCGCTACCCTGGTCGTTCGAAGCCCATTGCCAGATTCCAATTCCATTCGTGCAATGCTCGATGGCAGATTCCATATCGAGCCACTGTAGCGCAGGCTGCTTTCCAGCAACGATGACGTTGACGTAATTTCGGCTGCGGAGGCAGTGATCAGCCACGGAAAGCAGCGTATTGGCGTCTGGAGGCAGGTAGACGCGCACGATGTCAGCCTTCTTGTTCACAACGTGGTCGATGAAGCCTGGATCTTGGTGGGTGAAGCCGTTGTGGTCTTGACGCCAGACGTGTGATGTGAGGAGGTAGTTCAACGACGCGATCGGACGCCGCCAGGGAATATTTCGAGTGACCTTGAGCCACTTGGCATGCTGATTGAACATAGAGTCCACGATATGAATGAAGGCTTCGTAACAGGAAAGGAAGCCGTGACGGCCGGTGAGCAAATAACCTTCGAGCCAGCCCTGACACATATGCTCACTCAGGACTTCCATCACACGGCCATCCTTTGAAAGGTGCTCGTCGGTAGGAAGCATCGGCTCCATGAAAACTTTGCCAGTGACTTCGTACAAAGCATCGAGCCTGTTTGATGCCGTCTCATCAGGGCCGAATACGCGGAAGTTCTTCGAGTTCGTGTTCCGCTTCATAACATCGCGCAACAGATTTCCTAGGACTCGAGTTGCTTCCGCCGTCTCAGTGCCCGGCTTCGTCACTTTCACCGCATATTCGCGGAAGTCCGGCATCACCAGGTCCTTGAGTAGCAGGCCTCCATTCGCGTGCGGGTTGGCACCCATCCGGCGTTCGCCGCTTGGCGCTAGTTCCGTCAATTCCGGAATCAACCTGCTGTTTCCATCGAACAGTTCTTCTGGCCTGTAGCTCTTCAGCCATTCTTCCAAGATCTTTACATGGTCAGGGTGTGACACAAAATTCGTGACGGGGACCTGGTGCGCACGCCAGGTGTCTTCGACCGGTTTTCCGTCCACCATCTTTGGTCCGGTCCAGCCCTTTGGCGTTCGCAGGATGATCATCGGCCAGGTGGGAAGGTCACTAGATCGTCCGGCGCGGGCTTCATTCTGAATGGCGTGAATTTCCTCGATAACCGTATCGAGCGTTTGTGCCATGAGTTGGTGCATAGCCTTCGGTTCATGGCCTTCCACAAAGTACGGCTTGTAACCATATCCGGTGAACAGCTGAATCAGGTCCGCATCACTGAGTCGACTGAGTATGGTTGGATTCGCGATCTTGTATCCGTTCAAATGCAGAACGGGAAGAACAGCGCCGTCTCGAGCGGGGTTCAGGAACTTGTTCGAATGCCAACTGGCCGCGAGTGGACCCGTCTCGGCTTCACCGTCACCAACCACGCAGCAAACGAGCAGGTCTGGGTTGTCAAAGGCAGCTCCATACGCGTGAGCAATCGAGTATCCCAGTTCACCGCCTTCATGAATCGAGCCCGGCGTCTCCGGGGCGACGTGACTTGGAATACCTCCGGGGAACGAGAACTGCTTGAAGAGTTTCCGCAGGCCCTCTTCGGTTTGTGAAATGTTCGGATAGAGTTCGCCGTAGGTGCCCTCCAGATAGGTGTTGGCAACTAAGCCGGGCCCTCCGTGACCGGGGCCCGTAACGTAGATGACGTTCAGATCGTGTTTCTTGATCAGGCGATTGAAATGAACGTAGACGAAATTTAACCCTGGCGTCGTCCCCCAATGACCCAATAACCGCGGCTTGATGTGTTCGATTTTCAGCGGCTCATGCAGCAGTGGATTCGCGTAGAGATAGATCTGCCCCACGGAGAGGTAGTTCGCTGCGCGCCAGTAGGCATGCATCTTGCGCAGCTCTTCTTCGGATAAAGGCTTGGACTCAAAAGGGCTTGTCGAGCCTGGGGACGCTGCAGTAGCCATAGCACTACCCTCCCTCTGTTGCACCGAGTCCGCTAATTATTAAGCAGACGACCAAGGGACATCTTATCGCATGGGCCGCAAACCAATCATCTCCCGCGAATTTGAACAGGTCATTACAACTAGCTGGCTGGGCGAGCAGTATGCATGGGACTAAGGCAAAGAGTGGAGCGGCGCGTTCATTCGTGCACCGGCCGCAAAGCGCCAGACCCGCTATGCTGCTGACAACTCCCTGTGAGTTTCTCTGGCTGCGAGTTCAGGCCAGATCAGCTTGAGCGTGACACCGTATTCTTCGTCGTACACCAGTGTGAAAACATGCGAGCAACGCTCGCACAGCCAATAATGTCTTACGCCATGGATTCCGCCTTGCGAATCGGCTGTTGGATTGCTCACACCTGCCGAAACCGGATCGGGCCGAAATCGGAAGAACTTGCCGCCCCCAGTCCAATGAAATGCAGTTGGACACGCCGGGTTTGCACACTTGGGATGCTGCTTCTGGTACAGAGGTGTTCCTCTCACCATTCCGCCGCCGGGGGGCGGCTGTTTGCTTTGAGCCTGTCGAGCCGCTGCCCGTTCCTCTTCCAGATGCTGAATAGTTGCCCTCAGCCAGCCTCCCACTGTTTCTTCGATCTCGTTTTGATCGCTGCAGCGGTAAAGGGAATCCAGAGTTTCACCGGATCCGGATACGTTGAACGGAATGTGGCGGCAGGGAATCTTTTCGGACCGGCGTTCCAGTGGCACTAACTGCATCAGAACACAATCACTGCACGGACCGGGATTCTCTTTGCAATCGTAGTTCATGCAGGTGAGAGAGTCTTCGAAAATATATTGAGGCCTCCAAGGAGTTCTCGGCGAACGGCCATAGCCCCCGTCTTCGAGGAAATGGAGTTCAAATTTTAGAACTTCCAACAGGTCGCGCTCATCCTTTTGCATCTTGCACCTCCCACACAAGTCAAAGCATGCACTCAGCGGAAAGGGGGCCGCTGTAACCCTCGTCACGTTGCAGCGTGATGGCCATCACAGCCAGTGGACCTTCTATTCCGGTAAACGATGGGAATTGGTTGTCAACTACCGGATGGATGCGTATGCCGAGCGGGTTTCGTTTTGTGTCGCGCAGAGAGGGAGTTATACTCCGGGGCGGTGAACTCATGCGCGTCCCGTACGGCCTAGAAATCATTGAGAGCTGCTTGTCATGTCCTCACCGCGAGGATCGTCTTTTCTGCAACCTCTCTCCCCCGGAGGTGCAGAGGTTGGCAGCCATCACCTCGGCTTCTTCCTACCCCAAAGGAGCGACGCTTTTCGTTGAGGGGCAGGTGCCGCGCGGCGTGTTCATCCTGTGCAGCGGTCGAGTAAAACTGTCGACGAGTTCGGCAGATGGGAAAACGCTGATTGTGAGAATCGCGGACCCGGGGGAAGTCCTCGGATTACCTGCCACTGTTACTGAAAAACCTTATGAGCTTACGGCAGAAGTGATCGAACCAACCCAAGCGAACTTTATTCCCCGTCAGGAATTCCTGAACTTCCTCCGTGAGCACGGCGAAGTGGGGTTGCGCGTGGCGCAGCAGTTGGGTGAAACCTATCACTCCGCAATCGCAGAAATGCGGAGCATTGGACTCTCCCATTCGGTAGGCGAGAAGTTGGCTCGCTTCCTCCTGGATCTTTCCGCGGGCCATGACAGCGGGAAGGGCGAGGCAAAAGTCACGCTCACCCTCACGCATGAAGAGATTGCCCAGATGATCGGAGCATCTCGAGAGACGGTGACTCGACTCTTTGGTGAATTCAAGAAAAAACAACTCTTGCAGGTAAAAGGTTCAACGCTCATCATCAAGAACAAAGCAGGGCTCGAAAGCGTCATGAACTCTTAGTCCTGCTTCCCCTTCCTGGAACTCCTCCCCTTCAAGCTTGGCGTGTGATGCCCATCACATCAATGGGTGACGTACGTCACGGCAAGCCAACTGAACCATGGGCACACTGCAGACCATTGAAGCGTGGTTCGGGAAACTTGGCCCGCGGTTCGGTGGGCAAGACTTGGAGGGCAGACGAATGAAAGGTCGCGAATTCAATACTAGCATCGTGGCGAGTCTAGCTGCCGTCGTGATCGTTTTGTGGGTAATGTTCGCGTCGGTACCTAAGACTTCCGCGATCCCCGCGTTTTCGCGGAAGTACCAGACGTCGTGCACCACCTGCCACAACAACTATCCGGAATTGAACGATTTTGGCGAAGCGTTCAAGAAGAACGGATTCAAGTTCCCGAAAGACGACGAGGTCTTTGTAAAGGAACCTCCGGTGCTGCTGGGTTCTAAGGCACAGAAGGAGGCGTTTCCCGGTGCGGTCTATCCCGGTGAGATTCCCGGATATCTGCCGATCGCGTTCCGTTATGAAGGGAACTTTACTCTAAACCGCAAGCAGCCCCCGGGAGTCATCACGCAGAACGGATTCACGCCGCGCACCGACCTCTTTGCGCCGAATACGTTCACCATCATCAGTGCGGGAAGCTTCGGGCAGAATTTGTCGTTCTGGATCGACGACGACATCTCCGTCGGAGCGGCCAATGCCAATGGTTTTATGGGGGACGGCTGGCTGAAGTACAGCGATCTGGGCCACTCTATCGGGCTGCCGAAGAATTCACTGAACGTCAGATTTGGGCAATTCGAGTTGGACTTACCCTTCACGCAGGCAAAGACCATCTACCTTTCACCTTATGACATTTACAGCGAAACGGCTGTGGGAATAGGCGGCCCGTGTCCCAGTGGCGGGGCGCCCTTGGCCGTATGCGAGACAGCAAACAACACGACGATTTTTGGTTCGCCGCAGCGAGGCATCGAGGTCGGCGGCACGCCGAACAATGGCAACTTCGACTGGTCGGTCGCGATCACGAACGGGAGCAATGTCGGAGCGGCGACGCGTAGTTCGAAAGACGTCTACGTTCGGCTTTCTCAGAGGTTCAACCTGGAGCGCGATCCGGAAAGCCGCAATGCCATTCAGGCGGCGGGGCCAACCGGTCCTCGGGACCACACCTCCATCCGGCTTGGGTTTTTCTACTATTACGGCAAGAACCAGCAGAATCAAGACGGATTACTGTTCCCCGGTGTGTTGACAACCGTTGAGGAGCCCTTCTATCGGGTGGGCGGCGATCTTCGTTTCAAGTACCGCAAACTGGAGCTTTTTGGTCTGGGCATGTACGGTCATACCGACAATCATCTGTTTACTCCAGCGGCGGGCACGACGCCTGCGACTGTCGGACCGGCACCTGCAATCAATTTTGCAGGCGGGTTTGCTGGCGCTAACTACTGGTTCTATCCCTGGCTGATCGGGACCTTTCATTACGACGCGGTGAATTCGGGCGCAGATTTTGCGAACGGGACTCCCGCGTCGGAGCACCAAACAAGGAACCGTTTCAGTCCCGGCTTTCAGGTGCTGGTGCGCGCCAACATCAAGGTCGTCGGCGAATATCAATACACCTTTGGGCAGCCATACACGGTGACCGGAAATACTCTCTTCTTCCGCCCAAACACGTTCCAGACGGGCATCGACTACGTCTTCTAGAGAAATCGGGAACGGAAATTGAATAGCACGCACATCAAATAGGAGAGGAATGTCATGAGTCTAGCGAAAATCGCAGCAAAGGCAGTAATCGCAGCAATCTTGGCACTGGCCCTGGCTAGTGCAGGCCGGGCCAATGAAATTAAGGGCAAGGTCAGCGTGCAGGGGATCAAGTCCGCGGATAGCATCGCCGTGTATGTCGATGCGATCCCGGACAAGAAGTTCGATCCGCCAAAAGATCACATCGTGGTTGACCAACGAAAAATGGCGTTCCTTCCGCATGTCGTTGCCGTAGAGCAGGGCACCACGGTGGATTTTCTGAACAGCGACCCTGTCGGCCACAACGTCTACTGGCCATCGATCAGCGGGAACAAGAAGCTCTCTCACAACCTCGGCACTTGGCCGAAGGGCGATAAGAAACCGTTCCAATTCAATGACCTCGGCACGGCCTCTCTCCTTTGCAACGTCCATCCTGAAATGTCCGGCTATGTCGTCGTCGTGCCTACACCTTATTTTGCTATAACCGACAAGGACGGCAATTTCGAAATCAAGAATATTCCCGCAGGAAAGTACACGTTGAAGACTTGGAGCGAAGACGGCAAACCAACGACGCAGGCCGTGGATGTGAGCGGTGCGACCGCCACGGTTGAACTGACGGTAAAGAAGTAACAGATTGGGGACCCGGAAGGAGCCATCCAAGTGAGCACCCGCACCAAACTCGTCGACCTCGAATGGCTCGAATCGAACTTCCCCTGCATGCAGGCCTGTCCCGTCCACACGCAGGCCGGGCGTTACGTCACCCTCATTGCGCAGGGTAGGTACGAGGAAGCCTACCGATACGCTCGGGTCCCCAATCCTTTCGCGTCCATCTGTGGCCGCGTGTGCGGGCATCCTTGCGAGCCCGCCTGTCGCCGAGGGCAGTTTGACTTGCCCATCTCCATCCGCGCCTTGAAGCGCTTCGTCACCGAGCGCCATGGGCCGGAATCGCGTAATCCAGTTGATGTCTTTCCTGAAAGGCCGCGCGCCTTCCGGCCAGAAAAAATCGCGATCATCGGTTCTGGTCCGGCCGGCATGTCGGCGGCGCACGATCTGGCGCTGCTCGGTTATCCCGTGACTGTTTTTGAAGCCGCGCCGGTGCCGGGTGGAATGATGCATCTCGGCATTCCGGAATACCGCCTGCCCCGTGATGTTCTGCAGGCGCAGATTCGCGAAATTTTGGACCTCGGCCCGGAACTCCGCCTGAACATGCGGCTCGGTCGTGACTTTTCACTGGAAGACCTCCGCCGTCAGGACTACAAAGCCGTGCTGCTCGCCTTTGGACTGCACCGCAGCCGCGACCTCAATCTTCCGGGGCACGAGCTGGATGGGGTCGTGAAAGGCATCGATTTTCTGCTGAACGTAAATCTGGGCTACCGCTTTTCCATCGGCAAGCAAGTCGTCGTGATCGGCGGAGGCAACGTAGCGATCGACGTGGCGCGCTCCGCCATGCGTGAACAGCAGAAACTCACGGCAGGCACAGAATCCAGCGCGGGACTTCCAGACCAACTGACTTCCAGCGAGATGGACGTCGCCATGAAGGAGTTCATGGACGTTTCCCGTCAGGCGCTACGCATGGGCGCTCGTGAAGTGCACCTCGTGTGCCTCGAATCGCGCCAGGAAATGCCAGCTTCCGAAGAGGAGATTGAAGAGGGCTTGGTCGAGGGGATCAGGATTCATCCCTCGCTCGGCCCGAAGCAGTTCGTCGGCTGGGATGGCAAGGTAACTGGCCTCGAGGTGATCCGGTGCACCTCCGTATTCGACGCTCAACGGCGATTTAGCCCCACCTTCGCTCCGGGCACGGAAACAATCATTCCATGCGACACAATAATCCTGGCTATCGGGCAAGCTTCCGATCTGTCCTTTCTCAAGCCCGCCGATGGCCTCGAAACGACGCGGCAAGGCACCCTGAAGATCGATCCCGCGACGCTTATGACCGCGGCGCCGGGAATTTTCGCTGCTGGAGATATCGCCTTTGGTCCGCGCCTGATCATCAACGCCGTTGCGGATGGCAAAAAGGCCGCGGAAGAAATCGACAAGTTTATTCGGGGACCCGAGTGGCAGCCCAAGCCTAAATATGTACAGATCACGCTCCTCGATCACCATAAGATGGCTGAGCAGTACGACGAATATTCCCGTCTGGCTGTACCCGTCATCCCTCTCGAACGCCGCACCGGCATAGCCGAGGTCGAAACTGGCTTTACGGAAGAGCAGGCTCGGCGAGAAGCTTCCCGTTGTCTTCAGTGCTGGATCAACACCATTTTTGAAGGGACCGAGGCGAACGGCAGTGAGTGCATCCTCTGCGGCGGCTGCGTCGATGTCTGTCCGGAAAACTGTCTGCAGCTTGTCCCACTCAGCCAATTCGAATTTTCTGAGGAGACCACACAACAGTTGTCTGCCACATCCGGCTCTCGGGCTCACGAACTTCTTCACCTCTCGCCCGAAGAGCTTTCCACCGCCAAAGGTGCGGTGATGGTCAAAGACGAAACCATCTGTATCCGCTGCGGTCTCTGCGCCGAGCGCTGCCCGGTGAACACCATCACCATGGAGGCTTTTGAAGTTTTCGATCGCGACCCGAACTTAGTCCAAATTGAGGAGATGGTTCTCCATTCATGAGTGAAACAAAACACTCTTCGCTTCCTGGAGTGCCCCTCTCCGGGGATGCCGCTAATGAGATCACCCGGCGCGATTTCTTGGACGAAATCACGCTAGGCGCCCTCGGCATCGCGGGTCTGGGCTCTGTTGCCGTGACCTATCAATTTTTTTCGCCCAATGTCTTGTTTGAGCCCCCGACGACCTTCCGCGCCGGCAATCCCGATCTCTATCCCTTGCATTCGGTGACGTTTCTTCAGGACCAGCAGGTTTACATCGTGCGCATGCCGGAAGGCTTTTATGCAGTGTCCGCCGTGTGCACGCATCTTGGTTGCGTTACGCAATGGAAGCCGGATGCCGAGATGATTGCGTGCCCGTGCCATGGTAGTAAGTTCAAATCCGATGGCACCAAAATCGAAGGTCCCGCGCCGCGGCCGCTTCCGCATTTCGCTATCTCGCTGACACCGGACGGCGAGCTGCTCGTGGACAAGCTGCAAAACATCAAGCCCGCGCAAGTTCTGAAGGTCTAAGGGAAATGATGGCTACGACTCTTCATTCCGCGCTACAGAATCTTCGCGAGACGAAGGTCTGGAAGTCTATCTTTCGCCGCGGCCCCGCGAACACCAACCGCACCCGCAGCCTCGCTGTCTTCGGCAATCTCTTCCTCCACTGGCTGCCAGTCAAGGTTCGAGAAAAGTCCCTCCGCGTGCGGGCCTCATACTACCTCGGCTCGGTCTCCTTCCTTTTGTTCATAGTTCTTTTCGTCACCGGCATCTTGCTGATGTTCTACTACCATCCTGCGGCTCCTCATGCGTACCGTGACATGAAAGACCTGCAGTTCGTTGTTTCGAATGGCGTCTTTCTCCGCAATCTTCACCGGCTGGCTGCGCATTTAATGGTCTTCGCCGTCTTCTGGCACATGTTTCACGTGTTCTACCGCGGGGGCTACAAACCGCCCCACGAATTCAATTGGGTCATCGGCGTCTTTCTTCTTCTGCTTACGCTGTTCCTCAGCTACACGGGCTATCTCCTGCCTTGGGATCAGCTTGCCTTTTGGGCGGTCACTGTCGGCACGAACATCATTTCCGCGATGCCCCTGGTTGGCAACAAAGTGCGTTTTATTCTCCTCGGCGGAAACATCGTCGGAGAAAACGCTTTGCTCCGGTTTTATGTGCTTCATGTCGTGATTCTCCCGCTCGTCGCGTTCTTGCTTATCGGAATTCATTTCTGGCGTGTGCAGAAGGACGGTGGTCTGACCGTCAAGCCCAAGGACGAAGATGGAAAAGAATAAAATCGAGACCGGGTTTAGCTCGGACGCGAAGAAAGAGCCGCGGCGCATTGTCTTCGTCACGAAAAAGACCTCCGCCAAGGTTGTGGGCGATCCCGGCCCGCAGTTGATGACTTACCCCCATCTCTTGATCCGGGAGGCCATCGCATTTCAGGGGCTCGTGATTGCCATGGTGCTCGTTGCGCTTCTCTGGGATGCGCCGCTCGAGCAACTCGCGAATCCGCTGCTTACCCCGAATCCCGCCAAGGCCCCGTGGTATTTTCTCGGCCTCCAGGAACTGCTGCACTTTTTCCCGCCATTCGTGGCGGGGATATTGATTCCGACATTGGTGGTGATCGCGCTCGTGGTCATTCCTTATTTCAACGTGAATATCGAGGGCGAGGCCATCTGGGCCCGGCGGCCGTCGCAAAATTTGAAGACCGTTCTTATCACGGTGATCATCCTCCTCGCGTTTCTTGCGGTATTCCATGCTTGGACGATTTTTGCTCCCACGGCGCTCGTTGCGGCTCTCTTGCTTTTTTCTTATTCGGTCAGACAGGGGCAAGAGGGCTGGCTGAATGCGCTCGCCACGAAGCCACTCTCCTGGTGGGTGATGACGTGGTTCATTGCTGTCGCTATCTGTTTGACCGCCGTTGGGACGTTTTTCCGGGGCCCAGGCTGGTCGTGGGTGTGGCCGTGGAGAACTCATGCCGGCTGAAGAAATGGGCAAGTTAACTGGCCGCACGCGCGTAATCTTTGCGGTTTCAAGTGTCGTGTTCTTGGCTGTGCTCGCGATCTCGCCCTTCAAAGATTTTCGCCGCGAGTGGAAGCAGTACAAGCGCTCTTACCTGCGATTTACTCAAGGTCGTCCCGATACAAAAAAGCTGCTGGCAGACTATCGCCCCGATATCGATCAAATCTGGCTTCCCGGAATGAACGTTGTCGACCGATGCACGACCTGCCATCAGGGAATCACGCAGGCGAGCCTCGCGGATAAGGCTGTGCCCCAGCCTTTCCGCGCACACCCGCCCATTCCGCACAACGTTCGCGATTGGGGCTGCACCGTCTGTCATCGGGGCCAGGGTCCCGCCACGGAAGTCGCTGAGGCCCACGAATCGACGCTTGCCTGGGAACAGCCGATATTGCCGACTCGCTTCGTTCAAGCGTCTTGCGGCACATGTCACTACGCCAACCTGCCCCAGACGCCGCAGCTGACACGCGGCCGCGAGCTTCTAGCCGAACTCAATTGCCAGGGCTGCCACCGCCTGCCGGGAATCGAGCGTCCCGTGATGCTCGGTCCCGATCTCACGAACATCGGCACAAAAGTCAGGCGCGAGTGGATTTACAAGTGGCTGAAGGAACCGCGCACGATCGTCGACAAAGACGGCGATGTCACGGTGAATGGTTACGAGACGGAAGAAGAGCCGCGCATGCCGAAGTTTCGCCTGACCGAGACGGAACTCCGCGGGCTTTCCGCTTACCTCAGCGTTCAAAAAGCCAAAGCTCTCGCACCAAGCAAGATAGATGTCCGGGTGGTCGCCGCGTGGAGCAAGAATCCGGAATTAATCTCCCAGGGTGAACTACGTTTTCGGCAAATGTTCTGCTCTACGTGCCACTCACTCGCCGTCACTCGCGCCGGTGAGACCAAGCTGATCGGCGGCGATATTGGTCCGGAGCTCACCAAAGTCGGCAGCAAGGTCAGCCCTGATTGGCTCATCGCGTGGCTTCGCGACCCCCAAGGCTATTTGCCGCACACCCGGATGCCGCGCTACGGCTGGTCGGATGAAGATCTCTACAAAGTCACGCAATACATCACCACCAAACTAACCGATTCCGACCTGCTCACCGGCGTTCCCCAGCTCGGGCAGCCGAGCGAGCAGGAGATTCAGCTTGGACATCGCCTCTTTCTGGAAAAGGGATGCGCGAGCTGCCATTTGATTGACGGCCTCAATCCGCAGAGAGATTTTGGGCCGGACCTGAGCGCGCTTGGCGGCAAGAATGCCTCCGACCTGGAATTCGGCGCCGCGAAGATTCCACACAATCTTGTGTCCTACATCCAGGCCAAACTGCAGGACCCCACCTCCGTGAATACTGCGGCGCGCATGCCGCAGTACAACTGGAATCAATCCGATTTGGACGCTATCACGACAGCGCTCCTCAGCATGAAGGGTGCGCCCGCGACGAGCGCATTGCAGAATCTGGTTGTGGCGCGCAAGGAAGCTGCTTTTCATCCGTCAGGTTTGTTTGCGGAAGTCTTCGAGCGGTACAAATGCTATACCTGCCACAAGTTCAACGGTTACGGCGGGAACCTCGCGCCCGATCTGACCTACGAAGGCAGCCGTGCCCAGCGGCAGTGGCTCGTGGACTTCTTGAAGAATCCGCAGACGCTGCGACCAACGCTGGTCTTGCGCATGCCGCAATTCAATATGAGCGACAGAGACGCAACGACACTCGCAGACTACATGACGATGGTCTTGCAGCACCCGGCAGCGAATCCGGCCAGTGTTGATGCGAAGCAGTTCACACCGCCCATGGTGGCACTCGGCAAACAACTCTACGAGGTGAAATACCAGTGCCAATCATGTCACACCGTCGGCGGAACCGGCGGCTACGTTGGGCCCAACCTGAACAACGCAGGCGGATGGCTCACGGCCGCATGGATCGAGGCGTGGCTCAGAAATCCGCAGGCGCTCATTCCCGACACCATCGAGCCGCGGCGAAGTTTTACCGAAGATGAGATTAGGGCTTTAACGGCGTACCTGATGACCCTGCGGCAAAGCATCAAACCGCAAAAAACCGCGCGTATCACTGCAACGCACGCTGCAGCTCAAGGAGCCGGCCGATGAAATTCCAAGTCTGGATCGGCGCCCTATTATTGGTGACCGTCGTTGCAATCTCTGGCTGCCGCAAGCACGCCGAAGCGCCCAAACCTGATCCGCTACTCTCCGCCTACGACACCGAACCTGATTGGACCGACGCGCAGAAAATTATTCCTCTTGACTACCAGCAATCTCAGGGCAAACGCATCTTTTACCAGCAGTGTGTCTGGTGCCACGCCGACGCCACACCAGCCGGCCCCTCCAATCGTTCAAACCTCACCCCAGTTCCGCCCGTGCTGAACGACGGCGCCACGCTGAACGCCGAGAGCGACGAATTCATGCAGAACATCATCACTCTGGGTGGCAGCGCCCTCGGCAAATCCGCGATGATGCCGCCCTACGGAAAAATGCTCTCCGCCGAGGAAATCCGCTCCGTGATGGCCTTCACGCGGGCTGTCGCCCAGCCGGCCTACGAGCCTCCCGGCCGTCCAGCGTCGCAGTATTCCCCAAAATAGGAGATACTCACTTTGCCAAGCGCGAAACTCAGAATGGCTATCAACTCTTGGCGTCGATTGCTGCTTCCAGCCCTTGGACTGGCAATCACTTTCACCGTGCAAGACGCATCGGCGCAAGTAAGCCCCGCCGAAATCCTCAATCCCGACCTGAAGGCGCTCGAAGAAACCTATTTCCTCCAGCTCAAGACGCTCAACCAATCCATCGCCAGAACCAAATTCCCCTTTCCTTTTTATCTGCGCCGTTTCGTCGGACTTGACCCCGTCCAACAGGCAGAAGCCGATTCGCGCGGCCTGGAGTTTGTCCACTTCCAGGATCGCGTCATTCTGAAAGTAACCGGGAACTACAACGCCGCATACGACACCAATCGCATGACGCAGAACGAACGCGCCGCAGGCACCTTCCGGACTGTAATCCTTCCCATCCTGGATTTAGCGACGGCTACTCTGCCGCAAGACGTGCCGTGCGATGGGATCGGGTTTGAAATTTCTTACCACGCTCGCTCCAGGGAGCGCAGCTACGACTTTGAAGGAAAAGAAAACCTTGTCGTGGTGCTTGACCTCATTGACGCCTGGGCTCTGTCCCGCGCGTCCAAGGATTCCGAGCGCCAAGAAATTCTGAATCGCTCAAAAGTTTTTGTTAGCGGAACCGATTTCGGCCTCTCCCTCACGGAACGCGATCCCCTCAACGTTCAAGCTCTGCCTCGCTCCATCCCCGCCAGGCCAGATGCCACTTCCACCGCTCGCTCTTCTACCCTGGTGGGTCGCTCTCCCTTGGTCAACTCAAATCATTCGCTGCCAGTCGTTTCTCCCGCGCTTGCCGCTCCGTCGGACCCCGCTCCCGCTGGTGCCAATCCACCGTTGCTTTTGCCCAAGGCCGCTGATCCGCCTCCCGCGAATCGTCCTTCGGCGCGGGCCGACGCCGACCGTCTAAACGAAAAGCACCAATCCCAATTAGCGACCCTGGCCAAGGAGGGCTCAACCAAGTTTCATTTCGTCGATTACGCCCCGCCCACCTTCATGGTTTTCCACGATCAGATGGCACTCCAGATGACCCTGCGAAATTCCACGCAGTTCGGGCCCGTGAAAGGCTCCATCTACAAAAGGGCCGCGCAGAGCTTTGACCTATTTCTGGCCCCTCAGCTCAAAGATTTATCAGATAGGATTTCATCGGACATTGAATTCCAGCTCTTTGACTTTTCCGTCCTGAACAAACTTTCTCCCGGCGCGAAAGGGGCCTCCGAAGCGATTGAATTCATTTGCCCGCGAACCGCTCTCAAGCAATTCGTGAACGCAGAGATTACGAACCAACAACTCTTGGATCAGAGCGTCATACTCGTCAACGGTGTGCGCATCGCCTTAAACCTACAACTCGTTGAGTAGAGGAATCTAATTGCATACACTTCACCCGTGAGCCACTTGAGGCTTGAGCGCGACCGGCAACTGCCCCAACCAAATGTTCCAGCTTAAGAGTTCACCCCCAAAACCCGTGAAAAAAGTTGTCGAATACCAGATCAGGGAGTGTCATGGATTACGACTCAGATTTCGGCTCAAGATGCCTAAAAGTTCTGAACAACTTCTGAACAAAACTCGCCAAATACCATGCACAACCATAGGGTATGGTGAGGAATAAAGCGCGTGAATCCAACAACATGGTATCAGTGGAGAAATCGGCAGGTCGTGGATTCAACTCCCACTCTCGGCTCCAATTTTTTTCCAGCAATCGTGTCAATTAAGAGCGAAGCTTTCTTGACATCATGCTGGATGGATGAGCCGGAAAGACTGCAACTCGCGGCGCGCGGTCTCCAGTTCGGGAAACCGGCTGCCTTCCTGCTCCAGCAGGTAATACTCCACCCCGCCCGCACTTTCGGCTGCTTCGAAAATGTTTTTCCACTCTCCAGCACCTTCGCCGAGCAGAACCGTGTAACCTTTCGCCGGTTCCGGCGACCAGTCTTTGAGATGGAGAGAACGGATTCTTCCTGGATTCGCGCGAATCCACGCGACCGGATCGGAGCCGGCCTCCAGACACGTGCCCACATCCAGTTGGAGCATGATCGATGGTTTCGTATTCTTTGCGAGGATTTCAATAGGACGCTGGTTTTCGACGGGAATAAACTCTCTCTTGTGGTTGTG
>Ga0210400_10000795_pt1 | contig 33196 bp, 28 predicted proteins | sample IncBWH26MmetaG_FD_155456 | JGI IMG/M metagenome (GOLD analysis project Ga0210400, IMG submission 155456) | Forest soil microbial communities from Barre Woods Harvard Forest LTER site, Petersham, Massachusetts, United States - Inc-BW-H-26-M | ecosystem: Environmental > Terrestrial > Soil >... | reverse complement strand
GCCGATGACGATCTTCCTCCCGTGTCGCGCTTTGGCCGCAACGTCGCGCGCCTAGCCCTTCGACGAACAAGGCAGCATCTCGGCGATATGCGGCGCGATGCAATCGCCGTCTTTCTGCTCCAGCCCGGCGGGCTGTCCGGAACAGACACGACGCGCCAGCCAATGTTGGGCGATGGCGGCGTTGAGATTTCTGGGCGAATTTGGTTCGTCCCGATGAACGTCCAATCGGGGCGTGAGCTGGTTCCGCCATCCGAAGGCGCTGGGGAGGTCTTTGACTACATCCAGGGGCTCGGACTTGGCGATGTTCCGGCGGCAGTGTTCAATCCGACCGTCACGACGCCCACGGTCCGGCTTTACCGCCACGGATTGAACGATGAGGAGAGCGTTGAAACCGTCGATATCGTCGACCGGGAAACGACGCTCGATGACATCAAGCGCGTCATCGATGCGGCGCACGAGTCCAATCTTTGCACCCCCGACGCTCAAGTTGCTGGCGTTTCCATGTGGCATGACGCGGACAAACACCGCGCGGCTCAGAACGCCGAAGCCATCGCGCAGGCACACGTAAAGACGGCGCTTTCGGTCGCTCTATTTAGCTGCGATGTCCGGCATGAGCAGCCGATGAAAGTCGGCCGCGTGGATTTGGAAGTTGTCCAGCGGATGGCGGATGGCTCTTCGATCATTCCCGCCGAAATTGAGATCAAGGTTCTTCGAGAGCGAAATATCCGCGGGCATCATTGGTCCGCTACCAAGAACGAGAAGTGGATGAGACGCGGCGCAAGGCAGGCCGCCGCATACAGAGACGAGCGGCGGGCGAGGGCGGGGATGCTCTGTTGCTTCGACATGCGCGCCACTGACGTTGGCGACACCGCCGCCTTCGCAGCGGTGAAAGCGTACGCTGACGGCCTCTCCGTCGAGCTCCACCGCAACTATCTATTCAACGACGCAGAGCGATATCGGGTAGCCCGGTACGGGCCTTAAGCGTGGCGGATGACTATTAGGCTCTCGGCAAGCTGTGCTTGGCCACCTTGCTGTGCTGAAGCGCGCATCTCGCGAAGTGTCTCCAACCTGTCCACTTTCAGGCCGTTCGCTGTCGCAAGTTCGCCGAGGATGTTCGCCACGTTCACAGCGACGCCGGCATAGCGGCTATCGCCAACAACCGCCCAAATTGTCCCTCTGGGTCGCAGCACTTTGCCGAGGGCTTCCACGATCCCCAGCATCTCGGTGAAGTAGGCGCCGACCATCGCGGGGATGTGCGGATTCCATAGCTGCTCTTTCTGGGCCTCAAGCATTCCGAGGGTGTCCGCGAGGTGCTGTGAGCCTGGCGGCGGTGCCGCAAAGGAACGATGAATCTGGACGTGCGAGGCGAGGGTGCTTTCTCGAAGAGATCGGTTTTCTGCCGATCCGGTGAGGTAGCCCAACATCCAAAGCTCGATGTTGTAGACGTCCGTGTAGTCGAACGAGTTCGGATAGGGTGGCGAAAAGACCGCTAGGTCAAACGCTCCTAGGTCCTTGATCGCCTCGCGGCTGTCGCCGCGAATGACGGCATAGGCCCCAGCGGCGCGACTCCCGTAGCGCCCGATTTCGCCGATCGCTGCGGATGCCGCGTCGGTAAATGCCGCATCGACATCGCCTGCGCCAAGAGTCCGTTTGTCCCAGCCTCGGCGGTAGCGACGCCCTTTGCCATTCACAACGGCGTTGCTCAGACCCACTAGGACGCCACCGAGCAGAACCTTGAACAAGCGGCGATGTGCCGGAGTGCCTAGCTGCTCGACTGCCGCGCGAATGCAAAGAATTCGACGCGCGACGTTCAGATCAAAAATCCAGCGGTTTGCCACGCCGGGTTCGACAAGGGTCGCCGGGAGGCCGGCGAGAGTGGCGGCGGGATCAATACGCTCCGCGTTCCGCAGGATGGTCCCTAGGTCCTGGACGAGTCGATCAGGATCATAGGTGGACAGCTTGGCCTCAATGAGGTCCGCGAGATATGGGTTGACCTCGATGGTCGTCGGCTCGACCCCAAGGAACTGGCAGGCGAGAGCGGTCGTCCCTGAACCCCCAAAGGGATCGATGCAGGTCTTCACCGGGGTCTCTGCCGCGCGAACGGCCTCATAGACGATTTCAGGCGCGAAGGCCTCTTTGAAGTGACGCCAGCGCTGGAAGGGGATTGCTGCGGAGCCAGCGTTAGTCCCGAGCGTCGCGACCTCGCGGTTCCCTGTCCACTGTTCGAAACCAACGTACACGCGGCGCTCCCAAATATTATTGCAAATAATCTAGCAATGCATATGCTAATTAGCAATGGCAAAGCGCTACAAATACGGGGCGCAACTCGCCGAACGGATCAGCGCGCGTCGCCAAGAGCGTGACTTGACGTTCGAGCAGCTTGGGACGCTGGCGGAGGTCGACGGTGCTCAGGCCTGGCGAATTTGCAGGGGCGACTTCACGACGCTGAACCCAAGCGTCTTGAAGATTTGCAACGCGCTCGGGATCGAGCCCGAAGCGGAAGGCTTGGTAGTGCCGGCCGCAAAGACGACGAGCGTCGAGGCCAAGCTCGCTGCGGAGGTCCTAGCTGCCTGGGACCGAACAGAGGAGGGGGCGAGGCTCTTAACGCGGGTACTTCGCGCCTTTCACAAGGCCTGACGAACCTGAATTCGAGCGTTTCGTCGTCATGGAGTCCGGAATCCTGTCAAACCATTGATTATGAATGCCAATCTTCGCGGCATACGTGCCGGTGTATGCCAGGGCGGGCAGCTTTCATATGCCAGCGAGAATCCATTTTTTCCGAATTTCAGAATAATATCAACGATTTCCGATAAATTGAAAATCCGCGTGTCGGTGGTTCGAATCCGCCCCCAGGCACCACGCCCCGCAGAAAATCAAAGACTTACGAAATTTTCGGGGCGCCGCGGGGCGCCTTTTTGCTTCTAATCCTCGAAGCCATAAAATCGAAGAAAGTTGATGATTTTCAATTGGATGAGAGTAATCTCGGATTGGAAAACAGCTTGGCCCCAAACCGACCTAGAGTTGCCGGTCCCGCCACGGGAAATGGAGCTGGAGGAGTACTAAGTAACTGTATTGTTGATGAACAATATGCCGCCGTGGAGAGGCGGATTGGCTTTGCGAGACAACCGGACAACCCGTCCGTGCGTATGGGTTGAGTCCGAAATCCACTGATCCAGCATTTTCAATGGGTTAGGCGGGCGGCGGCTGGCGCTGTGCGAGCGTTCCCTCTACGGGGGTATCAGGCAATTTCGCATTCTTAGCCGGGCAGAATGATCGCTTCGCGCGTCTCGGCGCGTTGGCGGAGCGCTACTTCTTTGATGACGCGCCGGCCGCCCTCATAAAAGCTGCGTCAGCTGGGCGAGTTCTTGGCCAAGCCCGCGCTTCGCTTTGGACGGCCGCCGCGCTTGCCATTTTCCCGAGAGGCGAGGGCACGGGCTTCGCGCCGGGTCCAGTCCATTGGGCCGAGAAAACCTTCAAGCAGACGCGACACGGTGAAATCCGCGTCCAATCGCGGGAAGTGCAGCGTGCTGCCAACACCCTCGACCGTGACGCCGACGAGATCCTCGGCGGCGGCTGCCGCCAGCCCGGGGGCGAGGCGAGGGTCGAACGCAAATTCGATCCCCGTGCTCAATCCCACCACGACCCGCGCTGTGCGGCGATCAAATCGCGCTTTAACCGCACGAGGCGTCGCGTGAGTGAACCGGCCACGGACGCCGGCAGCTTTGAAGGCCGTCTCATCGACCAGCTTGAACTCAGCCATGGATCTCATCCCAAGTCTTGCAGCAGTCGGCAAGGTTGTCGGCGATCTCGCCGCCCAGTTCGTTCAGCCGCGCCAAGGTCCAGTCACCGACATAATCCCAGAGCTCCACTGGCCCCTCTGGGCAGTTGAGCTTGAATCGAGCCTCGCAACCTTTGCCGAACGCGTGGACGTGCGGTGGTGGATGATCGTTGGAATTGACCGCCACGCGATAGCGCCGCCGGCTCTGGAACACCGTCGCCATGGCGCACTATCTCATAAAACCTAGACCTGATCTAGGTTTTGTGACGACAGGCTGCCTAGGGGAAGCTCCGGTGCTGCTCATGAAGCTGCGACTTTAGGAGGCTTCAAATGCGACGAGACCGGGTTCGAAGCTGCCGCGAGGCGAGCAAAGGTTCCGACTGTCGGCAATATCCTCTCGCACAAACACGCCGCTGTTGTTCACGATCAGCGATCTGCCGACGACGGTGGGGTCGGCGAAGAATTCTCGGCCATGCAGGACCGAATAGGAATGTCCGCAGTTCGGACAGGCTTTTGTATAACCCTCCGTTGAAAGAAGCGGTGGTGGGTGACGTTCCCGGACGGTGGACCATCCATCAAGGACGTCTCCGTATCGTCGGAGGACGCCCAGTCCGATCCGTTCTCCGTCTATCAAGTCGCGAACCTGGTCGAGCCAACTGTTCGCGAGAATCCGGAGGCCATAGTCGCACGTCCAATTGATCTCGTCCGTGGCATTCGGAGGCTCAGATACGTCGATGTCGATCCGCCCAAGCCCTCCGCGGACATGGAGGCCGCCGTTCGGAGCTCGGCAAACCCATTCGGGCAAGGGGATGATGTGTCGGCCAAATGTTGTTGACGGATAAGCGCGTGGATCCAGCCGAACGCAATCAGCCGTTTCCGGGGTGAACCAGAGCCAGCGATCTTCATGCCGATCCGAGATGCCCAATTCGACCGTCGCTACTGCTGGGGAGGAGGCTGAGGAGGTTTATGTCGCGACAACTCCCCGTCCAGATATTTCGAAATTTTGGTGCCATTCTTCTTATCAAAGTCTCGCGTCACTCTCTGCAGAGTCTCGATGGCTCGATTTTCCGCATCCGGGTTCTCCTTGAAAAAGGCGGTCCAATCCTCCGTGCCACCGCCTCTTCCACCAACGCGGGGAAAGCCGGCCTCTCTCAGCGCGGCGCCCAGGTCTGCATGGAACATCTGGTGAATGCTTTGGTGCAAGCGCGCCAACTGCTGGTCGGCGGCTCCACCCATGAACCTCGGCAAGGGGTGATGACCGTGGACGATGCCTCGGACAACTGCCGGCCCAATCTTGTAGCGGAGGCCAGCCAAGATCGCGCTACCGAGCTCACCAGCCCCCGTAAAATCGGCCACCCCCATGCCGATATTGGCAAGATCGTTCGCGACGCCGCCCCAGTTGACGTTGTGCGACCATGTACCGAAGTCGAATGGTCCGGTGGTGTGCCAGCCAGGGATCGGCTGCAGCTTCCCGTCAGGGTCGGGCTGAAAGACATCAACCTTCGATGGATCCGGCTGTGCTGAGCCGGTCGATGAAGCTCCGGTTGCAGGTGCAGAAGCGCCTATGAACGTCGGCTTGGTCGGGTTGGGGTGTGTGAGCGAAGGAACTGGAGTTTGGCCCGAACCCGTCGTCGCCGTGGGATCAAATTGCGACGATGCGGGGTCGATTTGATTTAAGGGGACGGGCTGCCGACCTTCCGAACCGGGCGTCCAGGGCATGGGCATCGGGACGGGCGGTGGCCAGGAAACACCGATCGCAAACGGTGGCTCAGAAAGTGGGATAGGATGTGGGAAATCTTCGGCGCCGACCGGATTGATCGAGGAGCCGTCAACGGCTCCTAGTCCATTCGAAGAAGGGGATTGAAGGGAGGGCGGCTGGGCCCCCCCCCATTGGTCGCTGATATCCTGATCCGCGGCAGCGTCCCGTTCGGCGCCATCGCTGTCGTCGGTGTCGTCAGGAATCCCGAAGAAGTCCCGATAGCGCTGCGCCTGAGTGGCTTGCTGTTGCAGTGCGATTTCCTGAGGTGACCGTCGATACCAACGGTCGAGTTCGTCACCCTCCAGATCGGAAGGGTCCAAGGAGTAGGGCATCGGCTGTCCTTCAGGCACAGCGAGGCGCGCGCCGTTCCAAAAGAACGGAGGCGAGCATCGGGATTGGAGGAAAAGCGCGGAGACGGCTCAGTCCCCGTGGGGGAATAGGCGCATCTCACAGCGATAGGTTTATTCTCGCATAAATGCGCGCGCTCGTCAAGAACAAAAGGTGAACATTCTGATGCCGACTGGATAGAGATGAAGAGCGGAGACCCGCGCACTCGATGACGCGATTGCTGAAATAAGGGGCAGGCGATTTTCCAATCGGAGGTTGGCTCTGCGCGGTGTCAGGCGCTGTTTTCCGTTAGCTTTGCGACCAACGCTTGATTTTGTAGGCGGAAGCTGGCGATTGAAAATCCGCGTGTCGGTGGTTCGAATCCGCCCCCAGGCGCCACTTCTTCGCATCGCGGCGCCGGCGCAGGTTTCGCCGCAGCCCATGCGTCCGCCATCGGGGCGCCGGCCGGGTCCAGGCGAAACTGACTAGATCCCGCTCAGCGGCTGCCAATTAACCTGGAGCGGCGTGCAGATTACATTTGTGAAATACATACCGCACTGCAACATTAATTTCCCGTAACGGTAGAAATTGCGCGCCGCCCCCTTGGGCAAAGAATTGTGCAGTGCAGTGCGTCATGGGATGCCATGGAACTTTCGCAAGACCCCGTTATCGTCTGCCCCCTTGACGCCTCATTAAGGGGTTGCCAAAGGACCCGAGCCGCAAGTCTAAGATAGCGGTGAGACCTCGGAGGCCCCTCGGGGCGGAAGAGTTCGCCTCGCGCCTTCAAACGTTGCCCCTTCACTCGTGTTGGGACCACGCTTTACGGGTCGCGGCGCAGCGACAGCGGCCTGACGACAAGGACCGGGCAATCGGTTCACGACGTCGGGATTGTTTCAACTAGGGTGGAGACGCTCTCGCGCGACGACCCTTTGGCCACTCGTGCTAGACCAACCAGGAACTGGCGACAGATGTTCGACAACAAACTGAAGACCCCTTTCATTGCTCTCGTCGGCGCTGTTGCGCTTATGGCGAGCGCACCGGCGTTTGCGCAGAACGCCGCCCCCGCCGCTCCGGCTCCGGCCGCCGCGGCTCCTGCTGCGGATGCCGCCGCTCCGGCCGCCGCCCCCGCCGCTGACGCGCCGGCCGGCGCCGACGCGAGCCTGCCCCCGCAAATGAAACATGCGGGCAAGATGGGCATCGGCACCATGTTCATGGACGCCAAGCCCGTCGTGAAGGTGGTGATGCTGGGCCTGCTGCTGGCCTCGGTGTTCTCTTGGACCCTGCTCATCACCAAGCTCCTCGAGTTCCGCGCCCTGAACCGCGTTTCGGACAGCTTCCTCGAAGCCTTCCGCGGCGCGAAGTCGATCAACGACATGGGCCGCATCGCCGTCGCCGAAGAATTCGACGGCAACCCGCTGGCTGACATGGCCGCCGCGGCCGCCCAGGAGATCGAGCTCAGCCGCCAGGCCGGGCTGCACGTCGCCGGGGAACACCGCGAAACGACCCTCAGCCGCGCCGAGCATGCGGTGGCCGCCGTTCAGGCCTCGCTGACCCGGCGTCTCTCCAGCGGCATGCAGTTCCTGGCCTCGGTCGGCTCGAACGGTCCGTTCATCGGCCTGTTCGGCACCGTGTACGGGATCATGGACTCGTTCATCGGGATCGCGAACACCAACACCACCAACCTCGCGGTCGTGGCGCCCGGCATCGCCGAAGCCCTGCTCGCCACGGGCCTCGGTCTGTTCGCCGCCATTCCGTCGGTTATCTTCTACAACTACTTCCAGACGCGTATCTCCGCCTACGGCGCGCGTACGGAAGGCTTTGTGGCTGAACTGATGAACGCGATCTCCCGGCAGCTCGACAAAGGAGCCTAAGCCAGATGGGAGCCAAACTCGGGGGCTCAGGCGGCGGCAAGTACGAGGAAGAAGCCAACAGCAGCATCAACGTCACGCCGTTCGTGGACGTCATGCTGGTCCTGCTGATTATCTTCATGGTGGCGGCCCCTCTGGCGGCCGTCACGGTGAAGGTGGAACTTCCTCCCGCCGTTGCAAAGCCGGGCACCAACCCGCCCAAGCCGGTCTATATCTCGATCCAGCCCAACGGCCGGATCTTCATCCAGGACTTTCCGACGGACCTCTCCTCGCTTGGCGATGACCTCCGGAAACAGGTAGGCGCAAAGCGCGATCCGACCCACGAGCGGATTTTCATCCGCGGGGACAAGAACGTGATGTACGGCGACTTCATGGGCGTGATGAACATGTTGCAGGACAACGGGTTCTACAGCGTGGCCCTGGTCGGCGAAGACAATAACAAGTGAGGCGCTGACGCATGGCTGAAACATCACCGCCCGGCGCCGCTCCTAGCCACCTGACCGGCAGTCACAACCCGTTCGACGATCCGCGGCCGAGACGCCAGAAGGGCTTCTGGATCGCCATCGTCATCGCGATCGTCGTGCACGCCGCGCTTGCCCTCTATCTCTGGAAGAGCAAGTTCGAGCCGAACTTCAAGGAGTACTCCGACGACGTGACGGATGTGGCGCTGATCAAGCCGGTGCCGCCTCCGCCCCCGCCGCCGCCGCCGCCTCCGCCGCCGAACACGCCGCCGCCGCCGCCGCCCAAGCTGCAGCCCAGGCCGCCGGTCGCCACGCCCGACGTTCCGTCGATCCCGCCCCTGCCGGTTCCCCCGGTCGAGCGGCACATCGAGGAACCGAAGCCGCCGGCTCCGCCGCCCCCTGAAGCGCCGCGTCCGTCGGTGATCACCAACCCCGACTGGATCCGCAAGCCGGGCCCGGAAGAGTACTCCAAGTACTATCCGGATCGTGCGACCCGGATGGGGGTGAGCGGTCACACGACCTTGAGCTGCGTCGTCAATGCGCGTGGCACGCTCGATAACTGCCAGGTGACCGAGGAGACTCCTGCCGACCAGGGCTTCGCGGACTCCGCGCTGAAATTGAGCAAGCTGTTCAAGATGAAGCCGGCGACCAAGGATGGCGCGCCCGTCGAGGGCCAGCACATCAACATCCCGATCAAGTGGAACCTGCCTAAGGACGGCTAGGGCTCCGCTCACCGACTGGATCAGGCCCCGTGGCGCGAGCCGCGGGGCCTTTTCTTTTGCCCGGCGGCTCCCCTTCACAGGACGGGGGCGGGGACCCATGCTGCGGCGGCGCCGGCGCACGGCGCATCCAACCTGGAGCCAGGGTGAGCTCGTCCCAAGATCCGCCGAGCCAGGAGGCCGCGCCGCCGGGGCCCGATCCCCGGGGGGATCGACGGTTCATGGCCGTCGCGACGGCGGTCCTGGCGGTGATCCTCCTCGTCAACGCCTTGAACGTCGTCCACGAGCGCCAGCGTGCGGGCCTGGCGACGCCCTTCTGGCAACCGGCCCTCTGGGAGGTTTCGAGCGGCGTCGTCTTCGTCTCCCTGGCCCCGCTCATGCTGTGGCTGACCCGGCGGGCCTGGCCGCTGGCGCGCCCGCGGCTGCCGCGCCTGGCGATCCACCTGGCCGCCGCGGTCGGCGTGTCCCTGGTCCATGTGGTGGCCATCGGCATCATGCGGTGGGGCGTCTATGCCTTGGTGGGCGACCACTACGACCCCTGGTCGCCGCTGACGGACTGGCCCTACGAGCTTCGCAAGGACCTCGTGGTCTATGCGGCGGTCGTGGCGATCTACGTCGCCTGGCGGCGGCTGCGAGCCGGCCCGCCGGCGGCCGCAGGCCAACCGCCCGACGTGCTGGAGGTCCGCGACGGGGCCCGCCGCCACTTCGTGCCCCTGATCGACGTGGTCTGGGTCGAGGCGGCCGGCAACTATGTGGAGTTGCACCGGGGCGGGACGGGCCTGCTGCACCGCGCCTCGCTGTCGGAGATGCAGCGCCGGTTGCAGGGCGCGGGCTTCGTGCGCATCCACCGTTCGCGGCTGGTGCGGCGCGAGGCCGTGGCGGCGGTGGAGTCCAAACCCACCGGGGACTTCGTGGTCCGCCTGCGCGACGGCCGCGAACTGGCCGGCAGCCGCCGCTACCGCCGCCCGCTGCTCGCCGATTGAATCCGAATAGGCCTCGCGGCGACTGCGCCGCTTGATCGCGAGCCGCCACGCGACTAGAAACCCCCCTCGCGATGGGCCGGCTTAGCTCAGTTGGTTAGAGCGCTAGATTGTGGATCTAGAGGTCCTCGGTTCGAGCCCGAGAGCTGGTACCATCGCCGACGTCGCCCCTCATCGCACCCCGGCCGTCGCCTGCGACGGCGGAATTCGCCCGCCGCGGCATGGCTCGCGCCGCGCGCCATGCTAAACCTCAACGCGAATCCGGCCCGCGCGGCCATGCCTTGAGGAGAGCTGTCCGGTGAAGCGCCTGCCTTGGATCGGACTTGCCGCCCTGACGGTCTTGATGACCGCCTGCCATCGGCCGGCGGTCAAGGACCAGTCGGCCGCCGCCCCCGTCCCGGTGGGCCCGGAACGGGCCGGGCCGGTGCGTTGGAACGCCGCCGCCGGCGGGTTCGAGCTGGGCGGCAAGCCGCTGAAGACCGTCAAGCTCTGGACCTTCGACGGCTCGACCGAGGGCTTCACCACGGTCGGAAGCCGCATCTCGCCCGCGCCGGGCCAGGGCATAGCGGTCGCCATGGCCGACCCGACCCTGCGCTCGCCCAAGGGCCTGAACGTGCCCGGCGGCCAGTACCCCCTCGTCCTGGTGCGGCTGACCCGCACGGCGCCGGCCTCGGCCTGGGACGGGGCGCTCTACTACTCGACGGCCGCGCACGGCGAGGCGATCAGCTATCTTGGCAAGCCGCTCTCCGGCGCCGACCCCAAGGTGGGCGAGACCACCACCCTGGTCTACGACATGAGCCACCAGGCCCTCGGCGGCCCCGACTGGCTGCAGTCGACGATCGAGCAAATCCGCTTCGACCTGGAGGACAGGCCGGGCGGCGGCTTCCTGATCCGCCAGATCGCGGTCGCCGAGAATCCGGACCCCGCGGCCCTGGCGTCGGCGCCCGCCGCCGCGGCCGCGCCGCCCGCGCCGGCCCCCAAGTCCTGACGTCCTGAGCGCGTAGGGGGGCCTCGGGGCGTGGTCTTCAGCTCGGTCATCTTCATCTTCTATTTTTTGCCGGTCTTCCTGCTCGGCTACTACGTCTCCGGCTGGCGGGCCGGCGCGCTGCTGGTCGGCAGCGCGGCCTTCTACGTCTGGGGCGAGGGGGCCTATGTCTTCCTGCTCCTGGGCCTGATCGGCCTGAACTACGCCGGCTCGCTCTGGCTCGACGCGACCAGAGACCGACGGCGGCGGGTGGCTATCCTGACGGCGCTGGTGGTCGCCGACTTCGCCGTGCTCGGCTTCTTCAAGTATTCCGAATTCCTGGCCCACAACCTGAACCACCTCTTTCCCGGCGGCTTCCTGCCCGAGGTCCGCCAGAAGCTGCCGCTCGGCATCTCCTTCTTCACCTTCCAACTGGTCAGCTACGTCGTCGACGTGCAGCGCGGCGCGGTGAAGGTGGAGCGCGATCCCCTTCGTTTCGCCGCCTACATCCTGATGTTCCCCCACCTGATCGCGGGGCCCATCGTCCGCTACGCCGACATCCGCGACGAGATGCACGCCGACCGGCGCAAGACCGCCCACGTCGGCCTGGGGGTGCAGTATTTCATCGTGGGCCTGTGCCAGAAGGCGCTGATCGCCAACACCGTGGCTCCGCTCGCCGACCATGCCTTCGCCGCCGAGCTGACGCGGCTGGACGCCACCACCGCCTGGCTAGGCGTCTGGGCCTACACCCTGCAGATCTATTTCGACTTCTGCGGCTATTCGAACATGGCGATCGGCCTGGCGTTCCTGCTGGGCTTCACCTTCCCCAAGAACTTCGACTACCCCTACATCGCCCAGTCGATCACTGACTTCTGGCGGCGCTGGCACATGAGCCTGTCGTCCTGGTTCCGGGACTACGTCTACATCCCGCTGGGCGGCAACCGGAACGGCCTGGCGCAGACGGTGCGGAATCTGCTGATCGTCTTCTTCCTGACCGGGCTGTGGCACGGGGCGGCCTGGCGGTTCATCGTCTGGGGCCTCTATCACGGGGCCTTCCTGATGCTGGAGCGGTTCGGCTTCGGCCGGGTGCTCGACCGTGCGCCGCGGGTCCTGCGCCACCTCTATGCCGTGCTGGTGGTGATGGTGGGCTGGGTGTTCTTCCGCGCCGACGACCTGCCCCAGGCGCTGGCCTATCTGGGCCAGATGGCCCAGCCGGGGCGGTTCCTGGCGCCGGACGCCGGGCTGTCGATCCTGCTGAACGCCCAGACGCTCGCGGCTCTGGTCGCGGGCACGCTGTTCGCCGCGCCCCTCCTGCCGGCGCTGATGGCGCGACTGCGCACGCCCCGCGCCGAGCCGCCGCGCCCGGACCTGCCCGGGCGCCTTGAGACCCGCAGCGTGCACGCCCTGCCGATCCCGCTGCTGGCGGCGGGCTTCGTGCTGTCGGTCGCCATTCTGGTCGGCTCGACCCTCAACCCCTTCCTCTATTTCAGGTTCTGACCGTGGTCCTCGCCTCGCGCCTCCACTGGAGACTGCTGGTCGGGACCATCCTGGCCCTGATGGCGGGCGCCTGGATCGCGCCGCGGTACATGCGCCCGCCGGGTATCCAGGAGAACCGCGTCCTGGCCGCAGCGCCCGCCTGGCCCAAGGGCTGGCAGGACCTGGACGGCTTCCGCAGGGCCGCCGACGCCTATGTGGCCGACCGCTTCCCGATCCGGCCCTACCTGATCGCGGCGCTGAACCGGCTGCGGATGACGGTCGGCGTCAGCGGGTCGAACCGGGTGATCGTCGGGCGCGACGGCTGGCTGTTCTTCGACAACGACACCCACCTGGGCGCGGTCCGGGCCGATCCGCCGATGATGGGCCCCGAGGTCAGGTCCTGGCTGCTGACCTACGCCGGCCGCACCGAATATATGCAGGCCCGCCACATCCCCTACCTCACCGTCGTCGGCCCGGCGAAGGAGGCGCTCTACCCACAGTTCGGCCCCGCCTGGTACTCAGGCCCGAGTCCGAACCGGGCCACGGTGACGCTGCCGAAGCTGGCGCATCAGGCGGGCCTTGCCGAGATCCTCTACCTCTATCCGGCGGTCGCCGAGGCCACCCGGCGCGGCCCGGCGACCTACAGCCGCCACGACACCCATTGGAACGCCTACGGGGCCTACGCCGGCTACGCGGCCCTTGTCGGCCGCCTGCACGAGATGGGGCTGACCGACGCGCCGCATCCGATGTCGGACTTCCAGGTGACGACCGGCGACTCCGGCGACCGGCCGCGCGACCTGGCCCTGATGCTGGGCGTGGCCAACAGCGTCGACCTCCGGTTCCCGCACATCGAGAACCCGGCGGGCGAGGCCAGGATCCACAAGACCTTCCTGACCGAAAAGACCGCGTGGACCGCGCCGCAGGTCATCGACACCGGCGAGACCGGCAAGCCGGTCCTGATGATGACCAGGGACTCCTTCTCCAACGAGATCCTGCCGCTGCTCTACCCGCACTTCAGCCGCATCATCCTGGCCCACAACGACGACGGCTTCTGGCGTCCGGATCTGGTGGAGCGGTTCAAGCCCGACATCCTGGTCGCCGAGATCGTCGAGCACGGCCTGCGGGTCTCGATGGGCGACGGGCCTGCGCCGTCCGCCGAAGCCACCGCGCGGATCGATCGCATGCTGGGCAGCGCGCCGCGCCCGAAGCCCGCGCCCTCCGCCCCGGTCGTCCCGACCATGGCGCCGCCGGACGCCCGCACGACCGCCACGCTCGCCGGCGCGGCGCTCACCGGCAACTGCAACGTGGAGATCGTGAAGCTGACGCCGGGGATCGGCGGCGAGGCGACCTTCATGGCCTCCGGCTGGATGTCGGAGCTCGGTCGTCAGGTCACCTCGCCGCGGGGAATGCTGGCGCTGAAGGGGCCGGGCGGCGTCTTCGTGGGCGGGCTCGACATGAACAAGGCGCGGCCTGACGTCGCGGCCTATTTCAAGAACCCCACCGGCCAGGAGAGCGGGTTCGTCGAGAGCTTCTACATCTCCAAGCTGCCGCCGGGGGTCTATACGCCCTGGGCCTACCGCCGCGCCGGCGGCGGCTGGATCGGTTGCGAGGGCAAGACGACGGTGACGGCGCCCTGAGCGGCGCGCGGCGCCCGCTGGCGGGCATTAGAAAAATCTTCCCCGGTTCCAGCTTTCCGCCCATCGACAAGGGGTGATCTTGCCGGGTAAATGCCCGCGAACACGACCAGCCTCTCAACAATGTGAGGTTCGGCCGCGTTTTGGCGTGCGTATCTGGCGCGGGTTTTAAGAGGACGAGATGGGGTTTCCCCCGAAGCAAGGACTGTACGATCCGGCGAACGAGCATGACTCGTGCGGCGTGGGCTTTGTGGCCAACATCAAGGGCCGCAAATCGCACGAGGTGATCCAGTGCGGCCTGCAGATCCTCGTGAACCTCGACCACCGCGGGGCGGTGGGCGCCGATCCGCTGGTCGGCGACGGCGCCGGCTGCCTGATCCAGATTCCGCATGGCCTGTTGGCCGACTGGGCGAAGGACGAGGGCGTCGTGCTGCCCGCGGCCGGCGAATACGCCGTGGCCATGTGCTTCCTGCCGCGCGACGAGCTCGCCCGCGAGATGGCCATGGCCCAGCTCGAGCACTTCCTCACCGTCGAGAAGCAGCCGCTGATCGGCTGGCGCGACGTGCCCGTGGACACCACCGGCCTCGGCGAGGCCGTGCTGGCCCAGATGCCGGTCATCCGCCAGGCGATCATCGGCCGCGGCCCCAACATCCGCGACCAGGACGCCCATGAGCGCAAGCTGCTGGCCGTGCGCAAGCAGACTCAGAACCCGTTGCGCGAACTGGCCGCCAAGAAGAACCTGCCGGGCCTGACCGAGCTCTACATCCCGTCGCTGTCGACGCGCACGGTGGTCTACAAGCGCCTGCTGCTCGCCCACCAGGTCGGGACTTTCTACAAGGACCTGACCGACCCGCGCGCGGAGTCGGCCCTGGCCCTCGTCCACCAGCGGTTCTCCACCAACACCTTCCCCTCGTGGCGCCTGGCGCACCCCTACCGGTTCATCGCCCACAACGGCGAGATCAACACGGTGCGCGGCAACGTGAACTGGATGAACGCGCGCCGGCGCACGCTGGAGAGCGACCTGCTGGGGCCGGACCTCAACAAGATGTGGCCGCTGATCCCGCACGGCCAGTCGGACACCGCCTGCCTCGACAACGCGCTCGAGCTGCTGGTGGCCGGCGGCTATCCCCTGGCCCAGGCGGTGATGATGCTGATGCCCGAGGCCTGGGCCGGCAACCCGTTGATGGACGCCAAGCGCCGGGCTTTCTATGAGTACCACGCCGCCCTGATGGAGCCCTGGGACGGCCCCGCCGCCGTGGCCTTCACCGACGGCCGCCAGATCGGCGCGACCCTGGACCGCAACGGCCTGCGCCCCGCGCGCTTCATCATCACCGACCAGGACCATGTGATCATGGCCTCCGAGGTGGGCGTGCTCGACGTCCCCGAAGAGCGGATCGTGCGCAAGTGGCGCCTGCAGCCCGGCAAGATGCTGCTCATCGACATGGAAGAGGGCCGCATCATCGAGGACGAGGAGATCAAGCGCTCCCTGTCCGAGGCCGCGCCCTACGAGGAGTGGCTGGCCGAGACGCAGTTCAAGCTCGAGGACCTCAGCCTGGCCGCCGAGCCGGAGACGCCGCTTTCCAACGACCCGGCGACCCTGCTCGATCGCCAGCAGGCCTTTGGCTACACCCAGGAGGACCTGCAGTTCTTCCTGGAGCCCATGGCCAGGACCGGTGACGACCCGCTGGGCTCGATGGGTTTCGACACCCCGATCGCCGTGCTCTCGCGCCGGCCGAAGCTGCTCTACGAGTACTTCAAGCAGAACTTCGCCCAGGTCACCAACCCGCCCATCGACCCGATCCGCGAGGAGCTGGTGATGAGCCTGGTCTCGATGATCGGGCCGCGCCCCAACCTGCTCGGCCGCCAGGCCGGGACGCACAAGCGCCTGGAGGTGGCCCAGCCGATCCTCACCGACGAGGACCTGGCCAAGATCCGTGCGATCAACGAGCTGCTGGACGGCGCCTTCCGCACCGCCACGCTCGATACCACCTGGCCGGCCACGGAGGGCGCCAACGGCCTGGAGGGCGCGCTGCAACGCCTCTGCCGCGAGGCCACCGACGCGGTGCTGGCCGACATGAACATCCTGATCCTCTCGGATCGGGCGACGGGGCCGGACCGGGTGCCGATCCCGGCGGCGCTCGCCACAGCAGCGGTGCACCACCACCTGATCCGCCAGGGCCTGCGCATGCAGACCGGCCTGGTCATCGAGACCGGCGAGGCCCGGGAGGTGCACCATTTCTGCGTGCTCGCCGGCTATGGCGCGGAGGCGGTGAACCCCTACCTGGCGTTCCAGACCCTGGAGGCCCTGCGCACCGAGAACGGCCTGTCCCAGACCGCCTACGAGGTCCGCAAGAACTACATCAAGGCCATCGGCAAGGGCGTGCTGAAGGTGATGTCCAAGATGGGCATCTCCACCTACCAGTCCTACTGCGGGGCCCAGATCTTCGACGCGGTCGGCCTGTCGACGGCGCTGATCGAGAAGTATTTCACCGGCACCGCCTCCACCATCGAGGGCGTGGGCCTGGCGGAGATCGCCGGCGAGGCCGTGCGCCGCCACCGCGACGCCTATGGCGACAACCCGATCTACGCCTCCATGCTCGACGTCGGCGGCCAGTACGCCTGGCGCCTGCGCGGCGAGAGCCACGCCTGGACGCCGGAGACCATCGGCAACCTGCAGCACGCCGTGCGCGGCAACCTGCCGGACGCCTACAAGACCTTCGCCCAGAGCATCAATGAGCAGTCCGAGCGCCTGCTGACCCTGCGCGGCCTGATGCGGCTGAAGCCGGGCGAGGGCGGGCCGATCCCGATCGAGGACGTCGAGCCGGCGTCCGAGATCGTCAAGCGCTTCTCCACCGGCGCCATGAGCTTCGGCTCGATCAGCCGCGAGGCGCACACCACGCTGGCCATCGCCATGAACCGCATCGGCGGCCGCTCGAACACGGGCGAGGGCGGCGAGGAGAGCGACCGCTACAAGGCCCTGCCGAACGGCGATTCCATGCGCTCGGCCATCAAGCAGGTGGCTTCGGGCCGCTTCGGCGTCACCGCCGAGTACCTGGTCAACGCCGACGACATCCAGATCAAGATGGCCCAGGGCGCCAAGCCCGGGGAGGGCGGCCAACTGCCCGGCCACAAGGTCGACAAGAACATCGCCCGGGTGCGCCATTCGACGCCGGGCGTCGGCCTGATCAGCCCGCCGCCGCACCACGACATCTATTCGATCGAGGACCTGGCGCAGCTCATCCATGACCTGAAGAACGTCAACCAACAGGCCAGGATTTCAGTGAAACTGGTCTCCGAGGTCGGCGTGGGAACGGTGGCGGCCGGGGTCGCCAAGGCGCGCGCCGACCACGTGACCATCTCGGGCTTCGAGGGCGGCACGGGCGCCTCGCCGCTCACCTCCCTGACTCATGCGGGCTCGCCCTGGGAGATCGGCCTGGCCGAGACCCAGCAGACCCTGCTGCTGAACGGCCTGCGCACCCGAATCGCCGTCCAGGTCGACGGCGGCCTGCGCACCGGCCGCGACGTGGCGATCGGCGCACTGCTGGGCGCCGACGAGTTCGGCTTCGCCACCGCGCCGCTGATCGCCGCCGGCTGCATCATGATGCGCAAGTGCCACCTCAACACCTGCCCGGTGGGCGTGGCGACCCAGGACCCGGTGCTACGCGCCCGCTTCACCGGCCAGCCCGAGCACGTGATCAACTACTTCTTCTTCGTCGCCGAAGAGCTGCGCGAGATCATGGCCCAGATGGGCTTTGCGACGGTCAACGAAATGATCGGCCGCGTCGACCGCATCGACCTGGCCCCGGCCGTCGAGCACTGGAAGGCGGCGGGCGTCGACCTCTCGCGCATCCTCTACGCCGCGCCTGCGGAAGCCGCCAAGGGCCTGTGGAACCAGGACCGCCAGGACCACGGGCTCGGCAAGGCGCTCGACAATGTGCTGATCGCCGACGCCAAGACGGCCCTGGAGACCGGCAAGCCCATGCGCGGCGAGTTCGCGGTGCGCAACGTCAACCGCACGGTGGGCGCCATGCTCTCCGGCGAGGTGGCCCGGCGCTACGGCCACGCCGGCCTGCCCGACGACACCATCTCGCTCACCTTCCGCGGCAACGCCGGCCAGAGCTTCGGCGCCTTCGCCGCGCGCGGAGTTTCGCTGGAGCTGATCGGCGACGCCAACGACTATGTCGGCAAGGGCCTCTCCGGCGGCCGCGTCGTCGTGCGCCAGCCGCCCGAGGCGCGGCGCGAGCCCACCCGCAACATCATCGTCGGCAACACGGTCCTCTACGGCGCCATCGCCGGCGAGGCCTATTTCGAGGGCGTGGCGGGCGAGCGCTTCGCCGTGCGTAATTCCGGCGCCGTGGCGGTGGTCGAAGGCCTGGGCGACCACGGCTGCGAGTATATGACCGGCGGCGTGGTCGTGGTGCTGGGCGACACCGGCCGCAACTTCGCCGCGGGGATGAGCGGCGGCGTGGCCTATGTCTACGACCCGGCCGGCCGCTTCGACGTGCTCTGCAACAAGGCCATGGTCGAGCTCGAGCCCGTGACCGCGACGATCGGCGGCGACGACCGCGGCCGGCCCAGCCAGCGGCCGGTCTCGGTCGAGGACAACGGCATGGGCGACATGCTGGCCTTCGACGCCGAGCGGCTGCGGATCCTGATCGAGCGTCACCACCTGCACACCCGCAGCGCGCGCGCCGCCGAGATCCTGGCCAACTGGGACAAGGCGCTGGCCTCCTTCGTCAAGGTGATGCCGACCGACTACCGCAAGGCCCTCAAGGACCTCGCCGCCGAACGCACGACGGCGCCCGCCGTCGCCGCGGAATAATCGTTCAAGTTCCGGAGATTACCCCGATGGGCAAGCCCACCGGCTTCCTTGAGATCGAGCGCCGCGACCGCACCTACGACAAGGTGTCGGAGCGCCTGAAAACCTGGAAGGAATTCGTCCAGCCGCTGCCGCCGACCGAGGTCGCGCGGCAGGCTTCGCGCTGCATGGATTGCGGGATTCCGTTCTGCCACCAGGGCTGCCCGGTCAACAACCAGATCCCCGACTTCAACAACCTGGTCTACCGCGACCAGTGGAAGGCGGCGCTGGAGAACCTGCAGTCGACCAACAACTTCCCGGAGTTCACCGGCCGCGTCTGCCCCGCGCCCTGCGAGGCCTCCTGCACGCTGAACATTCCGGAGACCCCGGTGACCATCAAGACGATCGAATGCGAGATCGTCGACCGCGGCTGGGAAGAAGGCTGGATCACCCCGCAGATGTCGCCGCGCGGCACCGGAAAGCGGGTGGCGGTGGTGGGTTCGGGCCCCGCGGGCCTGGCCTGCGCCCAGCAACTGGCCCGCGCCGGCCATGCGCCCACGGTCTTCGAGAAGTCCGACCGCATCGGCGGCCTGCTCCGCTACGGCATCCCCGACTTCAAGATGGAAAAGCACCTCATCGACCGGCGTGTGCGCCAGATGGAGGCCGAGGGCGTGATCTTCCGCGCCGGCTTCGAGGTCGGGGTGACAGTCTCGGTCCAGCGCCTGCTGGACGACTACGACGTGCTGGTGATGGCCGGCGGCGCCGAGGCCGGGCGCGACCTGGAGGTCCCGGGCCGCGAACTCCACGGCATCCACTTCGCCATGGAGTTCCTCACCCAGCAGAACAAGCGCAACGCCGGCGACACCGAGGTGATCGCCGCGCCGAACGGCTCGATCTCGGCCGCCGGCAAGCATGTGGTGGTGATCGGCGGCGGCGACACCGGCAGCGACTGCATCGGCACCTCCAACCGCCACGGCGCGGCCTCGGTCACCCAGCTCGAGATCATGCCCCAGCCGCCGGCGCAGGAGAACAAGCTGCTCACCTGGCCGGACTGGCCGCTGAAGCTGCGCACCTCGTCCTCCCAGGAAGAGGGCTGCGAGCGCGACTTCGCCGTGGCCACCAAGCGCGCCATCGGCCAGGACGGCCGGGTCACGGCGCTCGAGTGCGTGCGGCTCGAATGGGTCGCCGGCGACGACGGCCGGATGCGCATGGCCGAAGTGGCCGGCTCGGAGTTCATGCTGCAGGCCGACCTCGTGCTCCTGGCCATGGGCTTCACCGGTCCGCGGGTGGCGGGCCTGGTCGAAAACGCCGGGGTCGAGCTCGATGCGCGCGGGGCGGTCGCGGCGAATGTCGCCAACTACCAGACCAGCGTGCGCAACATCTTCGCCTGCGGCGACATGCGCCGCGGCCAGTCCCTGGTGGTCTGGGCGATCCGCGAGGGCCGCCAGTGCGCCCGCGCCGTCGACGAAGCCCTGATGGGCGCTTCCAAGCTGCCGCGCTAGACCCCCGCACCGTAGGCTGGCAGAAGCCGGACCTGTTGCGAGCGGAGGCCTCGGATGGACGTGCGTTGCGTGGTGAAGTCCGACGACCGGCTGGGCGAGGGCCCGGTCTGGTCGCCGCTCGACGGCCGGCTCTACTGGTTCGACATCAAGGGCCGGCGGCTGGCCTGGTATGCGCCCAAGACCGACGAGCGCGGCGCCTTCGACCTGCCGTTCCGCGCCAGCGCCGCGGCCCCGCGTCGCCAGGGGGGCCTGCTCATGGCCACCGACAAGGGCTTGGTGATCTGCGACCCCGACAAGGCCACCCTGGAGGTCGTCCGCGCCTACGAGTTTCCGCCCGGCTTCCGCACCAACGACGGCAAGATCGACCTGGAAGGGAACTTCTGGTGGTCGACCATGGACGACGACCACGGCCGGCAGCCCGGCGCGGTCTTCCGCACCCGGCCCGACTTCGAGACCGAGCGGATGCTGACCGGCATCCACATCCCCAACACCCTTTCGGTCAGCCCGGACGGCCAGACCCTCTACCTGGCCGACTCCAAGCTGCAGACCATCTTCGCCCACGAGACGGCGAACCTGTCGAACCTGCGGAACTTCGCCCACACGGCGGGCGCGCCGGCCAGCCCCGACGGTTCGGCGGTGGACGCCCAGGGCTGCCTCTGGAACGCCCAGTGGGGCGGCTGGCGGATCGTTCGCTACGCGCCGGACGGTCAGATCGATACGATCGTGCCCATGCCCGTCCAGCAGCCCACCAGTTGCGCCTTCGGCGGCGAGAACCTGACCACGCTCTTCGTCACCAGCGCCTGGGACGAGCTGCCCCTGGGCGCGCGGGCTTCGCAGCCGCTGGCCGGCGGCCTGTTCGCCATCGAGACCGGCGTGAAAGGGCTGGCGCTGCCGCTGTTTGAAGGCTGAGGTAGGGCCATGGCCAGGAAACCGCTGCGCAGCGCCAAGAGCTATGGCAAAAACGACAAGGACGGTTTCATCCACCGGAGCTGGATCAAGGCCACCGGTCTGCCGGACCACGTCTTCGACGGCCGCCCGATCATCGGCATCGCCAACACCTGGTCGGAGCTGGTCACCTGCCAGGTCGGCCTGCGCGACCTCGCCGACTATGTGAAGCGCGGGGTCTGGGAGGCGGGCGGGGTGCCCATCGAGTTCCCGGCCATGTCGCTCCCCGAGACCCAGATGCGGCCGACCGCCATGCTGTTCCGCAACCTGCTGGCCATGGAGGTCGAGGAGTCGATCCGCGCCAACCCCATCGACGGGGTGGTGCTGATGGGCGGCTGCGACAAGACCACGCCGGGCCTGCTGATGGGCGCGGCCAGCGTCGACCTGCCGGCGATCTTCGTTTCCTCGGGTCCGATGCTGAACGGCAAGTTCGAGGGGCGCGACATCGGCTCCGGCACCGACGTCTGGCGCTTCTCGGAAGCCGTCCGCGCGGGCGAGATGAGCCTGGACGAGTTCCTCTCCGCCGAGTCCGGCATGAGCCGCTCGGCCGGCGTCTGCAACACCATGGGCACGGCCTCGACCATGTCCAGCCTGACCGAGGCCCTGGGGATCTCCCTGCCGGGCAACGCCGCCCTGCCGGCGGTGGACAGCCGCCGCAAGGTCCTGGCCCACATGAGCGGCAATCGCATCGTCCAGCTCGTGAAGGACGACGTGAAGCCCTCCGACATCATGACCCGCCAGGCCTTCGAGAACGCCATCCTCATGCACGCCGCCATCGGCGGCTCCACCAATGCGGTGGTGCACCTGCTGGCGCTCGCCGGCCGCCTGGGCGTGCCGCTCACCCTCGATGATTTCGACGAGATCGCCCGCGAGGCGCCGCTGCTGGTCAACCTGATGCCCTCCGGCAAGTACCTGATGGAGGACTTCTGCTACGCTGGCGGCGCAGCCGCGGTGGCGCGGGAGCTGGGCGGCCTCTACCGCCGCGACGCGCTGACGGTCTCCGGCAAGACGCAAGGCGAGATCGCCGACGCAGCCAAGGTCTGGAACCGCGACGTGATCGGCTCGCTGGACGCCCCTGTCGGGCCCTCATCCGGCGTCTGGGTGCTGAAGGGCAACCTCTGTCCCGATGGCGCCATCCTGAAGCCCAGCGCCGCCAGCCCGTCGCTCCTGACGCACCGGGGCAGGGCGGTCGTCTTCGAGACCATCGAGGACTACCAGGCCCGCATCGACGACCCGGACCTCGATGTCGACGAGACCTCGATCCTGGTGCTGAAGGGCTGCGGACCCAAGGGTTATCCGGGCATGCCGGAGGTCGGCAACATGGGTCTGCCGCCCAAGCTGCTGGCCAGGGGCGTCACCGACATGGTCCGCATCTCCGACGCGCGGATGAGCGGCACGGCCTATGGCACGGTGATCCTGCATGTCGCGCCGGAGGCCGAGGCCGGCGGCCCGCTGGCCCTGGTGCGGACCGGCGACGAGATCGCCTTCGACGGCCCGAACCGCACGCTCGACCTCCTGGTGGACGAGGCCGAGCTCGCCCGCCGCCGCGCGGCCTGGGAGGCGGCCCGCCGGCCGTCGCCCTATACCCGCGGCTGGTATCGGCTCTACATCGACACCGTCCAGCAGGCCGACCGCGGCGTCGACCTCGATTTCCTGGTCGGCAAATCCAGCCCCGACGTCAGCCGGGAATCGCACTGACGGACGTGGCGTCTTAACGGGAATTTCGGGGCGAGGCGGGACGATGGGGGCATGAAGGCAGCATCACAGCCCTCCGTGCTGGTCACCGGCGGCGCCGGCTACATCGGCGCCCACACCGCCAAGGCCCTGCATGAGCGGGGCTTCCTGCCCGTCGTCTTCGACGACCTCAGCTCCGGCTCGCGCGAGGCGGTCCGCTGGGGGCCGCTCATCCAGGGCGACCTGCGCGACCGCGCCGCGCTCAGCGAGGCGGTCGCCACCCACCAGCCCGTCGCCGTCATCCACTTCGCCGGCCTGATCGAGGTCGGCCGCTCCACCGTCAGCCCCGACCTCTTCTGGGAGGTCAATGTGGCGGGAACCGTCAACCTCCTGACCGTCATGCGCGAACAGGGCGTCGAGCGGCTGGTGTTCTCCTCCAGCGCCGCCGTCTACGGCCAGGGCGGCCGCGGCCCGCTGGAGACCATCGCCGAGACGGCCGACAAGGCGCCGGCCAGTCCCTATGGCGACACCAAGCTCGCCGCGGAATGGATGATCGCCGCCCAGTGCCGCGCCCATGGCCTGACGGCGGTGGCGCTGCGCTATTTCAACGCCGCCGGCGCAGACCCCTCGGGCCTGATCGGCGAGGCGCACGAGCCGGAGACCCACCTGATCCCGCTCGCCATCGCCGCGGCGCTCGGCGACGGCAAGCCGCTGACGGTGTTCGGCCACGACTTCGATACCCCGGATGGCGCCTGCCTCCGCGACTACGTCCATGTGACGGACCTGGCCGCCGCCCACCTGGCCGCGCTCACCGTCGACCTGCCGGCCGGCGCCTTCGAGGCGGTGAATGTCGGCAGCGGCCGGGGCCATTCGGTGTTGCAGGTGGTCGAGGCGGTGGGCCGCGCGGTCGGCGTCCCCGTGCCGCACGCGATCGGCCCGCGCAGGGCCGGCGATCCGCCGAGCCTGGTGGCCGACCCGCGCCGCGCGCGCGAGCTGCTGGGCTGGGCCGCGCAACATTCCGCGCTGGACGAGATCGTCGCCGACGCCCTGCGCTGGGAGCGTGAGCCCGCCTATGGCGCCGGCCACCGCGACCCGGCCAACCGCCGCAGGTCCCCGACGCCGGTCTAGACCCTCCGCACGCGTTCAATCGTGCGCGCTAACTGATCGCCGATCAGGCTGCGTCGCTTGGTCTCGTCCGGCGCGCGGCCCTTTTCCCGGCGGGCGCCTTGCTTTCGCCGCCGCAATGCTCAAGGTTCGCCCCGGGCGTTGGGGAAAACGATGGGCGAGACGGCGGCGGAGCGGGCGAAGCAACTCGCTCGAAATCTGTTGGAAATCCTAGCCTCTTACGAGGAGGAATTGATGGCGATTGAACGTGAAGAGCCCGGGACGGCACAGCTTCGGCGGGCTGTGGGAATCACTATCGCCGAGGCCTGCTATCTCATCACCGACCAGGGCTTGGCCCAGCCGGATTGGGCGCCGCCGGCGGACGATCCCGCTCGGCGCGCCCGCTAGTCCAGTCAATCCCCCGGAGACACCATGGCCCGCAAGCCCGACGCGCTCGCCGACCCCATCGACATCGCCGTTGGCGCGAGGATCCGGCTGCTGCGCAAGGTCCGGGGCCTGTCGCAGCAGGCGCTCGCCGAGGCGGCCGGCGTCACCTTCCAGCAGATCCAGAAGTACGAGCGCGGCGCGAACCGGGTGAGCGCGTCGATGCTGTCGCGGATCGCCGCCACCCTGCAGGCCCCCGTCGCCGAGATGTTCGGCGACGTCAGCCCGGCCAGCGGCGCCATCGACGACGTGGCGGCCCTGCTGGCCGAGCCCGGCGCGCTGGAGCTGCTGCGCGCCTATTCGATCCTGCCCCGCGGCGCGCCCCGCGCCGCCCTCGTCGAGTTCGTCCGCAGCCTGAAGTCGGTCTAGGGTCGCCCCGGGGTCAGCGGATATCGCCCCTGCCCATCGAGAAGACCGGCTGGAAGCAGCCGAGGATCAGGCGCCTCGCATCGAACGGCGGCTCTCCGGACGTATCCAGGCGCCCGTCCTCGTGCATCTTCGCCTCGGCGGCGTAGAAGCTCTCCCTGTCGGGCCAGATTTGCCAGGAAAAGACGATTTTCTCGCCGTCCTTCGCGGCGACCGCGCGGCGGAAGTCCGTCAGCTTGCCGTCGGGAACGAAGTCCTCCCAGCTCTCGACGATCTCCAGGCACCCATAGTCCTTGAAGATCCTGGCCCCGTTCTCCGCCCACCTTTGATAGGCGTCCATCCTGTCCTCGGGCACGGGAATGACCAAGCCTGCGACATACATGGTGAGGCTCCCTGGTAAGGCGCCGCCCGCCTAGGCGCTGACGCCGAGCGCGGCGATGGCCCGGTCCTTGATGGCCTTGTAGTCGACCTTGCCGTTGGGGGCCCGGCCGATGGTGTCCACCAGCACCAGGTCGCGCGGCGCCTTGTAGCCCGCGAGGGTGCGGCGCACGTGCTCGGAGAGCTCCGCCAGCGTCGGCTGGACCGCCCCGTCGGTCTCGACCACCGCGCAGATCCGCTCGCCGAAGCGGGCGTCCGGCAGGCCCACGACCACCGCGTCGCGGACGCCGGCGTGGGTCTTCAGCGCCTCTTCGACCTCCTCGGGGAAGACCTTCTCGCCGCCGGTGTTGATGCAGACCGAGCCGCGGCCCAGCAGTTTCAGGGAGCCGTCGGCGTTCACCTCGGCCCAGTCGCCCGGCACGCTCCAGCGGACGCCCTCGATGATCCGGAAGGTCTTGGCGGTCTTCTCCTCGTCCTTGTAGTAGCCGCGCGGCAAGAGGCCGCTCACCGCCACCATCCCGCGCTCGCCCGAGCCCGGCTGCACGCGCCGGCCGTCCTCGGTGAACACCACACAGGTGGGGCCGGGTGTGAAGGCCGCGGTCTTCGCCTCGGCGCCGGGCGCTGAGGCCGAAACGCCCAGGCCCACCGCCTCCGACGAGCCGAAGCTGTCGAAGATCATGGCGTTCCTGGCGTGGCTCAGCAGCCCCTGCTTGTTCTCCTGGCTCCACATGGAGCCGGATGAGCTCATGGCGCGCACGCTGGACAGGTCCCAGCGGCCGGGATGGGCCTCCAGGGCCTCCAGCATGGGCGTCGAGAAGGCCAGGCCCACGATGACGATGTTGCTGGCCCCCAGCCGGGCGGTCTCGTCCCACAGCTCCATGGCGTTGAATCTGCGCGACGGCAGGAAGGCCGCCGTCCCGCCGGCGTTGAAGCAGATCAGGTTGGAGAACTGTCCGGTTCCGTGCATCAGCGGGCAGGCGATCAGGGTCGTCGGCCGCAGGTGCTCCGGCGAGAGGATTCGCGCCGTCAGCTCCTCGATGGACGTCGCCGGCGGTATGCCGAGCAGGGCGTTGCCGCCGGCTCCGATGACGTTGAACAGGTCGTCCTGCGCCCACATCACGCCCTTGGGCATGCCGGTGGTGCCGCCGGTGTAGAGCAGCAGCAGGTCGTCGCCGGAGCGGCCCCAGGGGGCCTTCACCGGCCGCACGGCGGGAACCTGGGCCACGATGGCGTCATAGTCCTCGGCCCAGGCCGGAACCGGATGGCCGGGCTCGGCCACCGCCACCCAGGCTTTCACCCTGCCCAGCCGGCCGCGGATGGCCTCCAGCACCTCGGCGAACCCGGCGTGGAACACCACGGCCTCGGCGTCGGCGTTGTCGAACAGGTAGAAGAGCTCCTCGGGCCCGTAGCGGTAGTTGGTGTTCACCGGGGCGAAGCCGCCCTTGAAGGCCGCGCAGTAGGTCTCGATGTATTCCGGGCCGTTGTAGAGGAAGGCCGCGACCTTGGCCTGATGGCCGAGGCCCCGGTCGATGAAATGGGCCGCGAGCGCGTCGGCGCGGGCGTCGAACTCGGCCCAGGTGGTCACCCGCTCACCCTGGATGGTGGCCGGCCGCTCAGGCTGGACGGCGGCGATCGCCTCCCATACGTCCGCGAAGGTCCAGGAACTCACCGCATCCTCCAGAAAGTCTTCTTCTTTGGGAGGAAGTTGGCGTCCCGAGAGGGCGCGAAGTCAATCGTCCGCTCAGATGGCCCCTGCTCAGATGGGTAGGGCGGTGGTGCACTTGATCTGCTCCATGGCGAAGGACGAGGAGACGTCCTGCAAAGGGGCGGCGGCGATCAGGCGCTTGTAGAAGCCGTCATAGGCGGCGATGTCGCGGACCACGACCTTCAGCAGGTAGTCCGTCTCGCCGGACATCCGGTAGAACTCCACCACCTCCGGCAGGCCCGCGGCGCCCTTGGCGAAGGCGTTCAGCCAGTCCTCGTCGTGGCGGCTGGTGCGGACCGAGACGAACACCACCAGCCCCAGGTCCAGTTGTTCCCGGTCGAGGATCGCCACCCGCCGCTCGATCACGCCGGCGTCGGTCAGCCGCTTCACCCGTTCCCAGCGCGGGGTCTGGGAAAGCCCCGCCCGTTCGGCGAGCTCGGCGATCGGGACGGTGGCGTCGGCCTGCAGCTCGCGCAGGATCCGCCGGTCGATGGGATCGAGAACGATTGTCATGCCGTGAGCCTCCGCCGTGGAATCCTGTTCTACGGCGGGACCGATTGGCGCGCCAGATCGGCTGTAGTCGGCGCCGACGCGGCGGCCTGGGCAGGCCGGCGCCGGCCCTGGGCCTTGCCGGGTCACGTCCATGATATTATGTGCATCATATAAACCGGAGCCGCGCGATGCGCTACAGCGACACCCGCAAGGACGAGACCCGCAGGAAGGTGTTGCGCGCCGCCGCCGCGGCTGTGCGCGCCAAGGGTCCCGATGGCGTCGGCGTCGCCGAGGTCATGGCCGAGGCCGGCCTGACGCACGGCGGCTTCTACGCCCACTTCCCCAACAAGGAGGCCCTGGTCGCCGCGGCCATCGAGGAAGCCTTCGGCCAGAGCCGCCGCCGTTTCGCGCGCATGACCGAGGGCATGGACGCCGCCGCGGCGCTTTCGGCCTTCGTCGACGCCTACGTCTCCGCCGACCACCGCGACAATCCCCAGCGCGGTTGCCCGATCTCGACGCTCAGCAACGACCTGCCGCGGCAGGGACCCCTGGCGCGCGCGGCCTTCGACGCCGGCGTCGAGAACCTGATCGGCCAACTGGAAGCCTGGCTCCCCGGGCAGGCGCCCGAGGCGCGGCGCGGCCTGGCCGCCTCCCTGATGGCCGAGATGGCGGGCGCCGTGGCCCTCGCCCGCGCCGTCTCCGACCCCGACCTCGCCGCCCGCCTGCTGGACGCCTCGCGCAGCCGGATCAGGGCCCGCGCCGGACTGCCCGCCGCCTCTGGAGCCTCGCAATGAACGCCATCGTCCCCGAACGGGCCGCCCTCAGCGGCCTCGAGCAACTCCGCGCGGTCTTCGACCCGGCTCACCCGGACCGGGCGCCGGGCATCGGCAAGACCCTGGGCTTCACGGTTCTGGAGATGGAGGAGGGCCGGGTGGTGTTCGGCGGCGCGCCCGACGAGCGGGTCTACAACCCCCTCGGCACGGTGCACGGCGGCTATGCGGCGACCCTGCTCGACTCCGCCGTCGGCTGCGCCGTCCATTCCACGCTCCAGGCGGGGCAGGGCTACACGACGCTGGAGCTCAAGGTCGCCTACCACCGCGCCATGACCAAGGACACCGGCCCGGTGCGCGCCGAAGGCCGGGTCGTCAAGGCGGGGCGCCGCGCGGCCTTCGCGGAAGGCCGGCTCACCGACGCCCAGGGCCGCCTCTACGCCACGGCGACCTCGACGCTGCTGGTGTTCGACAAGTGAAGGTCACGGGGGTGTTGTCGAACCGCTCCAAGATCGGTGTTTTGCATCCCTGAGGCGAGCGGCTCACGTTTCCTAGGTGACGCGGGGCGCATTGCGCTCCTAGGATACCGCCAAGCGACTCAGTTCACGCACATCCGACGTGTGGCCGCAGACGCCTAAAATCTAGCTGGGGGAGCCCAACAAATGGCCGACGCCAAGAAAACCAACGCCCTTCAAAAGCCGCTCACGCCGTCGCCTGAACTGGCCGCCGTGGTCGGGGCGGGGCAACTGTCCCGCGGCGAAGTGGTTTCGAAGATCTGGGAATACATCAAGAAGAACAACCTTCAGGACCCGAAGAACAAGCGCGACATCCTGGCTGACGCCAAGCTGAAGCCGGTGTTCGGCGGCAAGGACAAGGTCAGCATGTTCGAGATGAACAAGCACCTCGCCGGCCACCTGAAGTAGGCGAAAGCCCTCGGCGGAGCCTCACGCCCGCCGTAGATCTCTGAGTCGCAGAGGCCTCGCCGGTTCGCCCGGCGGGGCCTCTTGCTGTTCAGCCTTTGAATTTTTCCACGGTCCAGGGCGTATTTCTCGCCCGATGTGCGCCTTCGCTTAACCCTCGGCTGCGATTCTCGTACCCGGGAAGGTTGCGCCGATGGAGGTCGTGGTGAGCGAGAGCGCCGCAGTTGCGGGTCGCAAAGCTGAGCCCGCGGGGGCCCGGCCTGCGTCGCAAGGCGCGCAACTCGACGCCCTGGCCCAGGCCCAGCTCTCCGGCGCCATGCGCCTGGTCTCCTCCGACGCCGAAGCCCAGATCGAACGGTTCTGCGATCCGCAGCTCCTGGCGTCCGGCAAGGTCAACATCGTCTCGCTCGAGGCCGTCCAGCAGCGCTTCGGCGACCGCTGGCAGAGCCGCAAGGACCAGGTCTTCGATTTCGCCGAGCGGGTGCTGGAGCGGGGCCTGGATTCGCGGGGCGTGTTCGTGCGGGTCTCGGACATGGACTATTTCATCGTCCATCCCGACCTGAGCCGGCTGGCCGGCCAGGCGGCCTGCCTGCGCTATCTGCGCGAAATCCTCACCCACTTCCTGGGCGATGCGCGGCAGACGGCCGGGGGCATCCTGCAGGTGACCAAGATCAGCCACGGCCGGGCCCAGGCCGAGCAGGTCGACGCCCTGGCCGCCGAGCAGATGCTGGCCTCGGGCGCCGACGAGGAGGGCGTGACCCGGCTGGGCGCCTTGCCGGAGGACTCCGACGTCACCACCCGGCTGGTGAACCGCTGGACGCCCTTCGTGGCGGTCGACGGGCGGCAGATGCGGGTCTCGGCGACCCTGGAGCCGGTCTATGAGCTCAAGGGCTTCACGCGCATCGGCTTCAGGATGCTGCGGCGGGTGATCGTCATCGCCACCGGCGAGGAGCTTTCGGCGCAGCAGGTCGGGGCCTTGTCCGCCGCCGACGTCCTTCGCGCCGACCTGGCGACCATCACCCGCGGCATCGCGCGCCTGCGGGCGGAGGCAGGCGGCGAACGCCAGCTCAGCCTCATCGTACCGCTCTCGTTCACCAGCCTGTCCAGCCAGAAGGGCCGCAGCGAGCTGGTCGAGCCGCTGAAGGAGGCCAGCGGCCTCGTCCGGCTGGGCGTGGTCTGCGAAATCCTCGATATCGAGGGCGTGCCGCCGGGCGCCCTGCTGTCGGCCGCGTCGCTGGTGCGGCCCTTCTCCCTGCTGGTGGTCGGCCGGATGGCGAGCGGCGCGGTCGCGACCATGGACCGCCTCAAGGGCGCGGGCCTGCAGGCGCTGTCCTTCGAATGCCCGACCGGCCTCGGCGACGCGGAGTTCATGGGCTGGGCGACCGCCACCATCGCCGGCGCCAAGCGGGTCGCCAAGTCGGTGCTGGTCTACCGCGTCTCCTCGCCCCAGCGCGCCGCGACCCTCTCCTCGCTGGGCGCCACCCACGTGAGCCTGATCGGCGCCTGACGCCGGGCTTGCCGCCCCCGAAGGGGAACACCTGATTCCGGAGGTGGAAAATGGTGGGGGAGGCAGTCGTACCGCAAATTGTCTCCATATCGTGGAAGCTGATATTTGCCTTGGTGGTGACTGAACTTCACATAAAGACCTTGCAAACGCGCCGCGGAGCTATGCGGACGCTGGCTGGGGATCTCAGGCGAACTACACCTACGATCCGGCCGGCCGACTTGGGACTCTGAGCCAGGCGGGTGGTGGGGCCGGGCCGGTGTCGTTCCAAACGCTGGCCTACACGCCAGCCAGCCAGCTCGCCAGTTTGACTCAGAATTCCCTAGCTTACGTGTGGCAGGGCCAACCAACGACGACCAAGGATTCGACGCACACCGGCCTAAACGAGGATGCTGCCATCGCGGTCCTGCCACACGGCTATGATCCTAATGGCAACTACACCGACAATGGAGTGCGGAACTACACCTACGACGAGCAGAACCGCATGACTTTTGAGGGCGATGCGGTCACTGCGCTGGGAGTCGCATATGATCCGCTCGGCCGCCTGCGGGCGACCCATACATCCGCGAACGTTTGGACCTATTTCCTCTACGCCGGCGACCAGCTCATTGGCGAATACGGGGACAAGTCGGCGACGCAGCCTGCGCTATGGCGCCACGTCCACGGCGACGGCACCGATGAGCCGCTTGTCTCGTACGCGGGGAACGACACCTCCCAGCGACGCTGGCTGCACGCGGATCGGCAGGGTTCGATCATCGCCTGGTCCGACGTCTCCGGCGCAATCCAGGCAACCTACACCTACAGCCCCTACGGCGAGCCGAGCGCCTGGTCGGGGTCGAGGTTCCTCTACACAGGGCAGGCCGCGCTGCCGGAGGTCCAGCTGCACTTCTACAAGGCGCGGCTATATGATCCCGTACAGGGTCGGTTCCTGCAGACCGACCCGATCGGGCAGGAAAGCGACCCCAATCTGTACGCGTATGTGCATGACGACCCGGTGGATCGGAGCGATCCCAGTGGGCTCGTGGATTCGAGCTGCACTGGCGCCCTTATCTGCGGTGGCGAAACTATCCACGGGTCTGGAGGGAGTGAAGCCGGGCCGGGAAGCGTGCCGAATGCTGCACATCCGGAGTCTGGCGCATTCCAGGTCGCACAAAATACCCGAGTGGATCCCAATGGACGCGGGCCGGCGGGTGAACGTGCAGCCGGCATTGACCAAAGTGCCAAGGAGCGTATTCCGTCGCGGACGGGGACGGCCAAATATCGCATCCCAGATGAATCAAAGGCGGGGCACATCCGCGAAGTGAAAAATGTGAACCGCTTCAGGGTTACCGGCCAAATCAAGGATTTTGTGGCGGAGGCAAAGGCAAGCCTTCGAACGTTCTTCCTGGACCTTGATGAGCAGACGCACGTGCCAGAATCAGCTCAGAAATATCTCAATGAGAACGACGTTCAGGTTCGACGTCTCCCTCTGGGCCGCGGGGGGCCAATAGTCATTCCGCCGGAAGAATTGATTACTCCCGAAGAAATAATAATTCCGCCTCTATAGATGCCTACAGATCAGGTCTCTTCAGAAAATGCGCTTCGCGAGAAGGAAGATTTCCTTGTAGTGGAAGAATTGTCAAAAATTGGTCTTAATATAGGAAGTGTTTACGATCTTGCGAAAATTTCTCTATCGAAAGAGGCCGTGCCCATTCTGCTCTCGATGATGAGATCGACCACGCATCCAGCGATAAAGCAGGGAATTATCCGGGCCCTAGGTGATCGAGATAACAGCAGAGATATTGGCCCAGAGCTGCTATCATATTTCAAAGATATTGATGAAAATGAATGGGCGAGAGAAGATACTAAATGGGTACTGGGGAATTCAATTGAGATTATAGCCGGTCCAGAACTGCTGGATGACATGATCGAAATTGCCCTCGATGATAGTCATGGAAAATCGAGGGAAATGATAGTTCTAGGATTAGGAAAGATTAGAGATGAACGGGCGTTTTTGGCACTTAAGAATCTAGTCAATGACCCTCAAGTTGAAGGCCATGCTGTTAGTGCTTTGGGAAAATTGGGTGACAGGAGAGCCATTCCATTGCTGGAGTCGAAGACATCCAGCGGTAAGAGTTGGGTAAGGCGGGAAGCGAAGAGCGCGCTGAACCGCTTGAGGAAGATTCAATAACGGCGTCGAGGGATACGTCCTGAGCCGGATGATGGGTGCCGCCGGCGGCTCGGCAAGAATTCTGGGGACGCCATACACAACTCCCGTGTCGCCGAATCCACGCCACAGCCCTCCCACTGCTGCGGGCAGGATAAAAGGACGCGAAGTGCGGGTCGGGTAAGTCGCTGCTGCCACGCCTTTTTGCACTTTGCCTGGGGTGGTCGCGAGGTGCGGATTCTCCCATCCCCCTGAACTCTCCCAACACAGCGCAAGGTGCGCCGCCGAACGTGCGCCATGGCTCTGCGATGGAGCCCTTTAGCCGAGGACCCTCATCTATGATCCAGGGGCTTCTGACTCAATCCGGATTACGGTGACACTGTACGAAATAGGTCCGCACCCTGATCTTGCAGCGCCTTGGGCTTAGGCCCGCGCTTGGCCGGGGCCAGGGTGCGCCGGGTCTGCGCCTCCAGGGCCTCGAT
>Ga0210400_10000793_pt1 | contig 33245 bp, 27 predicted proteins | sample IncBWH26MmetaG_FD_155456 | JGI IMG/M metagenome (GOLD analysis project Ga0210400, IMG submission 155456) | Forest soil microbial communities from Barre Woods Harvard Forest LTER site, Petersham, Massachusetts, United States - Inc-BW-H-26-M | ecosystem: Environmental > Terrestrial > Soil >... | reverse complement strand
CCGATCATCCCATCAACCGCATCGAAGAACTGCTTCCTTGGAACCTCGCCGCGGAGCCCACTGGAACTTCACGCCGAGCAGCATAGTCAACTACACTACGTCAAGATGGCCTGCGATTGACGCTTACTCAACTCCAATCATGCGCATCTGGAGCCACGGCACTGGTGGAATCGTGAGCGGTTCCGTTCACACTGGCAGACGCCGTCCCTTGAGCATGTGTACTGTGCGGAATGGGGAACCTTATGACCGTTGAAATAACAAAAGGCGAGCTAGCCAGGAACGGCAAGCTCGCCTCTTGTTGGTCTTAGGTAGAAACACTTAGAAGAAAAGCTTCAACGCTAACTGCAGTTGACGCTCAAAGCCACGAGTACTGGTGACTTTTCCGAAGCCGGCATCGCCCACTGTTGCATCAGGCTGTCCAAGGTTCACATGGTTTAGCATGTTGTAAGCTTCCGCGCGGAATTCAAGCCTACGCTTTTCGGCGAAGGGGAAGGAGCGGAAGAGGGACATATCCACATTCTGGAATCTGGCCCCACGGAGCGTGTTGCGGCCAAGGTTGCCGAAGGTATAGATCGCTGGCGTGGCAAAAGCGCTGGTGTTAAACCAGCAGCTAGCGGTTCCAACGGCCGCACCACCAGGGCACGAGCCGGCATTGGGATTACCAACAAGGTTCGGACGGTTTATGGCATCCCACGATGGGCTGTTTTGACGAATGTTGGGACCATCGCCGGGAACCAATATGGTAAAGGGTTGGCCCGAAGTATAGGTGTAGATGCCGTTAAGCCCCCAGTTGCCCACCACGTAATCGACGACGGCATTATTGCTGGAGAAGCGTTTGCCTTTTCCAAACGGGGATTCAGCGATGAAGCTGGCTGAAAGAACATGAGTCAGATCGAATCCTGCCACGCTGCGGTCCCGCGCTAGGTGGTAGGGGTCCTGAACCGACGTGCCCTCGACACCGAAGAAGCCATCACTTCCGACGTCGATGGTTTTCGAATAGGTGTAAGACACCAAGTAATATAGCCCATGTGATCCCCGATTGCGGGCTGCAATTTGCAATGCATTGTAGGAACTGTTCCCTACGCCGCGATCGTAAAACGTGGGGTCAATACCCGGCCACAGCTGCCTGGCCGCAAAGGCAGCGGCAATCTCGTCAGGTGTGGTAGCAAGCGTTCCGTCAGGATTTAGGTTGGGTCCAGGAGTCAACGCCGTATTGTAGAGGCCGCCGACGTTAAGACGGTGAGTCTGGGAGCCAACGTAGTTGGCGGTCACAACGGTATTCGCGTCGATCTGCCGCTCCAGGCCGAAATTCCATTGTTCCGAATAAGGATTCTTTTCTTGCGGATCCCTAAAAAAGGAGAGCTGGTGGAATGGAGTGGGTAGCGGAGCATTCGTCAGAGGAGCGCCGGTGACCGCAATCGGATTTTGGAAATTTACCGATACGGTTGGACCTATGGCGTTCGAGCTGACGAGCGGTTGTGAGTTGGAAGGCCAAGACCCGCTGGCGTTCTGACCCGACTGGGTAATACCGGCCCACAAGTCATCGGTGATTCCGAAGGAAGCGCGCAACGCCATCTTGTCCGTCAAACGATAGGCCAAGCCGAGGCGCGGTTGGAAATTGGTCTTGGTGTTTTGCCAGAGCCGGTTATTGGGAGAAATAACCACGTTGGCTGGGAGGCTGGTTCCGGGAATACAGGGGGCGATATTGCCGGTATTCACACAGCTAGCAACCGGCCGTTGGAGGATGTAGGTTCCGTTATTGAAGTCAATTTCGCCAACGGCGCTGACGGGACTCTTAAGGTTGCCCCACAAAGGGTACGCTTGAAAATCGTAACGCAAGCCAAGGTTCAGCGTCAGGCGGCTGGTGGCCTTCCACTTGTCCATAAAATATCCGCCAATTCCGTTCTGCCCGGTGGTTGAGCCGGCCGTGTCGCGCTTTGCCCCTACGGCAGCAGTACCGAGCAGATATGACGCCAGGCCATAACCGGTGTTTCCCCCGCCGTTTTGCGGATCGGATGTTTGGTCAGCTGAAAAAGTGAGGCCATCGCTGTTAGAGTCTTCCGTCAGTTTGTCCGTCTCATAGCTTAAACCGGCGGTAAGCGTATGGTTCCTGATAACTTTCGTGAAGTTTCCCCGCCATTCGTAAATGTCCGTCAGGGTAGTGAAGCCCGCGACTTCTCCCCCAGGAGCGAACTGGTCCACGCCCGGATTCGGAACGAGGCAGACGCCACCGCTGAATCCGCAGACAAAGGATGACGCGAAACCGCCGTCCGCCAGAGCCTTTGCTCTGTCGCCGTTAAAGGTCGTCGGGGGCCTGTTGGTAAGCTCCACATGTCCAAACTGGAAGTCAAAAAAGGTAGTGGGGCTGAACGTATGGTAGTAACTGGCGACATACTGTTTAGCAGGAACGTGCGCGATGTTGCTGAAGTTAGCGTTGCCACCGGGACCAATCTGGGTTTGGTCAGCGCTGGAGTAACGGAAGAATAGTGAGTTCGACGGATTAAAGTTTTCATCAATCCGCCAACTGTACTGTTGCACGCTAGTGCGCTGTGAGCGGAAATCGTAACCGTTATACGCCACGCCATTAACGGTTCTCACGGGCAGGGGTGCCGGGAATACATCCTTTGCGAAGTTGACAGCATTGGTATCTATCAAACCTTGCGGAATCATGTTGTTCTTGAAGGGGCTACGCACAAACCCGCTTCCCGAGGCGGTAGTTGTAAAGGGATTATATAGTTGGTGTAGTACCTGCCCTCCGGCGCTTCTGTCGAGACAGATGCCGTTAGCATCGAAACCGAGCTGGCAAAGAGCAGAAAAATCTCCACCCAACTGAGCGTCAGTAGGCACTCTATAAAAATTTCCCGAGGGAATCGGCTGGATGCGGCGAAAACCCTCATAGGTTCCGTAAAAAAACGTTTGGTTGCGGCCATCGTAGATATGGGGCAAACGCACTGGACCGCCGCCACTGGCGCCAAACTGGTTCTGGATTAGTTTTTGTAAACCGCTGAACGGGTTCTTGGCGTCCAAAGCGGTGTTGCGGAGATATTCCCAGGCGCTCGCATGGTACTCGTTCGTGCCGGACTTGGTAACCACGTTGACGATGCCGCCGGTGACTCCACCGAACTGCACTTCGTCGTTGTGAGACTGCACCTTGAATTCTTGAATTTCGTCGATGACGGGGGCGACCGCGTAGGTCGAGAAGGTCATTTCCGAATCGTCAATGCCGTCCAACATGAAATAGTTGCTGCGGTTGGTTTGGCCGTTCACAGCAGGAAACGTGAAGGTTCCGATGGGGTGGGTCTGAGCACCGCCGACGTTTTGCGCGGTACTGATAGGGGAGACGCCAGGCGTGAGGTCGAGAAGCTGAGTAAAGTTTCTCCCATTGAGCGGAAGGTCAGTTACCTGCTTCGTCTCGATGACGGTGCCCAAAGTCGCGTTTCCGGTCTCGATGTTAACGGTGGACGCCTCGACCGTTACGGATTGCTCGTTCGATCCAACGCGCAATATGAAATCCTGAGTGATGTCCTGATTGACAAGCAAAGTCAAATTTTGCTGAGTCGCCGCAGCAAATCCAGTTTTGTCCACGGACAAACTGTACACGCCCGGCGGCACGCTGGTGAACACGTAAACACCCGCGTTATTGGTTGAGGATTTTCTTTCCGTGCCTTTTTGCGCATCGCGAAGAGTTATGTTCGCATCCGGCACTACCGCGCCGGTCGAATCGTGAACCGTTCCGCTTAAGTTGGCCGACGCCGAACCCTGCGCGCTGGCGCTATGGGGAATCGACAGTACCAAGGCAAGCATGACAAGCAGAGTGACGATGCTGTTACGCAAGCGGCCGCATACACACGAATCCAGTCTTTTACCTGCTTCGGTCATAAACATCTCCTTCGGTCCTTCGGCACTAAATGTGACTCACACCCAACCTGCTATGTACTCTGAGAATTACTTTGAACAGCGCCCCTAGCACCCAACCCTCGCTAGCGGAAGTCACTATCGAAGATTTTCATATATAAAAGCAAAACTTCACCTGCCAAATGTCCCCACTTATAGAGGCTAAGTGAGGCGGTTGTCAAGGAGTTTTTTGCGATTGAAAAACATGTTTCAGAGAGTCTGCTATCGGTCAAAACGGCAGTTAAGGTGCTGATTAAGGACCGGTCCTACCACTTGACCGGTGGTCTCGTGGTGACGTCTGATACGATTCAACCCATCGGGGGAAGGAGTTGCGCAAACCCGGCGCCGATGCGGTGATCATTACCTGGGCAACGATGGTGCGCGTTGCCCTGGAAGCTGCCCAACTACTGGAGAGCGAAGGTTTGCAAGTGGGGGTGCTTGACCTGCGTTGGCTCGCGCCACCCGATGAAGAAGCCATTCGCACCGGCCGCGACACGCGCAAACGGCGTGCGCATGGCCTGCGACGTCCAGCTTGTCGCAAGAGCTTCTGCCTAACGCTGAGCGCATCGCCGACCCGGTGCGAGCCGTCGTGAAATAACGCGTTAGGTATTGCGCCAGAAAATGTTGTCTTTTCTTCCAGCCTCTAGCTCTTGCGCACAGGCTTTAACTACGAAAGGGATAGCCAAGTTTCTGGAGATAGACTTTGCTAATCTCCGCCGATTGCATGGGCGATATCGGCTGGTCGGCCGACGGATCCTGTTCAATCATGACATCCAATTTGTTGCCGCCGGCTTCCAGCATATCCAAAATCGCGGGAATATCCACTTTCCCCATACCCAGCGGGCAGTAGCCGCCCCAGGGTTTCCCTCCGACAAAATCCTTCAAGTGCATGTGCTCGACCAGCGGCAAGTAATCCTTGATGACTTTCGCGGCGTCCGCGCCGCCTTTTTGTAGCTGGCCCACGTCCGGCGCGAATTTCACATGTTTTGTGTTCACGGCATCCATCACCGCGTACACTTCATCGCGCGTCTCGATGCACGTTCCGGTGTGCTGGTGGAGTCCGGCGCCGAGGCCAAGGTCGTTGAGCGCTTTGGCATGATCGTTCAGACGGCTGACGATGCCATCGCGATACATCTTGAAATCATAGGAGTCACGGTGCACACCATTGGGGGCAAGAACGCCGAAGGTTCCGCCATATTTTTTGATGGCTTTGCCCATCTCGATCACTTTGGCAATGCTATCGGCGCGTTTGGTGGAATCGGTGAGATTTGTCCCGCAGTAGCCCGATTTTAGCGGCACGCCGTAGCGATCAACGAGAGCTTGGAGGGCTTGGCGCGAATCCCAATCGATAAGGGTTTCCCCGAAGGTCTCAAATCCCCAGAAACCCAGATTGGCGATGTCCTTCAGCGCTGCTTCCAGCGTGACGTCCGGAGTAGGGCCCGGAAAAGTACCCCAAGTGATGCAGGTGAAGCCTATTTTAAGGCGTCGCGTGGGCGGGGCAGCGTGTGCCTTCAACGATCGTGCGACCGAGCCGGCAACCAATGACCCCACCGCGCCCGCAGCTATGCTCTTTAAAAAATCGCGTCGATGTTGAATGTTGTTCATGGTGGTGGTTACCTTACCTTTATTTGGTCACCATTTTTTTGGCGGCGAGCTTAGCGCTTGGAGTAGTATCCGCCGGCAAATCACCCAGCACGAACTGTATCGCCGACAAGAGAAACGCTCCCAGTTCCGGTGTTTGGAAAAATGTGGGAGTGTGGCCCATGGAGCAATTAAAAACGCGCCCCTTACCATAGCTCTTGATCCAACTGGTGGCGTAGTCGTTGTCCGCGCGCACGTGCCACATGCTCATGACCGATTTATCCGTATCTATACTGGTCAGCACGTGCAGTTTCTCCCGGGAGTACGGGCCGGTGGGAAGGAAATGGTAATACTCATCGGTGTAGGTGAAGCCAGTTCCACCGAATGCTTTGGTGAACTCGCTGCCGATGAAAGGCCTGGTCAGCGGACTAGCTGGATCATCAATCTTCAAGGTCACGGTCTCCACTTTGTGCGGGCCGTCTTGCGCGCCGATCAGCTCGCCAAATTCCGGTATGTCCGGCGAAGCGTAGCTGGTGGCATGAAGACCCGCAAGGCCGCCGCCTTCACGAACATATCGCAGCAAGCTGTTCATTACCACGGGATCCATGGCGTACTCACCGTCGGCGCTGTTCAGGAAGACCGCATCATACTGCTTGATTTTCGGATACTTCAAATTGTCCAGATTATTATCGAAAATCGCTTCATAAGCGCCAGTCTGTTTCCCCATCAGCCCCAAAGCCAAATTGCCGTGCGCGATGGTGGTGTGGTAATAACCCCCGGCTGGGCATAGGTCCATGATCAAAAGTTTCCTGGCCTTTATCGGTTTTACCGCAGCTTCTTTGGGCAAAGCCGCTTCAATTTTCACGCGATCTTCCGCGGGCACATCATCGATTGAAGTGATCGGCAGTACGCGAGAGACGGCGTCGATAAATTCTCCAAAAGCGGGCCGGACAGCCTTCTCGAATCCCACTAGCGAACGCTCCAAATCCGCGGAAGGATCCGCAGCGCCGGTGGCTTGCACCACAATGGCAATCGGCTTCACAACCAGAGGTCGGGAGCAGTTGCCGCAGTGCGACGTCGGAATCAGCGAGTCGGGACGCTCCAGCTTGCTCATTTCCATCAAGAATGCGGTTGCTCCCGCGACTCCGGTACCAAATGAAACCGGCTTCCCTGCAAGCTTCAAAGCGCTTCGGTCTTGCAAACTCACCGCCATCAGGCGCGAGCTGACTATGGACAAACCATCAATCGGCTTAATTCCCTCCTGCATCCACTGACCAATGTTCGCGCTGACGCCAATACGCTTCCCGAGCGGCGTGATGGTCTTCATGAGCTCTTTCGGATTCCAATAAGCCGGAGTGGTGCGACGGCTGCCATTTTCAATGGCAACATTTACATTTGCGTTGCTGGCCAGCGTGTCCACAGATGTCAAGGATGCCGGGTCGGGATTGCAGACGATGGTCTCGATGCCGAGAGTTTTCGCAAAATCGAACAGCTTGCTCCAAGGTCTTTCGTCTTTTCCAACATCGCCGACGTGATACACCGGCATATAAAGATGCAACGTCGTCAAATGGGCTTTGATGGCCATGAGTTCGTCGGGAGAAAGGTTGGGGTCCAGATTCTTTGCGATTTCCGCACTGACTTTTTGGCTAGAGAAACCCTCTATCGACATTACGCCAAGAGCTTTGGCTTTTTCCGCTGTTTCCAGGAACGTTAACTGGGAGAAGGCGTTGGCGGGAATACCGACCTTCCAGCCAAGCGCTCCGGTAATTTCCCTGCGGATCTCCGCGCGGCGCATGGGCGGATCTTGCGGCGGCGCTGCCGGCGGTTCTGCCGGCTTTATCGTAGCAGGCGCGGTTGGCGGTGTTTGTGCGCTAGCCGGGACCAAACCGCAAAAGGCCCAAACCGCCAGGGAAGCAATCATCAAGCCAGTAACTTTTCTCATTTTATTCGTGCCTCTTTTCAGCGGCGAAAGCCGTAGCAATGCTCAATCAATTTTGACTATTGAGTTCTTGTTTTGCGGTAGGGCAAAAACATAATAGCCTTGCGAACCAGGTTTTGCCGCTTTAAATACAAAGTCCGTTCCAGATCCCGGTGTTGGTGCTGGTCCTTGTGCTTGTCCTTGAGCCGACGCTGCAAAAAAGGCCACATACTCACGCCCGTCGACTGCGTACACCGCTGGGATTCCGTCGGGATTAGCATCAATTTCCGTTTCCCAAAGCAGCTTGCCTGTATCCTTGTCATAGGCGTGGATCATACGATCCGCTTGCGAAGCGATAAAAATCAATCCGCCAGCAGTCACCACTGGTCCGTTGCGCAACAGCGAAGAACTACCGGTGTTTTTTATTCCTTTGGCCGCGAGGCCCGGTGTGGTCCCCAGTGGAAAGCGCCACTTGATGGTTCCTTCATTGAGGTCATAGGCCACTACTTCGCACCATGGAGGCCCCATGGCAATAAGGCCGTTGTTTGCGAAAAAAACGCTTCCGAACGGACCAAAGTAACGGGCCGGGCCGGATGGCGCCGGATTCGCCGCGTCTTCTACGTTATCGGTGGAATATTCGCCGGCTGCTGGATTCCGAAGATACGCTATTAGATATTTCACCGCCTTGGGCGGCAAGCGGCGCTCGGTAAACGGCGGCATCTCTTTTCCGCCGTTGCGCAGAACGCCCAGGAAGCGGTCTTCAGTTATGCTTGCTGGAAACGTGATCCGAGCGCGGTCTGCTCCATGACACGGCAAACAGTTGCGAACGTATGCGGCGTGGCCGCGCTGCTCGGGCGGGCCGACCTCCATTGCCTGAATGGGCCCAGGGTCTAGCGAAAGCTTATGTATGGTGGGCGCGTCATAAGAACGTACATAAAGCATTCCGGTAGTAGGATCGGCGGCGGTACTCCCCCAGTTCGCGCCGCCATTTTCTCCGGGGACTCCGATCTGGTCCCGGTCTTTGGTCTGCGGAGTGAAGATACCTTCGTTCCTTGCGTTTAGCAGAATATTGCGTAAACGCTCCTTTTCTCCTGGTTCAACATACGGGTTGATATCGTCTACCGAAAACTTCTGGCGGGCGTAGGGTGGCGGATTGGTGGGAAACGGTTGCGTGGGCCAGGAGTGCTCGCCGGGCATATCACTCTGAGGAACGGCGCGCTCTTCTACAGGCCACAGAGACTGACCGGTGACGCGGTCAAACACATAGAGAAACCCGAATTTCGTGGGTTGGGCGACGACATCGACCATTTTCCCGTCGTGACGGATGGTGAGCAGTTTCGGGCCGGTGGTGAGATCGTAGTCCCACAGATCGTGATGTACGACTTGAAAGTGCCACAAGCGCTTGCCAGTCCTGGCATCCAGCGCCAGCAAGCAATTCCCGAAAAGGCCGGCGCCGGTGCGATCCGCTCCATACAAGTCGTAAGTAGGCGAACCCAACGGAAGATAAACAATGCCGCGCTTCACATCTAGAGACATCTCTCCCCAATCGTTTGTTCCGCCGATATATTTCCACGCATCTTTCGGCCAAGTCTCGTAGCCGTATTCCCCGGGATGCGGAACGGTGTGGAATACCCACACTTGCTTTCCGCTGAGTACATCGTAAGCACGAATGTCACCAGGGGGCGATTCGTACAACTCACCCGTCGCCGAACCCAGGATGACCAGGTTCTCGAAGACACGTCCCGGTGTGCCAGATTGAATGGTATCGATGCTCTCAATCGAACGTCCCAGCCCTTCGCGCAGGTCAACCTTTCCAGCAATTCCAAAAGTGTTGATCTGCTCGCCGGTCTGCGCGTTCAATTCCTGGAGGTAGTTATTGACCGCGAAAATGAGTCGTCGGTCAGACCGATCATGATTCTCCCAGTAATTAAAGCCGCGATTCGTCGGTGTTCCTTCCATGGGCCGTGACCAGATTTGGCGTCCCGTCGCGGCATCGAGAGCCACAACTGCGCTGTCTTTTCCCACCACATACATGACTCCGTCCACGATAAGCGGATTGAACGAGAACCTGCCGGCTGGTCCGGGGGCCATATAGGACCACGCCAACTGTAAACCGCTCACATTGGTTTTATCAATTTTTGTCAGAGCGGAATATTGCAGGGACTCCGGGCCTCCCGCGTAATCGCTCCAAGTGGTGTACTTTTTGGGACTCAGAGTGGGGGCCGCGTGTGCCGCAGCCAAACCAAGCACTAGCAATATGGCCGCTTCCAAATAACACAGGGTGCGGCACCAGCTCTTAGTGTTCACAAACTTTCCCTTTGTGGCAGGTAATCCATGAGTGGCGTGAGAGTGAAATGGAGTTCGCAGACATTGATAATTGGCGATGTATCTGACAAAATTTGACCGAAAGACGGCGACTCTATACCCACTAGAAATCCGTGTCAATCATGTCCAGATCGTAAGAAGAATCGGTTGGCCTAAACATGGATGTCTACAATTGGTCTGAGGTTACGGAAGAAAACGTTACTCCGCTTTTTACCCGGCAGGCGATTCATACTTCGCGGGTGACCCTGCTGAAACTGCGCTTGAAAAAGGGTGCGGTGGTGCCTATGCATCAGCATCCTCACGAACAAATCACCATGATGGCATCGGGCCTAGTGCGCGTGGAACTTGATGGCAAGGACGTGCTGTTGCGTCCCGGAGATATTTTGCTGATTCCCTCCAATACCCCTCACTTATTCGAGGCATTGGAAGATTCCGTGGAGACCGATGTCTTTACGCCGCCCCGGGAAGACCTGATGAAGCCTACTGCTGGATAATTGCCACCGCGCGCACCGGCGCTGCCGAAGCGCCGCGCCACTTAATCGGCAACACGCTGACCGTAAATGAGTGGTAGGGCGGCGGAATTTCGTGAAGGTTGCACATGTTTTCCAAATGATAGTATTCCCGCTCGCGCATGACGCGGTGCGCTTCCCAGAATTTCTTGCGTTCAAACATCCTGGCCACCGGAGGGTCGAAGCCAATGGCGTCAATGCCCATGACCTTCACACCGCGATCCAGAATATAATGCACACTCTCCTTGGTCATGCCCGGATGATCGGTAAGGTAGCGCTTCTCGAATCGCAACTTCGCCGCGTCGGTGCGTAGAAGCACGATGTCCAGCTGCTTTATCCTGTAGCCATTCAATTTGTTTTCGGCCTCAACCAGGTCTAGAGGCGTAATCTCATCGCCTGGTTTTTTGTGCGTCAAATCCAGAACCACGCCGTCCCCGTAGCACAATTCAATGGGAATGCCTTCCGCTCGCGGAGCGTCCGGTTTTACGTGGCCCCACGAATCGATGTGCGTGCCGATGTGATCGCCGGTAACAATCATGCAGTGGTTGGTGATCTCATCAATGCCGTATTCGGCCGCGCCAATGCTCACGGCCATCTCGCGGTGCGTTTCCATCTCCACGATGACGGGCTTCGCCACATTCGGATAGGTCATCATCCCTTTGTAAACTTCCATGCTTAAATCGATTAACTTGACGCCCATAAGTTCTCTCTTATTGGAAATTTGCAAAAAAACGTATCTACGCGCAAAATCATTTACCTCTTTAAGAACAAATTCACTTCCCGACCCACCCGCCATCCACGTGAATCGATTGCCCGGTAAGGTAACTCGATTCCTCTGATGCAAAAAAAGCCGCCACCGAGCCGATTTCCCGTGGTGCACCGGCGCGCCCCAGCGAAATTTGCGCAAGAATCCCCGGCAAGAGGTCGGCGCTCTTCATAACCCACGCGGTCATATCCGTGTCGATTAATCCCGGATGCACGCAGTTCACGCGAATTCCCAACGGCGTCATTTCCGCGGACATGTTGCGAGTCAATGCTTCAATGGCCAGCTTTGCGGGAGCGTAATGCGTACGTCCAGGGAGAACCTTGGCCGCTTGAATTGAACCAATGTTCACGATGTTCCCCTTGCGGCCTTCCGCTACCACACGACGGCAATACACCTGCGAACACAACCACTCTCCTCGCAGGTTTACGTCCACAAGCCGTGTCCACTGCTCGTCGGTAAGATCGAGGAACGGCACAATCGTTTCGATCCCGGCGTTGTTCACTAGCACATCAAGCGGCCCCAGCTCCTTCCATACTTTATCAAACATGGCTTCAACGTCTGCCCGACGCGACACGTCGCCTTTCACGATGATCGAGCGACGCCCTCTTTCGCGAACCCATTGCGCGACAGCCTCCGCCTTTTCTGGTTCCTCGATATAATTCACCGCCACGTTCGCGCCTTCTTCCGCGAACACTTCCGCAATCCCGCGTCCAATCCCACGGTCTGCGCCAGTAACCAGCGTAATTTTTCCTTTAAGCTTCACGGCCATCTCCATCCGTCTTCTTTTTTTCTGCTTGTGCTGCGCGTTTCTTGCTCAAAAACTCCAGCAGATAAGTTGTCAGCCCATCCCTTACGGCGGTCGCCGATTCATCCGTCCAGTCGAGAAATCCGCTGTTGGTCTTAAATCCAAGCTTGCCTTGTTCCACGCGAGCACGCAGCGTCGATGAAGGCGATGGCGACGCATTCAGGTGCGGCAGCACGTAGCTGTGAATCGCGAAAGTGAAATCGAGCCCTACGAGATCGGCGTTGGTAACCGGGCCAAGCACCGGCAGCCGCATGCCGAAGCTGTTGCGCACCGCAATGTCCACGGTTTCCGCGTCGCACACTCCTTCGTCGACCAACGCAAACGCTTCCCTCCACAACGCGTGTTGCATGCGATTGGCGATAAAACCCGGCACATCTTTCTGCACGCGTACCGGGACTTTGCCGGCGTCCTGCAACAAATTAAACACTGCGTCCATGTGTTCCGGGGCGGTGGCCTCCGTGCGCACTAGCTCCACCAGCGGAACCAAAAACGGCGGCTGGTAAAAATGCGCGCCGAGAATGCGTTCACGCCGTTGCGTCAACGCACCAATTTCCGTGATGCTGATCACCGAAGTATTGCTGCACAGGACCGTCTCCTGCGGGCACAAGCGGTCCAGTTCGGCGAAGAGTTCCTGCTTCATTTTTAAATCTTCGGTAATGGTTTCGATGACCACAGTGGCGCCGCGGCATGCTTCGGAAAGATCGGGGGTCAGATGAATGCGCTCCAAAATGGCGGGGATTTCCTGCCGCTCGGCCAGTGCAAAATCCGCCATGCGCGAAAGATTCGCGCGCACGCGTTCTTTCACGCCGTTTAGCTTTTCTATCGTGCGATTGTGAATTTGAACCGGGTGGCCGTGGGCGGCAAATACCTGCGCGATTCCCGGACCCATCATGCCAGCGCCGATTACCGCGATGGTTTTCATGTTATTTCTCTACGCCCTTCTGAATCGCAGGGACTGGGAGCCTCTCCGGCAAGAGTGTATATTCCGCGTAACGCTGGCACAGCGCCCGCCAAAACTGCTATGGCTTGTCGTCTGGTTATGGACATATATCCTTCTCTAGTTGCGCGGTTTCCAGGCAGTCACTTCCTGCCGGGATGTTCCCAGGCCATCGATTCCCAGTGCCACGACATCTCCTTGTCGCAAATATGTTGGGGGCTTCATTCCCAGGCCGACCCCTGCGGGAGTGCCAGTACTGATAATGTCACCGGGCAAAAGCGTCATGAACTCGCTCACATAGCTGACGAGCGTAGGTACGTCAAAAATCATTTCAGCCGTGGTGCTTTTTTGTCTGAATTCGCCATTCACGGTCAGCCACATCCTGAGCCGATCGGGTTTCGGGACTTCATCTCTGGTTGCCAGAAACGGCCCGAGCGGAGCGAACGTGTCCGCGCTCTTTCCTTTCACCCACTGACCGCCCCTCTCTAACTGGAAGCTTCGTTCGGAATAGTCGTTGTGAAGAGCATAACCGGCGATGAATTCGCTGGCTTGTTCTCTCGAAACATAGCTCGCCTTTTTTTCGATAATCACGGCAAGTTCCACTTCCCAGTCCACTTTCTCCGCGACCCTGGGAATTACGAGCGCATCATTTGGCCCCACCAGCGAGGATGTGGCTTTGAAGAACAGCACTGGCTCGGAAGGAAGCTGCATACCGCTTTCGGCCGCGTGATCGCGATAATTGAGTCCGACACAGACGATCTTGCTCGGGCGGCGGATGGGCGGTCCTAAGCGCTCCTGTGGGCTTACACGGCGCAGCGCGGAGACGTGGCCATTCATCAGCCTCTGTCGTAGCCGAGCCAGACCGCCGCTTCCAAAAAACTCCTCGTCATAGTCGGAAACAAAGGCCGAGACATCAAGCCGGGTCTGATCGTCCAACAGCACGCCCGGCTTCTCCGACCCTGGTTCGCCAAATCGAATGAGTCTCATGTTCTGAGCGAGTGTTTTTTGCAGCACATCGCAGTCCTCCTGTATGTAGCCGGCCATCATTTCGATCAAACTGCCTGGTCATGTCTGGCGTATATTTTCCACGAATTGTCTGGAAGGCAGTTCGTATGGCTCGCATTCTCGAACTGCAATGCCGCGATTTGCTTCGCAGAAGTCGGGGATGCCGTTCGCTGCGGCAAGTGTGTTTTCCTCCTGCATTCAGCCGGCTCACCAGTTTGGAGGAGCGCTCACGTACGAACGATCCAACGCGGCGATCGAAGCGCACCCCAGCAGCCGGAGCGTGCGCTCGACGTCGGCGCGCAGGATTTCCAGAACTCGCGTCACGCCGGCTTCACCCGAAACGGCCAGCCCATAAGCGTATGCTCGCCCGCATAGAACCGCGCGAGCTCCCAGACAGATTGCCTTGACGATGTCAGCGCCGCGACGAATGCCACCGTCCATCAACACCTCCGCCCGGCCGTTCACGGCCGCGACCACTTCCGGCAGCGCTCTCAACGAAGCAGCTACGCAATCAAGCTGACGTCCTCCGTGGTTCGAGACCACCACGGCCGCAGCTCCTTCGTCGACGGCCCGGCGGGCGTCGTCACCGGTTAGGACACCCTTCACCACAATCGGGCCGAGCCAACGATCGCGGATCCAACGTAAGTCTTCCCAACAGACCGCGGAGGTTGCCAGGGCCGCGCTGACGTCGACGAGCGGCATTGGTCCGTGGCCCGGTATGACAACGTTCGGCAGTTTTGGCACGCCACCATCGAGCAGGAAACCCGCGAGCCAGCCCGGATGCGTGACAATCTCCGGAAGAAACCGCGCTTTTGCCAAGAGGCTGCCACTGAGCAACTCCTTCACGCCATTGCGCGAGTCCCGCTCGCGCATTCCGGCTACAGGCGTGTCGATGGTGACAACTAAAGCCGAGAAACCTGCGGCTCGTGCCCGTTCTATCGCGCCCTCGGCGGCCACTCGCCCGCCCAACAGGTAGAGTTGGTAGAAGACAGGTCCGGAGGAACTTGCTTTGACGTCTTCCAGGGAGTGTCCAGAAATGGTCGAGAGAATGTAGGCGGTGCCTGCAAGACCGGCCGCTCGCGCGGCAGCAACTTCGCCACCGGGATGCATCAGGCGGCTGTAGCCTACGGGCGCCAGCAGGGCAGGAAAAGATAGTTCTAAGCCCAGGAAATGCGCACCCAACTCACACCCAGGCACAGTCACAGCCTGACGTGGCCGAAACGTGACGTCCTCGAACACGCGGCAATTCTCGCGCAGTGTGACCTCACCTTCGGCACCACCGTCCAAGTAGTCGAAAACCGCCTTCGGCAATCGGCGGCGGGCTCGGGAGCGGAGATCCGCGATGCTCACGACACGGGAAGATATAACAGCACGAGAGAGCTTAGTCATCGGTGAAGTCAATATCTGTTCCTCGGTGAGTTGGTTCCGAGCCTTAGCTTCGACAGATTTATTTCAGAAACCTGAATCGCCCTCATAACAAAAGAAGCTCAGCTCTCCAACTCGAAAATCTTTTCCATCAGCAGCCATTTTTCCCCGGGTTTCGCCTGGGGCAAAGATTGCTGGAACCTCCACATCAGATTTTCCCACTCCTGCACTTTCGGGTTGGATTGATCGGCCCTGCCCTTGGCTTCGAAAGAGAAATGTTCATTTACTTCCATGATCATGAACATGCGCGCGCCGAACAGATAAATCTCCAAGGCTTCAATGCCAGAGTCCTTGATGCTCCGCGTGATTTCGGGCCAGATTTTTTTGTGATATCGTCGGTATTCCGCGATCAGTTTCGGATCGTCCTTCAGGTCCAGTGTCAAACAGAAGCGTCGGTTCATTTGGTTGTGCTCGCTCCAATTTTCGCCACTTGGTCTCTATTCATTCCGCAACGCGAACCTTGGAACCTGGGAAAACATAGTAAACAAGGGATGAATTCGCATTACGTTAAGGCACGGTCCAAGTGGACATAACCACCGTCCACGAAGACATGCTGACCGGTGGTATGCCCAGATTTGGCGGAAATCAAAAATACCGTCATTGCCGCGATTTCCTCTGCGGTGGTCATTCGTTTGCCCAGCGGGATCTTGGCAACGACAGCCGCCAGCTTTTCGTCGGGGTTTTGAAAAGTGTTGAGCCATTGTCGGTAAAGGGGCGTCATGACTTCCGCCGGGACGATCGTGTTGACGCGGACGCCACTAGGCAATAACTCCGCGGCCCACTCCCGGGTCAGGGCAACGATTGCTCCTTTAGATGCGGCGTAACCGGAGGTGCCGCCTTGCCCTGTGAATGCTACCTTGGAGGCGATGTTGACGATAGCTCCCTTTGCGGCCTTGAGCGAGGGCAGCGCGTAATGCGCCATATTATAGTAGTGCAGCAGATTGCGTCCGAGCGACGCAGCAAACTCTTCGGGTCCACCCTTTTCGAGGCCCACACCATCGTTGACGCCGGCATTGTTGACCAAAGCGTTGAGTCGATTGGCTACGCTGAGCGTGCGTTCGATTGCCGTGGCGCAGCCGGCCGCGGAGCAAAGATCAATTTCGATAAAGTGGCTGACCGAGCCATAGCGGCTCAACTCCGTGCGCAGACTCTCCGCCGCGGCAGTGTCGCGGTCCAGAATCACAGGGACCGCACGCTCCTGCGCCAAGGCACGTGTTATAGCAGCACCGATCCCTTTTGCCCCACCGGTGACGATCACCACTTTATCGTTTAGTTGCAGGTCGATGGGTTAGCCTCGTAAGTTAAAAAAACCGCCATCCAAGGGATAATTCGCGCCGGTGATGAAGGATGCTTCATCCGAACACAAGAAGAGGGCGAGCGAGGCCACTTCATCCGGCTCAGCCATTCTCCCGATGGGTTGCGCTTTGGACAGTTTCTCGAACATTTCCTTTTCTCGTCCGGGATAAGCATTTCGCAGATAGCCATCAACAAATGGCGTGTGGACCCTGGCCGGGGAGATGCAATTACAGCGAATGTTGTAACTCAGATAGTCTTTTGCGACGGAGTACGTCATAGCAATCACGGCGCCTTTACTCATCGAATAAGCGAAGCGGTCGGAAAGACCCGAGGATCCCGCAATGGAAGCCATATTCAGGATCACGCCGCCGCCGCTGGCTTTCATGTGCCCAATGGAAGCGAACATGCAATTATAGAATCCCTTCACGTTCACTCGGAAAATGCGCTCGAAGTCCGCTTCCGTCGTGTTTTCCAGCGATCCGATGTGCGAAACACCTGCGTTGTTCACAAGAATGTGAATGGGCCCTGAGACGGAGAGTTCATCGAATCGAGAAGTCACTTCTTTCTGGTTCGTTACATCGCATAGAAGTGCCGACGCATTTCCACCCTTTGCAGTAATTTGTTGGCAAGCTGCTGTCGCATCTTGTTCATTCAGGTCCAGAATGCGAACCGTGGCACCATTCGCCGCGAATCTCAGGGCGACGGCTCGTCCAATGCCGCTACCGCCACCGGTTACGACGGCGACTTTCCCGTCCAGTCGAAAACTTTTCGTATGGGTTTCTTGATTTGTCAGGGAGAGACACCTCTTTTCCATGAGATGAAGTCTTCTTGCCCCTTTAGCTCAGCTTTGGTTCGAACCTCGCCGTTTGAGGCCCCTCCCAAGTTGTCAATTGGACGACACTTCATTTCCCCCCAATCCTCTGTATGGCTCAGGACAAAGGTCCAATAACTTTCAGCACGTTCGCGTAACGTCCTGGAAGAGTAGCGGGAAGACTGACCTTGATGGCGTCGCCCTGTTGAGACCAAATAAGTGGAGTTGCCTGGCCGAGCAGGTAAATCTGCGAGCCGACCTTCAGGGAGAGAGATTTGAGCGTGATGCCGGTTGTCTTTGGCTGGCCGAGGAGGGTCGCATAAACTGCAGAATCTTTTTCGGTGAAACGGACGGGGATGCCTTCAGCGGTCTCGCCAGCAGCTCGTTTCCACGGATGTGTGCCATAGATGGCGTCGCCATTCATCTGAAGCCACGCACCGAGTGCAAGCAAACGATCCATTTGAACCGGAGGGATGGTGCCGTCGGCTTCCGGGCCTACATCGAGCAGGAGGTTCCCATTCTTGCTCACAATGTCCACCAATAAATAGATCAGATCGGCTGGAGCGATGGTCTCGGCTTCACCTTCGGCGCGGTTATAGCCGAAAGAGCGACCCAGGCCCCGGCACTCCTCCCACTTGGTGGGACTGATCTTGTCCAGGGTCACGTACTCCGGAGATACAAAATCAGAGTGTTTGACGCCGAAGCGGTCGTCGATGACGCCGTCCGGGACAGTGTTGTAGTACTCCGCCATAATCTGTAGAGGATGGCCAGACTTAGGATAGTCGATGTCGTTCCAAAGTACCGCTGGATGGTAGCGCTCGATGAGTTCCCGCATGTGCGCGTCAACGTATTTGCCATAGGCCTCGCTTTGCGGCTTCACCGCTTCATAATCAGCGGGACTACGGATAGGACCAGGGACAAATGTCCAGTCGTAGCCGCCGGAGTAGTAGAGGCCCATGCGCAAACCCTGTCTACCGACGGCAGCAGTCAACTCGCCAACGAGGTCGCGCGTCGCATGCTGCCGTTCGGCTGGCAGTTTAGGGTTCGAGGTCAAACTGGGCCAGAGCGTAAATCCATCATGATGCTTGGTGGTGAGCACGACATATTTCGCGCCAGCGTCGTGGAATATTTTAGCCCAGGTGTCCGGATTCCACTTTTGAATCTCCCGGTTAAACACCGGAGCGAAGTTGTAGTAATCGTAGTCAGCGCCATAATGCTCGCGATGATAGGCCTTTGTCGGTGCTCCCTCGAGCCGCATGCTGTTCAAATACCATTCCGCATAGGGGTTGTGTGTAATGTAGTCCGGTGAAGTGAAGTCATGTTCAGGATGAACGAGCGGCGCCCATCCAGGAACGGAATAAAGACCCCAATGAATGAATATCCCGAGTTTTGCGTCGGCATACCATTGAGGAAGCGGATGCTTGTCGAGCGATTCGAGATTTGGTTCGTAGTGCGAAAGCGAAGGCGATTGCGCCTGTAGACAGGGTGAAACAAGAAAGCACAACAGCAGAATGATAGCGGTCCTGCTCGGCCTACAACCCTGAAATAGGAACATTCTGTATCTCCTCGCTGAACGAATGCACAACCGGAAAACTAAAGCCTTGCGGCCCCTTTACCGCGGGCTCCCGGAGATCAAGCTTCGCGCGGGCTTTGTATTAGACGGATTGCCTGCTCAATGTCAGCGTCCTTGACCGCTTGCGCTTGTCACTTCCCTCTGATTGCTCGCCGCAACTGGCGCATCATGTCCATGGAGCTCTGTTCAACCGTGCCATCCTGATAGATTCCGATATTGATCGTGGTGACCGCCTGATGCTCGACGTTGGTTCTGACATAGGCGATCAGGTCCTCCGCGCTAAATTGAGGCGGGGGAATCGGCCCTGGTTTGCCGTGGACCCACGACTCCAGCGTGGATAACAGGGCATGCGCTTGAAATCCCTTGCCAGCGCCCTGTTGGATGTAACGAGAAGTGAACGGATTATGCAGGCTGTTGAGTTCGCCTGCCCAATAATCCTGGTACGGCGTTAGAACCGGGAAGATCCAGAAGTTAAAACAGGTGATCCGTTCGGGGTTTCCTACTTTGCAGGCGCGGTAAACGGCATCGATCGGAACATCCGGATAGGCAGCCAGCGATTGATACCACGAATCGAACCAGTACCCGGCGAGTCTTTTCCCGTAGCGGGCGCCGATTTCCCTCAAAACATCCCTGTGAATTTCCGCAAATTGCTCTTCACTGAAAGTCAACTGGTAGAGCCCGGTTGGCCCGATGTTGCCAAGCTTCGTCAATGTCGGAGAGTTGATGTAAAGCAGAAATCTGATATTGCGCGCCTCCAAAGCATCGGCGAGCTCACCGAGTAAGTCGCGCGGCGTTGTCCATCCCGGATGAATCGCTTCCCAGGATTGGATGGGGGCGGCGCAGTGGGGATGCGCATGGTTCAAGGTGAGAACTACGTAACCCGCTCCCATCTCCTCGATCATGCTCGCAAAGGCGTTGACGTCGAAAGCATCGACCGCACCCTTATAAGGCTTCTTCTCGCCCTGTCTGGGTTGGGTGAAGTCCGTCCAATGAAACATCACCCCGTAACCCGCCTTTACAAACCAATCGGTATTCGCTCGATGGACACGGACACTTTCTTGCGAAGGAACGATTGCGGCACTGCCAGCGACGGGAAGAACCTCCAAGCATCGAAAGCGAACTGATCCACTCAATTCTGGTCCGGATACCTGCACAGTTACAGGGTTTACTCCCCGGGTCAGATGTAGCTTGCCGTCCAGCCTGGTCTTTTCAAAATTAAAATACCAGCCGCCCTCCGTTTGCCGATAAACGCCGTCCGTAACTTTCAGCTCGACCCTAACGGAGCTGGACGCGGAGCGAATCTCCAGTTTGAAGCCCGAGACCGAGACTGCGCAGGAAAGGAATAGATCGAACTCACCTTCCTCCGGAACAGTAACATTCCACTTCATGCTGCTTGAGTCGCTACAGTCTACAGAGATCTTCAGGCCATCTAACTTTGCCTTGCCGCCAATCTCCACGGCAGTTGAGCCATAGAGACGGGTATCCTGTGTAAGTCCACGGACAAGAGGTTTGGACTGGCGGGAAACTGGTAATTGAAGTGATCGCGCAAAACCAGTACCGGCGGAAAGCCCGCTGGCCGCTCCGGTCAGCATAACCTTTAGAAAGCTTCCTCTGCTCAGGGCGTCGGATTGAGCGAATGTTTTCGTATGGTTCTCCTCCTGTTTCTTCCAATCGCTTCGGTCATAATCTTCTCCCGGCATTAATTTGCGACCCCCCACGCACCATCTACGCGGAAATGTTTTGCACCGGCACCTACCTACCCTCACCACCCTCGACAACATCTGGTTTGTCACTGGCGAAGCCCAATCTGCCAAGGGATAGAAGCACACCCGTTTGCTATCAAAAGTTTTTATATGTAAAATGAATCTTTCATTCATCAAACGTGCCTCCTTATAGTCACTTTCTGCGAAGCCTGTCAAGCATTTTTGTTGTAAATGAAAATTGTTTTTCAGAAAAGTGGCCAAGAAACGGCGTACGGATGTCACTGCAGGTAGTCCGTTGCGAGCTGTTGGGGACTTCGTCTGGTTCTATACGTCGTGGGTCGCACCGCAGGGAGATACCCGGTATGGGCTAGATCGAATCGAGTAGAACTCTTGCGTTGGAGGCCATTTCCTGTAAGATTTACCGCCACTGTCGAAACATCAATAGCGCGGGGCGAGAACTGGAGCTTGTTGCTTTGACCAAGACGAATCTCTCGCGTGACCAGGTAATGCCCACGAAGCGGGCTAAAATTGCGCCCCGTTATCCTACCCCTGCCCTGGAGAAGGGCTTGGACATCCTAGAACTCCTTGCCAACCACCCCACGGGACTCACGAAAAGCGAGGTCGCCCGTAGCCTGGATCGTACGGTATCCGAAATCTTTCGGATGCTGGTGTGCCTCGAAGAGCGCGGTTACATCTCCCAGTCGAGGGATGGGGAACGCTACTGTTTGACATTGCGGCTGTTTAAGCTGGCACACGAATATCCGCCTACCAAGCGGATGATTACCGAAGCCCTCCCGATCATGCAGCAAGCTACGCACGAACTTAATCAGTCTTGCCACCTTGGCGTACTCGATGGCGGCCACATCGTGATCATTGCGCAGGTCGATTCTCCCATCAGTCCCGGCTTTTATGTAAAGGCTGGCGCGATCGTCGATCTTATGCACGCGGCTACTGGGCACGTAATTCTTGCGCATCAAACTCCTGAAGTCACTTCTAGGGCGGTGCAGATTTGGTGCCAGCAAAACAACGCGCAGGTGCCTCGCGACCTGGCCGCACATTTGAACAAGATCAAGCGCCAGGGATATGAGGAAAGAGAAAGCTACCAAGTCAATGGCATAGTTAACGTCTCATGTCCAGTATTCGATGATCGTGGAAACGCCATCGCCGCTATGACCGTTCCATTCATCCAAAGAATTGGCGACCAGACGAATCCGGCCACCGCGAGAAGAGTTTTGAAACAAGCCACTTCTCTGCTTTCGGAAGCAATCGGCGGGGTGGCCAAACCTCTGGCGAGTGATTAGGCCGCGTTTGCCGGCGTCGAGCGATCCTCTGATTTTTCCTTCCCCGAACACCTCAACTCAGCAAATTCTGATACCATAAATTGATTTTTATTGACAAATATAGTCTTTCAGGAATAGAAATGCACGCTGGGTATGCGCGGACGGGTGCCATACCCTCGCGGCAGGAAGTTCTCTAAATTGAGGAGAGTTGATCCAGTTTGCGAGACCCAAAAATCACTAACGTTCGCGTAATTGACCTCCGCTTCCCCACATCCAGCCAGCAGATCGGGTCGGATGCCGTGAATCGAGATCCCGACTATTCGGCGGCGTACTGCATCCTTGAAACGGACGCCGGTGTGGAGGGACACGGGCTAACGTTCACTCTCGGCCGTGGAAATGAGCTGTGCGTCTCTGCACTCAAGTATTTGTCCCGCTTCGTTCAGGGCCGCTATTTGTCATCACTGACGGTTGACTTCGCGGCCTTCTCAAGGCAACTCACCGGCGATACTCAATTCCGGTGGCTTGGGCCCGAAAAAGGTGTCATTCATCTTGCTGCTGCTGCTCTCATCAACGCGGTCTGGGACTTATATGCACGCGTCGAAGGTAAGCCGCTCTGGAAACTGCTCGCGGACATGGAGTCGGAGCAGATCATCCGCGCCATCGACTTCACCTACATTACGGATGCGATCACCAGAGAGGAGGCCCTCGATCTTCTGAAAGAGCGGGCCCCTTGCAAGGACACACGCCTGCAGCACTTGCTGCAGAATGGCTACCCAGCTTATACCACTTCGGCGGGCTGGATCGGCTATAGCGATGACAAGATTCGCCATCTATGCGGCGAGGCTCTTGCCCAAGGCTGGACCCACTTCAAGTTGAAGGTCGGGGGGGACCCGGCCGATGACCTGCGCCGGGCTCATTTGGTACGGGCAGAAATTGGCTCCGGTAACAAACTGATGATGGATGCCAATCAGAAGTGGGACGTCCTTGAAGCAATCCAACGCACGCAAGAACTAGCCGAACTGGACCCGTGGTGGATGGAGGAGCCGACCAGCCCGGACGACATCCTCGGGCACGCCCGCATCCGCCAGGAAGTTTCCCCGATCCGGATAGCTACAGGAGAACATTGCCATAACCGGGTGATGTTTAAACAGTTCCTGCAGGCCGGGGCCATCGATGTTGTTCAGATCGACAGTTGCCGGCTCGCAGGCGTCAACGAAAATCTTGCCGTGCTTCTCTTAGCGGCAAAATTTAATATTCCAGTCTGCGCTCACGCCGGGGGTGTCGGCCTATGCGAATGCGTGCAGCACTTGGCGGCCTTTGATTACCTTCGTGTATCCACGACGCTGGAGAATCGTGTAACGGAATTTGTAGATCACCTGCACGAACACTTCGTTGACCCGGTCCGAGTAGTCAAAGGGCACTATCTTCTTTCCGACAAACCAGGATATAGCACGGAAATACGCTCCGAAACGTTGTCAACCTACTCTTACCCCGACGGTCCGATTTGGAAGGACAGGTGAACCTCATCATATTTGCGTACCCAAACGGCACTAATGCAACTCCAGTTATTGCCTGAGTTCCGCGATTTAAGAAACCGGCCTTCTGCGTGTGTGAGGATTGAGGAATACAAGGATTCAGCTTGGATAGAAGAGAGTTTCTGTGGGAAGCGACTGGCGCGGCCGTGGGATTTACGACGTCCGGGAAGATCGCTGCGTCACTTGCGCGCGAACCACTTGACGCTCCGTCGCCCGGCGATCCAACCCAAACCATTTTTGTAAGTACCGCCGGAGATGATCAGAATCCGGGAACGATATCTAGGCCACTAAAAACTTTTCAGGCTGCTCAAAGCGCCGTTCGCGAGCTCAAAAAGCACAATCCCGGAACTATATCTGTTTACTTCCGGGCTGGCACCTACTACCTACCAAACACAATCGTCTTCACACCGGAGGATTCCGGGGAGGTCGGAGCACCGATCATCTATGCGCCATACCCAGGCGATCATGTCCTGCTAAGTGGCGGAGCGCGGTTGTCCCCAAAGTGGACAGCCTATCGAGACGGAATCATAAAGACCTCCGTTCCAGCCGGCACCACTACCGACCAACTCTTCGTAAATGGTCAGCGACAAATGTTGGCCCGCTACCCGAACTACGATCCGAATGCCAAATATTTGGGTGGCTGGGCGCCGGACGCGATCAGCCCAGAGCGAGCCAAGCGTTGGGCTGATCCACGAGGGGCCTACGTTCACGCAATTCACCAATACCTGTGGGGCGACATGCACTACGTCATCACCGGCAAGAGCGCAGACGGCAACGTGCTCTACGAAGGTGGCTGGCAAAACAACCGACCTAAGCCGATGCACGCTCAATATCGTTTTGTTGAAAATGTTTTTGAAGAATTGGATGCTCCCAGTGAATGGTATTTGGACCGAGCTAATTCAGTCTTGTATTTTTATCCTCCCGCAGGGCTGGATCTCGAAAACGCGGTTGTCGAGACCGTGCGCTTGAAGCATCTGGCGGAGTTTCGCGGAAGCCAGGACTCTCCCGTGAAATGGATCGAGCTGCGTGGATTTACGTTCCAGCATGCTTCCCGGACGTTTATGGCGACTCGGGAACCGCTTCTCCGCAGTGACTGGAGGATCTATCGTGGCGGCGCCCTGTTCTTCACCGGCGCCGAAGACTGTTACGTGGACGATTGTTTTCTCGATCAGCTCGGTGGGAATTGCATTTTTGTGAGTGGATACAACCGCCGGATTCGCATTTCGCGCAGCCACATCGCTCGCGCCGGAGCCAACGGAATCTCTTTTGTCGGCGAGCGGAAGGCGGTGCGAAATCCACTGGACAGCTACGACGATAGACTTGGCATCGGGGATCTCGATCTTACTCCCGGACCGCGTACGACGGACTACCCGGCAGAGTGCCTCGTTGAAGATACGTTGATTTACCAGACGGGGCAGGTCGAAAAACAGACTGCTCCTGTTGAGATCGACATCGCAAGAGCGATCACCGTTCGGCACTGTTCCATCTACGACGTACCTCGCGCGGGAATCAACATAGGAGACGGTTGCTGGGGAGGGCACCATATCGACCACTGCGACGTCTTCGATACCGTTAAGGAGACCGGCGACCATGGCTCCTTCAACTCTTGGGGTCGCGACCGCTGGTGGGGCGTCAAGGGTCTCGACCTGGACACCGCGCTACAAGGCCCTCGTGCAAAACTTCCCGTGCTGGATGCCGCAGAGACCAATATTCTGTCGAACTCGCGCTGGCGCTGCGATCACGGCTGGGATATCGATCTGGACGACGGCTCCACCAACTATCACATCTACAGTAATCTCTGCCTTAACGGTGGGCTGAAGCTGCGGGAAGGCTTCTACCGCACCTGCGAGAACAACGTTCTGGTAAACAACTCACTTCATCCGCATGTCTGGTACAACGACAGCCATGACATTTTCCACGGCAATATCGTCTTTGCGCCCTACAAACCGATTCAAATGAGGCAGTGGACGCAGGATATTGATTTCAACCTGCTCATCAGCCGGCAATGCCACAAACCAACCCCGCCACCGCACTGCAAAAACTAAGCTCACAGGATGCCCACTCCCTACAAGGAGACGCTCTCTTTGTGGATGAGGCCACAGGCGACTACAGAGTCAAGTCGAATTCTCCCGCGTTGTCTCTCGGATTCGTGAACTTCAACATGGACGATTTTGGCGTCCAAAGCCCGAAGCTCAAAGCCATTGCCCGGCAACCGGTGATGCCCTTGAGGTCAAGCGATACCACGCCAACTCTCAGTGAAACCCGAACTCGAGAGGTTGCGGTTTGGGCAGGCGCGAAGGTGCGCAACATTGTTGGCCTCGGTGAGGTCTCAGCCGCAGGGAGTCCAGGTGAAACGGGCGTGATCCTGCTCGAAGTACCCGAGACAAGTGATGCAGCCAAAGCCGGCTTTTCTGCCGGTGATGTCCTGCTGGCATTCAATGGAAAGCCTATCAAGGAATTGAAGGACCTCTTGCAGGATACGCAACAAAATGTTGCGGGGAAGGCCGCGAGCGTCACGATACTCCGCTTTCAGCAGGAGTCTACCATCCTGATCATGCTGAAACCCTGATCTCGCTACGGGAAATCGTCGCATATGCCATCCACTGGGAGTACCAAAGTTGCCGCGGCGTTAGGCACTTTCTCTCTGCTGCTTTTCTGTTTACCCAGCCAATGGCGGCAACCCCAAGCCAGCCGAGGATCAGAGTTCTCATCCTGGATGGCTTCAGCAATCACGATTGGCATATGGAGATCGACTACATGCGAATTCGTCTTCTCGCCGTTTTCTTAACCGTAATTTTTCTCCCCCTTTCTTTCGGACTCGCCCAAACTACTGCCAGCCTCGATTCCATCCCTGCGCGCATGCACGACGTGATCGTCGCCAACGAAGTTCCAGGCGCGGTCACGGTGGTCGCGACGCGTGACTCTGTGCTCAGGATGGACGCTCAGGGTTGGGCCGACTCAGAGCACAAATCTTTCATGCGCGTGGATTCGATCTTCTGGATCGCGTCCATGTCAAAGCCGATTACTGCTACAGCGGTGCTGATGCTGATGGAGGAAGGCAAGCTCTCCCTCGACGATCCTATCGCCAAATACGTTCCAGAACTTGCTGGACTCAAAACTGCGAATGGTAAGACGCCGCGAATCACGCTGCGGCACTTACTCACTCACACCTCCGGAATGGGAGAAGCAACCGACGAAGAGGCGAAAGCCGCGCGCACGCTGTCCGACCTGGTGCCGGCCTTTGCCGCAAAGCCGCTTGCGTTCGAGCCGGGGAGCAAATGGAAATACTGTCAGTCCGGCATTCTCACTCTTGGCCGGATCGTGGAAATCGTTTCCGGTGTGCCGTTTGAAGTCTTCCTGCGGAAGCGCATCTTCGACCCGCTAGGCATGAAGGACACGACGTTCTACCTGAGTGAAGCTCAGATGCCGCGCTGGGTGATACCCGCCAAGCGCGAAGGCGAACAACTGGTGCCCGCCGAAATCGGGCTTCTGTACGGCCATCCTCCCACCTGGGGCGGCCACTACCCGGCAAGCAACGGTGGCTTGTTCTCAACCGCTCCCGATTACACGCGCTTGGCCCAAATGCTGCTCAATGGCGGCGTGCTCGATGGCCGGCGCTACCTCACGGCCGAGTCGGTGCGCATGATGTCAACTGTCCAGACTGGCGATCTGGTCACCGGCTTTACTCCCGGCAACGGCTGGGGGTTGGGAGTATGCATCGTCCGTCAACCTCAGGGTGTAACTGAAATGCTCTCGCCAGGAACCTTCGGTCACGGCGGAGCCTACGGTACTCAGGTCTGGATCGACATGAAGAGGGGCATCGCATTAATCATGATGATCCAACGGTCTAATTTCAAGAATGCCGACGACTCGCCGGTCAGGTTGGCATTCCAGAAGGCCGCACTGGAGTAAAACGGAAAGCCAGTTAAGGAATTGCAGGATCTCTTGAAGGATACTCGGCAAGTCGTTGCTGGAACGGCCGTAAGCGTGACTGTACTGCGCTATCAACAAGCAGTCTATGGTGTCATGATCCTCCTGAAACCCTAGCATCGCTGTTGATTATTCTCGAACTGACGATCATACGCGGCGATATTTGCGAGCAGGGATAAGAAGTTAAGAATTTTTGCTATTTTATCTTGATATAAGCACTTACGCTTGTAGTTTAAGAAACAGAGGTCTTTTGAGGCTTAAGCCCAATGAATTTGTACCGTCAGATAGATATGGACGTCCGTAAAGACGTTATAAAGCCGCTGGTTGCTGGCGTGTTCGCTGTTGCCTTGTTGGCTTTACCTCCGCAGGCCGCGGAGCGTTCGCAGATCCGATTTGAGAACCACCAGAAGCTATCACGCGTCGACTTCATTCTCAACAACAGCACAACCGACGACAAGCCTGTAATTGACGCGGTCCTCGGGGGCGTAGCACTCCTGGACTACGATAACGACGGCTATCTCGATATTTTTTTTACTAACGGTGCACGCATCCCCGGCCTAGCGAAGGATAGTCCTGACTTTTCAAACCGCCTCTACCACAATAACCACGATGGCACCTTTACAGACGTAACTGATCGTGCGGGCGTTAGAGGTTATGGCTACAGTGTGGGCGTCGCGGTGGCTGACTTTGATAACGACGGGTTTCCAGATATTTACGTCACGGGGGTCAACCGCAATACGCTGTATCACAACAACGGCAATGGTACTTTCACTGATGTCACTGAGCGCGCAGGAGTGGCCGGCATCGGCCCCAATGGCAAAAAACTTTGGTCTGTATCAGCCGCATGGATCGATTATGACAACGACGGCCGGTTGGATCTTTTTGTGAGCAACTACCTGGACTGGACGTTCGAGACTTCCAAAGTTTGCGGCCCCCCCGGTCGGCGCCTTTCATGCTCACCGACCATGTACAAAGGAGAGCCGAATTTTCTGTATCACAACAATGGTGACGGCACGTTCACGGACGTCTCTGCCGCAACAGGCATAGCGGAACATATCGGGAAGGGTATGGGTGTAGCCATCGCTGACTACAATGATGACGGTTGGATGGATATCTTCGTCGCAAACGACAAGGAAAGAAATTTTCTATTCAAGAATCGTGGGGGTAAGAGCTTCGAGGAAGTAGGAGTGGAGTCCTTCGTGGCCTTCACGGAAGACGGGATCCCTGTTTCCAGCATGGGCGTTGATTTTCGTGACTGGAATAACGATGGCAAGCCCAGCCTATTTGTCACCGCCCTTGGACGTGAAACATTCCCGCTGTTCCGTAATGAGGGCACCGGATCTTTTAGTGTGGATACCTACAAGGCAGGGATAGGATTTCCCAGCCTAAAGATGAGCGGTTGGGGCAATGGCATCTATGACTTCGATAACGATGGTTTTAAGGATCTATTCACCGCTAACTCGCACGTCATTGACAACGCCGATGACCCTCAGCAACACTACCGGCAGGCAAACGCCGTGTTCCAGAATCTCCAGGATGGGACATTCCGCGATGTAAGCGCGCAAGCCGGGCCGGATATGCAAGTCCGTGCCGCTCATCGCGGGTGTGCGTTCGGCGATCTCAATAACGACGGCAAGATTGATGTGGTTGTATCCGCCATTGGTGATCATGCCGAATTGCTTTACAACACCACAACCAACAGCAACCATTGGATTCTGCTTGAGACAATCGGCGTCAAAAGCAACCGAGACGGGATTGGCACGCGCATCAAAGTCACAGGAGAATCCGGCTTGGTGCAATACAATCATGTAACCACTGCGGGGAGTTTCGCTAGTTCCTCGGATAAGCGCGTCCATTTTGGGCTGGGCCGTGATACACGAATCAAAGAAATTGAGTTGCGCTGGCCCAGTGGAAGGATTCAGATTCTGCAAAACGTTAAGGCCGATCAAATCCTGAGGATCACCGAGAGCGAGAAATGAAAGCGATTCTGCTTTTTGTTGCAGCACTCTGGGCGCCGTGCTTGACCTCTGCCGGACAGTGCACGGGAGAAGAGCAGCAACTTCAATCGATTTCCAGCGCGCTGGCCCGTGAGGCGCTGGACAAGGCTGAGCAGATTCTTGATTCCCTGGAGCAATCCTATCCGAACTGTCCCGAGACTCTGCTTGACCGCGCGCGACTCTTGGCCTTGAGAGGAAACGCGACGGCTGCCGAGGATGCATTCGCTCGTTACCAGGAACTGGCGCCGGATTCGTCCCGAGGCTACGCCTACCTTGGTCGCTTCTTGTTGGAGCAAAGACAGTATGCGCGCGCCGACTCTACCTCACTCGTCGCATTGGAAAAGAATCCCAGCGAACCTGCCGCCCTGGCTTTGCGAGGCGAGATTCTAGTCAGGAAAGGGCAAGTGAAAGAGGGCACCAGCTTACTTCAGCAAGCATGGCAAATTGATCCCGATAACGTCGACGCGAATTTTCAGTTAGGGACTCTGTCTGACATGGAAAACCGCCACGCAGACGCAGTAAAACACTTCGAAAGAGTTGTAGCGATAGATGCAAGCGATCCACGTGCTTGGGATTATTTGGCTCTGAATATAGAAATAGTGGGAGAAGTGGACCGTGCGGGCGAGGCCTACCGAAAGGCTGAGGCCGTCAATCAAAGTGGGCGCCACTTCGATGCCTTCCTGGACTACAACTACGGGAGGTTTCTGATGAAAGGCAACCAGCTCAAGGAAGCCAAAGAGCACCTGGATCGCGCCGTGGAGCTGACCCCAAACGTCCGGGCGGTTTGGTACGAACGCGCCAAAGTGAATTTGAGCATGAAGAACTATGAGGATGCTAGAGCCGATGGCGAGAGAGCGGCGACCCTACGCGACACGAGAGGCGTAATTCTTGACCTGCAGATTTACGCCTTGCTAGAGCAAATTTACGGCAGACTCGGCAACAAGGAATTGGCGAGCAAATATGCCGCTCTGAGCCGCCGAACGTCCGTGCCTATCAAAGAAACCCGCTAAGTGATAACCTCGGTTCGAAAAGCCCTTGTACCAAATCACCGCGCAGCCACCTGGGCGTTGAGGAGAAACAACTGCAAGTTTAGTTTGCGTTCTTTTTGCGTTGTAGGATCGGAAATGATGGGCAGTGATGGGTTGTGAAGGGAAGCTAAGCTCTTGAGTTTTCAGCCATCTCGTTTGTTTGACGTGCCCGACCTCAGTTTATGAGTCCGCTGCTCTAACCGCTGAGCTACGGGCCCCACGCTTGAGAAACATTTTATCCTGAAATTGCTCAATTCACCCGCATTGTGACCCGGATTTCTGCTCACCCCTCGGCGGAGAGGGCGTCTATCGCCAGTGGGGTGGTTTGCCATTGAGAAGAGAGACATTCGTATCGTTTTCTTTTGCGGAGAGGAGAAGGTGTGATTATGCGTAATGTGTGGAAGGGTGGTTTGGGACTGTTGGTGGGTCTCGGAGTTTTGGTTGGGAATGCGGGCGCGCAATTCAAGAATGGGAGCCAGCCGACGGAGCTGAATATTCCGCGCTTGAGCCAGCGCGGAACGGTATCCCAACGAATCGGACTGACGGATATCACGATTACGTATCACCGGCCGGCAGTAGGCGGGCGGGAGATCTGGGGCAAGACCGTGCCGTATGGAAAAGTTTGGAGGTCGGGCGCGAACGAGAATACGACGATTACTTTCTCCGACGATGTCTCCGTGGAGGGGAAACCCCTTGCGGCGGGAACGTATGGGTTGCACACCATCCCAGACAAAGATCAGTGGACGGTGATTTTTTCCAAGAACTCGACTTCCTGGGGCAGCTTCAGCTACGACGAGAAAGAGGATGCGCTGCGCGTGAACGTGAAACCGCGCGCGGCAGAATCCTCTGAGGTGCTGACGTATGTTTTCGAAGACGTGAAGCCGGATTCGGCGGCCGCGACGCTTCGGTGGGAGAAGCTGGCGGTTCCCTTCCGCATTTCCGTGGACGTGAAAGCGGTGGTGCTGAAGAGCGTCAAGAACGAGCTGCGGAATGTCGGCGGATTCACCTGGGGCGGATACGACGAGGCGGCACAATGGTGCCTGGACAACAATTACAACCTGGAAGAAGCGCTGAAGTGGGAAGACACCTCGATTCAAAATGAAGAGCGGTTTGAAAATTTGGAGACCAAATCGCGCATCCTAGATGCCCTGGGACGAAAAGAGGAATCGGCCAAGACGCTTTCCACGGCGTTCGATAAAGCCGGCGCGATTCAACTCTACTCGTACGCCCGCGGCCTGCAACGATCGGGGAACGCCAAGCGCGCGTTCGAGCTCTATCCTCAGGTTCCTAAAAAGGATGCGAATCACTGGATCAGCCACCTGGCGCTGGCGCGAATCTCGTCGAACACGGGAGATTTCCCGACGGCCACCAAAGAAATGACGATGGCCATCAGTGGGGCTCCCGACCAGACGAAAACATTTCTCCAGCCCTTGCTGAAACGGCTGGAGGCGAAGGACGACATCAACAAGTAGCCGTGAATTGGACTGTGATCCGTGAGCTTCCGAAGATGACGTTGATAGTCGACAGTTGAAGGTTGAAAGGAAGGGACGAGGAGATACCCAGGCCGGTTCGCAAGCTCCGGCCACTGAAATGCGGTGCGAACGAGGGAACCCCCGCCCCCTACTGTTTTCTAATCGGCCGCCGGTTTCGCAGTTATCAGCGTGCCGGTGGTGGCGACGCACTGCCACGTGCCATTGATCTTGATCCAGGTGTCCGCGAAACGTTCGCGGTGCACGTACGGCTTTCCTTTTTCCGTGCCCGTTACCCGGAATATCCCCACCACTACTGCTGCATCCCCGTACACTTGCACATTGCTTTGCTCGGTCACGGCTTGGGACGGCCGATAGCCAGGCGCCTTAATGCTTGCCAGAAATTCGCTCTTGGAGGAAATGCTGCCGTCGATATCGATGGACACAAAAGTGTTGGCAAGGATCATGTCTAGAGCCTTCGCGTCTTTGGCTTCCAGGGCGTGATTCCATGCGTTTTCAAGAGCAAGAACGCGCCCTCCTTCATCGTCAAGGCTTTTCTGTTGACCAACCGTCAAGGCAACGCCCAAAAGCAATATCCCAACCACTACAAAGGCCTTTCTCACGGCTCTTACCTCCCAACGGACACCAGGAATCGATGGGCAAACATACTCTTAGCGTAGAACAACAATGCTCTTCAAAGCGACTTCGACGAACCAAATTTCTGGTAGTGCACCCGCCGGAACACGCTTCCTGGCTGCTACTTGCCCAGGTGCTTGTCGAAGAAGGCGCCCATGATTTGGTCGGCTTCCGTGGATTCGAGAAGGGCAGGATTGTTCCAGAAGGCGTGCGGGAGGGCTTCGAAGACTACCAACTGGGCGTCCACGCCGACACGGAGGTAGGCGCGGTGCAGGATCGTGGTTCCGCTCAGGAGCAGATCGCGGCCGCTGGTGATGAAGAGCGTTGGAGGGAATCCGGTGAGATCCGCATAGAGGGCAGAGAGCACCGGATCCTTGAGATCGGTTGAGCCTGCATAGTATTCGAGTTCGTGTGAGTTCGGCTTTGGCGGGTCCAGGTGACCTGAAAAGCCGTTCAAAGCGTAGAGCGCGATCGAGTCACCGGGCTGACTGAAGTCCCCCATCCCGGAGAAAATCCCCGTCGCGCCGGGCAGGGGCAACCCCGATTGCGTGACATACTCCCCTCCCTGAAGGGACCCTGAAGGGAGGGGCTTCTCAAGCTACGCATGGCATTACCTCACCTACGTTGACGCTTGAAGGCACCGTCCGTGCCCGTTCGAGGATTACTTGAGCAGAGACATGATCACGTGAGGCCATCAATCCGCACGCGGTACAGACATGCACTCTGTCTGACAACCGTTTCGGAACTTTTGCTCCACATACACACGTCTGACTGGTACCGCGGGGATCTACGGCGAATAGCTGGCGACCGGCACTCTCAGCC
>Ga0210400_10000792_pt1 | contig 33263 bp, 31 predicted proteins | sample IncBWH26MmetaG_FD_155456 | JGI IMG/M metagenome (GOLD analysis project Ga0210400, IMG submission 155456) | Forest soil microbial communities from Barre Woods Harvard Forest LTER site, Petersham, Massachusetts, United States - Inc-BW-H-26-M | ecosystem: Environmental > Terrestrial > Soil >... | reverse complement strand
TATTGCGGTGCTCGTTCTGACAATGGCGGGCAGAAACCTGGCGGCGTCGAATTCGGGGGGTCCGCCAAAGTTCGGGCCGCACTCCATTGGTGGCGTGGTCTTCGGTCCGACCGGACCCGAGGCGGGAGTTTGGGTGATTGCAGAAACCACCGACTTGGGTAACCGCCTGGTGAAAGTAGTGGTTACCGATGATCAAGGGCGCTTTGTCATGCCGGATCTGCCCGAGGCGAAGTACAAGGTCTGGTCAAGAGGTTATGGGCTGATCGATTCCAAACCCCTCAATGCGGAGCCGGGCAAGTCAGTTAACTTGACTGTCTCCGCCGCACAGACTCCGGTCCAGGCCGCCCAGGTCTATCCCGCCAACTATTGGTTTTCCCTCATGAAGGTGCCGGCGGCGAGCGAGTTTCCGGGGACCGGCCCCCAGGGGAACGGAATATCTCCAGCTTTTAAAGTCCAGGAGCAATGGATCGCTCACATGGTCGAAAACTGCCAGTTCTGCCATCAGCTCGGTACCCACCGGACTCGCACGTTGCCAGATACCGGCAATCCACTCAGAGCGTGGGAACAGCGAGTTTCGGTGGCGCGCGACCCTGACGGGCAATTTTTTGAGGGAGATACAAGCTACCACGGGCGACATTATGGCGAACGGATGAGCAATTTAGTCACGCAGTTTGGTCGCGAACGCGGATTGGAAATGTTTGCGGATTGGACAACGCGCATTGCAAAGGGTGATGTTCCTCCGGCTCCGCCACGGCCTACAGGCATCGAGCGGAACCTCGTCGTCACAATGTGGGACATGGCAGGTGGTCGTTTCATGCACGATAGTTCATCGAGCGACAAACTCAATCCCACCGTCAACGCAGGCGGCCCGATCTATGGCTACGCGCTGATGTCGGGCATGGTAATCGCACTCGATCCGGTCTCCGGCAAGGAGCAACAGTTCAAGTTAACCGACAAGAAGGGTGACTATTTTAAAAATGCCAATGACCATACGGGGACGATCGATAGTCAAGGTCGCGTGTGGATGTCGACCATAGGCAGTATCGACGTCGAGCCGGAGGTGGAGCGACAGACGAAAGGCGATAACCCCGACTGGTGTACGAATCCTGAGAATAAGTTTGCGCAGTATTTCCCGCGCGCTGCAAAGGCGGCCCGACTCACAATCGTCTTCGACCCAAAGACGAAAAAAAGTGAGCTCCTGCCTACGTGCTTCGGAACTCATCATTTGAACTTCGATAAGAATGAAAGGCTGTACTTCAGCGGCGATACGGATGTTGTCGGCTGGATTGATGTGGCTCTATGGGACAAAACCAAGGATCTCGCCAAGGCCACCGGTTGGTGTCCCATGGTCTTGGACACGAACGGTGATGGCAAGATCACGCCCGATCGTACACAGTGGAATGTCCGGCTAGATGGTGTGGGCGGCGGCGGGGAGGGTTCTTTCGGCCACGCGGCAAGTCAGGGAGGCGCATCGCTCGACCCCAGTAAGGATACCCGCATTACAGGTTTCAATTACGGAATGGGCATCAGCCCGAAGGACCAGAGCTATTGGGCGGCGAAGTACTCGCCTTATTTCCCGTCGGGGATCGCGCGCGTAGAGCCCGGTCCAAATCCTCCATTGACCTGCAAGACTGAGTACTACGAACCGCCGAAGATAAAAGGTGTGAACGTCGCGTATAACGCGCGCGGAGTCGACGTCGACGCGGACGGCGTGGCATGGGTCGCGTTTGGCACCGGTGCAATTGGCAGATTTGACCGCTCCAGGTGCAAGGTTTTGAATGGGCCTGCGGCGACAGGTCAACACTGTCCCGAAGGATGGGAAATCATCCAGAGCCCTGGACCCAAGTTGCAAGGCATCGATATTGGGAGCGATTTTTTCTATCTGGTATTTGTGGACCACCACAACACCTTTGGTTTGGGGCCGGATGTGCCAATTTTCCCAAATAGTTCCGGTGACGAGTTGTTGGCCTACTTGCCGAAGGAGAAGAAGCTGATACATCTGCGTGTTCCGTATCCCCTCGGGTTTTATTCCCGCGGCGTCGATGGTCGGATAGACAACGAGAAGGCGGGCTGGAAGGGGCGCGGCCTGTGGTCGACAAACAATGTTATCGCTCTGTGGCATCAGGAAGACGGTGAAGGATCGCCGTTGTATGCCGCGCACTTCCAAATGCGACCCAATCCGCTCGCGGATTAAATTTGTCTTCCACTGGCATTGAAAGCCGAACAAAACTGCTTGGTATTTTTCCCGCCCTGATCTTGGCCGCTGTCAGTGTGGTTCGCGCCGATCCCGGTGGGGATGTCGTAATGGGAAAACGCCAGTTTGCCCAATGCAGCGCCTGTCATACCATCGAGAAGGGCGGCGCCAACAAAGTAGGGCCGAATCTGCATGGGATCGTAGGCAGAAAAGCAGCATCGATCGCCGATTTTCAATATTCCGACGCCATGCGAAAGTCAGACGTGGTTTGGGATGAGAAGTCCATTGACGCGTTCATCAAGCAACCCTCAGCTTTTATTCCCGGCACTGCCATGGCTTTCCTCGGCGTGACGAAGGATGAGGCGCGTGCCGCGATCATCGCATATCTCAAGGAAGCGGGTAACGAGTAAGACAGCGCTGCAAAATAGTGTAGCATTGTGCGCCTGCGGTGACTTTGGCCTAAGCGCGGGCGGATAACAGGCAACAAAAAATGGCTCGGAGCGTCCATGCTGGTGTGAACGGCTCACAGCGCTCTTGCAGGTGAAATTGGACCGCAGAGGAGCAAATCCACGGCGTACCGGACGACGGCGCACCTAAGACGTTATCATCGGGCTTGTCAGAGAAGGACCTTGCCATGACGACGGGAGAAGGAAGAAAGCCAAAAGCATCGAAGCCGCGTATCCGCGAGGTTCCCGCGGTTTCAAGAGCAATCGCCATATTGCGATTGCTAGGGGGCACACCCGATCCACTTGGCGTCAAAGCGATTGCAAACTCACTGTCTCTGGTTCCCAGCACCTGCCTACACATCCTACGCGTTCTAGTGGCCGAAGGACTGGTGAAGGTGGACAGTGATACCAAGCGCTACGCACTCGGCAGTGGAATGCTGAGTCTCGCCTACAGTGTCATTGAGCGCAGCGGATTTGCCTCGCTGGTGCAACCGGGACTCGACCGGTTGGCCCAGACTTGGAACATCACAACCATCGGCGTGGAGATTCAAAGCAACGACCACCTTGTCGTGCTGGCGATCTCGCGTTCCAGCATGCCCTTTGGCTTGCACGTCGATGTAGGCCAGGGATTTCCAGCGCTGGTCAGTGCCACAGGACGGCTGGTTGCAGCATTTGGTGATCAGACCTGGTCGCAGCTCAAGAAACGGTTCAAATCGATACGATGGGACAGGCCCGTTGAGTTCAATACCTGGAAAGAAGAAGTCGAACTGACCAAGAAGAAAGGTTTCAGCGTTGACCGCGATCGGTACATCAACGGAGTGACAATCGTGGCCGTTCCGCTGTTCGATCAACTTGGCAGGACTCGATATACGATCGTCGGCGCCGGCCTTTCAGAGCAACTCGACGCGGCGAAAATTGCGACGCTGGCCAAGGAGATGCAGCATGAGGCAAAGCATCTTTCGAAGCTGATTTTGCCGCGCGGATGATCGACCCTACGCCAAACTAGCAAGCGTTGGCAATGCCTGCCATTCCTCCGTCAAGGATGCCAAGGCCATCCTCAACTAGTGCTTCAGAGCACTGTATCCAAATCAACTCACCCACCGGCTCACGCACGCTTTTGCTCGAATTCTCGAACTAGACAGTGAAACGCAACCGCCGGCGCATGCCGTCGCGCAAACATGATCGCGATCCGTCGACGAATTGTACATATACAAAACAACATGGCGATTGACAACCACTTGCGCCGCACGGCATGATGCCGCAACGATAAATTCAAGCGAAGAGCATGCCCAAGCTGACCGATTACTCCACTTACGCCGATGCGCAAAAGCACTTTTCGCGGGAAAAGCTGTGGGAGCTATTCGACGGAAGTGCCGAAAATTTCAACATCGCACACGAGTGCGTGGACCGACACGCCGACACCGGACGGGAAGCGGTCATCGTCATCCACACCGACGGACATGAAGAAATCATCGGCTACGGCCAGCTTGCTGCCGACTCGGCTCGATTTGCGGGTTTCTTGCGAGCACAAGGCGTTTGCGCCGGCGATCGCATCGCGATCATGCTCGACCCCTCTCGCGCCTTCTACGCGGCTGTGTTCGGAGCGCTCAAGGCGGGAGCGATTGTGGTTCCGCTCTTTACGCTCTTTGGACCGGACGGAGTGCGATTGCGAGTGCAGGACTGCTCACCCGTCCTGTTGGTCACCAATCCGGAGAAGGCGGACGGTGCTCCTTCCATAGGAGGGCTCAAGGTAGTCGTATTCGACGATGCGCTGTTCGCGGCAATGCAGAAATTCTCAGCAACTTTCGTCCCCGCCACGAGAGCGGACGGCATGGCTGTATTGCAATACACCTCAGGTACCACGCGCGAACTGCCCGAAGCGGTCAAGCATAGGCATCGCACTCTGGTGACACTCATGCTCGCGGCCCTATACGGCACCGGCCTGCGGCCGACAGATCGGTTCATGTGTCCTTCTTCTCCCGCCTGGGGTCACGGACTATGGCACGGAACCTTTGCTCCCATGGCGCTCGGCCTTACTGTGGGGTCCTATTCGGGTAAGTTCGACCCGAAGCGCTTGTTGCAAGCACTCGAAGCACACGCTTTCACCAACCTCTCTGCAGCCGCAACTCACTACCGCATGATGCGCAACAGCGGCTGCGCATCGAATCACCGCTATGCTTTGAAAAAGCTTTCGTTCACCGGGGAGCCGATCGATCCCGATACCGCGAAATTCGCCCGGGACACCTTCGGGCATGCCGTCTGCAGCATGTACGGCACCACTGAACTCGGAGTCGTGTTGGTCAATTATCCGGGAGCAACCGACTTCATCGTCAAACCTGGCGCCTTGGGCAAGCCAACACCCGGCGGTCGGGTCGAAGTGCAGGACGAATCCGGCGCGCCGTGCCCGGCGGGGATCGTTGGACACCTGATGGTTCATCGGCACGACAAGTGGGTACCCACGCGCGACCTTGCACGCACGGACGTGGATGGATATTTCTACCATGCCGGTCGCGCTGACGATGTGATCATCTCAGCCGGCTGGACGATGAGCGCAGTTGAGATTGAGAACGCCATCCTTGCGCACCCGGACGTGCGCGATGTCGCCGCGATCGGCGTTGCAGATGAGCTTCGAGGCCAAGTGGTGAAGGCGTTTGTCATCAGCGAGCGGCGCGGCGGCGACGATTTCGCGAGTGAGATTCAGCAACTGGTCAAATCCAGATTGAGCCAGCACGAGTACCCCCGACATATCGCGTTCGTCTCTGCACTCCCGAAGACGCCTGCCGGGAAATTAAATCGTAAGAAGTTGCGCGAAAGCGAACAGCAGGGAACCTAAAACAGTCCGAGTTTCGCCACGAGATCCATCATGAAGGCCATACCGAGAACTTTCCCTAGAATCACTGAAAGTGAGCTGAATGATCTGCGCCGGCGTATCGGCTTGAAAATTGAGCACATGCCCGAACCGTGGTGCTATGAGGCCACCCGCGACAATATTCGCCACTATTCCCATGGCATCGGCGATGACAACCCGCTGTGGTGCAATCCAGAGTATGCAGCGAGAAGTTCACTCGGTGGAATCGTGGCATTGCCAAGCTTCCTATTTACGACAAACCGCATTATTTCTGGATACGTCGGAGGTCTTCCGGGCGTGCACGCGATGTGGTCGGGAGCGGAGTGGACGTGGTTCAAACATGTCCGTCGGGACGACGCAATCTCTACGGAAGCATACCTAAAGGATTTGATCGAGCATAAGACCAATTTTGCCGGGCGCGCAATCCGACAGATTTATCACGTCAAATTCTTTAACCAAGAAGGCGACAAGGTTGCTGAGGCTGATAGTTGGTGCTTTCGCACCGAGAGGGATCATGCGCGAGAAACGGGCACGAAATACGCCGATGTGCGGAAGCGGGGGTTAAAGCGCTATACCCGGGAAGAACTCGCCGAAATTTATAACCTCTACAGAGAAGAGAATGTCAGAGGAGCGAAGCCGCGATATTGGGAAGACGTCAACGAAGGGGATGCTCTCCCCGTTTTGCTCAAGGGTCCGATGACCGTAACTGGGTTTATCGCATTCGCCCAGGGCTGGGGTGGGCTATACATACGCGCCAACAAGCTTGCCTGGAGGCTAATCGATGCGCATCCGGGGCTTGGTATTGAGAATCGCTTTGGTGTACCGGATGTACCAGAACGAGTTCACTGGGAGGAAGAGTTTGCTCACGAAGTAGGGGCGCCGGGTGCTTACGACTACGGTCCCGAACGAGCGTCTTGGCTAATGCATCAGCTCACGAACTGGATGGGCGACGACGGATTCCTTTTTCAGGCTAGCAGCAAACTGCGCTATCACAACCGCGAGGGAGATGTGCTGTACATCAAAGGCAAGGTTACACGGAAATTCACGGACCGCGGCCAACACTTTGTGGAAATAGAGCAGGAAGCGCACAACCAAGATGGGCACCTATCAGTGGTTGGGCGAGGCATTGTTCGGTTACCCGTAAAAAGCTGAGTGCTGCGTTTAGCGGCATAAGTTTATAACTACGATTTTCTTATCTGAAGAGTGGTCAGCATCGGCGTTTATTGACGGTAGTTGTATATATACAATTGCCAAACGTATTTGACAACCATCATATGGAGAGGTAAGAATCACGGCACTTGGCTGGGTGCGAAACAGAAGAAGAGGGGGGGTGTGATGATAAGAATTACTTGCCTTGCGACCCTATTCGCGGTGATGTTTGCGGCTCAAGCGCCCGCACAGGTAGCAGTCACAGAACAGGTGGGTGCCACGCTGGACGAGGTCGTCGTTACTGCTCGGCGCAAAGAAGAGAATCTTCAAAGCGTGCCACAGACGGTTGAGGCTATCGGCGGCGACGTATTTCAAAAGCTCAGCATTCAACGGTTTTCGGATATTGAGACACTGGTGCCGGGCCTGACTCTTACGCAAGACGTCAACGGTTTGCCGGCTGGCTCGATGCGCGGCATCAGTTACGTACAGTCGGGCAGCACTCCAACGATCGCTTTCTATGTCAACGATGCGCCCGTCTACGTCAACTATATATTCGATTCGTTATTCGACATCGGTCAGGTTGAAGTGCTGAAGGGACCGCAAGGCACTACACGCGGTATCTCGGCGCCGTCAGGCGCGATTACGGTGACGAGCCACCGGGCGAGCACGGAGGATTACGGTGGCTATGCGGAAGCGACCTACGCTGATCTGGATGGCCGAAACGTCCAGGGTGCGTTCAACATACCCGTCATAAAGGGCGTGCTAGGAATTCGGTTGGCCGGTGTTTATGACGAGAACGACGTCAATGATGTCAGGAGCATACACAACAGCCTTCCGCCGAAGTCAAAGATCGAGGCGGCGCGCATCAGCACTACCTTTACACCTAACGATCAAATAACCGCTTATTTGACCTGGGATCATCAGGTGCGACAGTTGCGAGACTACCAGCAGGTGACTGGACCGGGACCTGGCGCCTTCACGATCGGTGACACTAACTATCCATCCAGCGTGAACCCACCGATAACACCCCAGGAACGTCTTTCTGTTCAAGATTTTAGAGACACGAAGCCCTCGACGCGTGACCTGGTCACCGCGAACCTCGACGCAGATCTGTTCGGCCAGCGTCTGAGCTACGTAGGCTCCTATTATTACGACAAGAGCAATAACTGGGACGACAACGACACCGGTAATTTGCTCCCCGGTGCTGCCATCGTAAGTGGTTACAATGACGGTATCGCGCAGGGAATGACTCAGGAAGTTCGACTTGCTTCGAAGCCTGAAGCGAACCGATTCTTCGATTACGTGATTGGAGGCTTCTATTCTTCGTTGAGCCAGGGTATCAAGGATGCACTCACAGAATCGATCTTAACGGCCGGCGCTCTCGGCCCCACTCCGGTGCCGAATCCTGCGGCATTCAATGCGAACTATCAAATTCCAATCGCCTATAACTACAACGATCTTCAGAAGCAGAAGGCGGTCTTTGGCAATGTGACCTTTCATCTAGGTTCCAAAACAGAGCTCTCAGCGGGACTTAGACATATTTGGCTGAGCGATGTAAACGGAACGGACGTGTTCTTGCAAAATGGACTTCTAAGCCTTCCAGCGCTTGGTTTGCCCGCGGCCACTCCCTGCGGTGCGATCATTCCCGGGTCACTCGCTGGATCGAACCCGGGGGACTGCATTCTGCCGGGAGGGCCGGTTGAGTCTCCGGCCAACCAGGTGTCGAACAGCGATACTATTTTCAACTTCTCGCTATCTCATCGTCTCACGGACGATTTTATGCTTTACGCAACAGTTGGAACGTCGTATCGCCCGTCGACGACAACTCTTGGCTTTAATGGCGAACTCGCGACCACCACGAACCCGGATCTCAACACGCTGACGTACCATCCTGCCGAAAAGTCCACCGATTACGAGGCGGGCATAAAAACTACATGGCTTGACGGTCGTGCTCGGGTCAATCTCGCGTTGTTCCAGCAGGACTTTACGAATTTGGTGGTCGGTGTGCCCAACATCAACTACTTTAATTCCATTTCCAGCGCGAGCCAAACATTAGCGGAAGCGTATCAAAGCGTTAAGGCACAGGTACGGGGATTTGAGCTCAGCGGCGACTTCCGGATACTTAGCCAGTGGACTGCGTCGGCTCAAGTGAGTTATGCCGACGGCAAGGTGCGCGGCACACTCGTACCTTGCAACACCTTCGGAGCGAATGGCCAGCCGGTTTATAACACCGACGGGCTGATTTCTCTCTGCGAGGGCGGCGCGACCGCTCAAGATCCGGTGTGGAATGCCACGCTGCAGACTCAGTATCTGCAGCCGATCAACGATCAGCTTGCGGGATTCGTCCGGATGACAGGCATTTACTATCCACGGAATACGCGCGCAGAGCCTGATCTGGTGGTCGACAATTACAGCCTCATCAATCTCTATGGCGGTATTCAGTCTCCGGGTAATGGATGGGAAGTATCCTTATTTGCAAAAAACCTCTTCAATACCGATCGAACCCTCGATATCGGGCAGACTCAATTGAATCTGAACGGGCAGCTAGCTAGTTTCTTCCCGGCACTGCTGACTCCGTCGGGCTACTACACGGCTCGGGTAACTCCGCCCCGACAGGTAGGCATCACGGTGCACTATTCCTTCGGGTCACGTTGAGTTTGGGCAGGATTCGAACTGGCTGATCGGCGATCAGGGGTGATTAGATTGAATGGGTACAGCATTATCCGAGGTCTAAGACAATGATGCGAAGAGAATTTCTTACTGCTGCGACTGCCATAGTCGGAGCCGCCGGAGCCCCACTTCTCGTCCGAGCACACGATGCCAGCGCCGAAATATCCACCGGGGCCGGCGGTGTTGTCGACCCGAATATAACTATCCAGACCACAACCGGCCCGATGAAGATAGGCGACATGGGCAGGACGCTCATTCATGAACACATTTTCGTGGCTGTGCCGGGGTGGGAATTTGATCACCGCCAACCTCGGTTCGACCGCAATAGCGCGATACATCGCTGTGTGGATATCCTTCAGGAGCTCCAGCACTACGGTTGCAGGACTGTCGTTGACCCGTTGCCCATGGACATGGGCCGCGACGTTGAGTTTGTTGCCGAGGTTTCCCAAAAGTCCGGTACGCGAATTATCTGCGCCACTGGCTTCTATCATGAGAAATTTGGGGCGCCCTGGACGGTCCGCTGGCTTCCGAAAGAGCAACTGGTAGATCTGTACGTGGAAGACCTAACCCAAGGAGTGTCGGCATCGATGCGAGCGTCGACGGACACTCGCGGCGTCGGCAACACGGGAATTCGATGCGGCGTGATCAAGATCGCCACTGATGGCGGGCCCACGGATTACGAGCGAAAAATGATCAGCGTTGCGGCGGAGGCATCGCGGATTACCGGCGTGCCGATAATTTCCCACACGAACGGTAGTCATGGTCTCGATCAAATCGACCTCGTCGAGCGAGGGAAAGTGCCGGCCAACTGTCTTGTCGTGGGCCACTGCGACAGCGATGATCTTGACTATCACAAATCCATATCAGAACGGCATGCCTTCATCGGCCTCGACAGATACGGTTTCAAGGGCGGCTCAATTCCGGATTCTGTGCGGACGAAGAATCTTCTTGAGCTAGTGAAGGCTGGGTATCGGGATCGGATTCTCGTGTCGCACGACTGCAATCTGACCATGCGCGGCAACTGGCCGCCGCCCACTGACATAGCAACGATGGGCGATATGTCGCTATTTATGCGGGATATCGCTCCCAAGCTTCTTGAGATGGGACTGTCCAAGGAGGACTTGGAGCACATTCTTGTCGACAATCCCAAGGCGCTATTCGCCAATGCTGCAAAACAGCGCGTGGGCAAGCAGCATAAGCAGGCAGCCGGATAGAGGCGTGTCACCCGAGTAGCTCGCGATGTAAGTCAGTTTGGAGTTCTTGACTCATGCGCGAGATAGCGGTTGCATCAAAAATTGCCGGCTTCTTGTCTTTTCTGCGTTTGGGCGCGTGTGCGTGGTTTCTTGCCGCTCCAGTGTACGCAGGCACCATTGTGGACACGCATGCAATCGCCGATGAAAGCCAGGGCCGCAATTGGCTCTCGGTTGGCCGCAGCTATTCCGAGAACCGATATAGTCCACTCGATCAAATTAACGATCAAAATATCAAGCGGCTAGGTCTCGCTTGGTATCTGGATTTGCCGACCCAGGGACCGCTGCAGGCAACTCCGCTCGCTGTTGACGGGGTGCTGTATTTCAGCGCAATGCTGGGAAAGGTGTACGCGGTTGATGGCCGAAACGGTGGCGTGCTTTGGCAGTTTGATCCCGATTTAGCGCATCATGCGATGAACGAGCGGAGTGTGATCTGGAACGTAAATCGTGGTGTGGCATTTTGGAAGGATAAGGTCTACGTGGGGACCACCGACGGGCGTCTAGTTGCGCTTGATGCGAAGTCAGGGCGCGTAATTTGGAGTACCCAGACTTTTGACGAGGAGGACCGTTCCAAGACGATCTCCGGTGCGCCTCGAGTGTTCAATGGCAAAGTCATTATTGGCAATGGCGGGGAATCTGGAACACGCGGATACGTAACCACTTACGATGCCGAGACCGGCCACAAAATATGGCGTTTCTATACTGTGCCGGGGGACCCATCTAAGGGATTCGAAAATTCGGCGATGGCAATGGCGGCCGGCACATGGCACGGCGAATGGTGGAAGGGCGGCGGCAACGGCACGGTGTGGGACAGCATCACCTATGACCCGGATTTCAATCGAGTCTATATTGCCACCGCCAATGGGACGCCGATAAATGCAAACGAGCGTGGCTCAGGCGGCGGCGACAATTTATTTGTCGCGTCGATTGTGGCGCTCGATGGGAACAGCGGTGAATACGTTTGGCACTACCAATTGAATCCTGGCGAGACCTGGGATTACGACGCGGTCGCTCAGATGGTACTCGCGGATGTTTCGATCGCAGGTAAGCCCCGCAAGATTCTCATACAAGCGCCGAAGAATGGCTTTTTCTACGTGATCGATCGCGCCAATGGTCAACTCATTTCGGCCGAAAAACTCGGAAAGGTCACTTGGGCTGAACGCATCGACTTGAAGAGTGGCCGCCCAATCGAAGCATCGGGCATCCGTGACCTAAATAAGCCATTTATGATTTGGCCAAGCGCCTTTGGCTTACACAATTGGCAGGCGATGTCATTTGATCCAAAAACTGGGCTGGTCTATATCCCCAAGATGAATCTGGGCATGTCGATGGGCCCCCAAAACATGCAATTCAAGCCTGTAGATGCTGACGATGGCACTGGAAGCTTGCTAGCCTGGGATCCGATCTCCCGGCAGAAACGCTGGGAAGTGGAGCTGGGAAGCAGTTTTTGGAACGGAGGCGTTCTTTCATCGGCTGGGAATGTTGTTTTTCAAGGCACAGGCGATGGTCATTTCAGCGCTTACAGCGCCGCGACCGGTCGGACACTCTGGCAATTCAATGCCGGACTGGGGATCGAGGCTGCGCCCATAACCTATTTAGTAAATGGGGTGCAGTATGTTTCGATTCTTGTGGCTTATGGCGGCGCGATTAGTCTGGCTCAATTTCATGATTATGGCTGGCGCTACGGTGAACAGCCGCGCCGGCTTCTGACGTTCGCGTTAGATAAAAATGCTGTGCTGCCCCTTGGTGCGCCGCCGCGATTCACGGTGAAGGCTATCGACGATCCGGCGTTGGTCATAGATCAGAATCTGGCGGAGAAAGGAGTAAAGGCGTACCAGCGGTGTGCTCGTTGTCATGGCATCCAGCTGCAGAGTCGAAGTTCGTTCGCGCGCGATCTGCGCGAATCGGAATTGGCATCAACATGGGAAGGATTTAAATTGGTGGTGCAGGGTGGCGCGATGTCGGCGCTTGGGATGCCGATATTCGATGATCTGAGCGACGAGGATCTCCGCGCGATCTTCATGTACATTCGGCAAGGGGCGCGCGCATCACGATAATGCCCCGCCAATCCGGATCACAATCCTTGACTGCTCGCCTTCTGACTCCCGAGACAGACGGAACGACACATCACCTTTGCGTAGCCGGTCGGGGTTCATCTTGCAATAGGCCACAGGGAGTATGCGCAACGCCATGGAAGAGACATTTCGCAATGAGGATGGTCCGATGATCGTTGGGGTGCCAGCAGCGCATGGAAAGGCAACCCCCCTGTCGCAGCACGCGATGGCGCGCAACTCACCCGTGTGCCACAGCAGATCCGTGGTATCAACGAATTCAAAGCCTTATCTTCCCTGAACTCGGCAAATCGTGGCACAGCTCTTTGGAATTAAGTGATTGTTTTTAAATGAGAAAATGTGGTTTAGAGAAAGGTTCTCTTAATCAATTGGTCGTAGGTTCGATCCCTACACGGCCCACCATTTAAGCAAGTATAGTCAATAACTTACGCGGCACCCTTGCATCGGTCAAAATCGATGTTGTGCCATTGAACGCCGTTTGTGCCATTGGCGAATTGAAATCCACATGGCGGTTCAACTCGCTCATCGCATAGGCGCGTCGAAGGATCATAGCTAGCTGTCCATGGCTGGCTCCTTAGCTCCTTAATCGCATGTTGGGCGACGTATTTCATGTCGTCATCATGCGGCAGGCGCGGCGGAAATTGGCGGTCAGTTTCGCCGCTTATTCGGCGAAACTGGCCCGGTCGCTCTTTGCTCCGCGCTCAGGGTATCCGATGAAAGTGTAGACGGAATGCCTATATCTGTATACGATTTCATCGGTGCGTACCAGAGCCGCAATTCCATTTCACAAAAAACTCCCTTCGGTCTTTACTTACACCGAGGCAATAGCTCACGGTCTGTCCGCGGAGCGCCTCTATGCCTACCGGGACGAAGGAGTCGTCGAGCAAATCAGCCGGGGTCTATACCGGTGGGCGGATGCACCGGAAATCGACCAGAATCTTTTGGAAATTGCCTACCGCATTCCCAAGGGAACTCTCTGCTTGACGACTGCGCTCGCGCGTCACGGTCTGACAGACAGCATTCCGACGCATATCGATGTTGCAGTTCCACGGGGAAACCGAATTCCGGTGCTTCAGTCACCCGTTGATATTCGCGTTTTTGCAAAAGACACATTCGAATTGGGACGCGGGGAGTTCAAAGTCGGGGAGGGCTTCGCTGTTGGCTTGTACTCGCCCGAGCGTTCCCTGGTCGACATGATTCGGTTGCGGCATCGTGAAGGATCCGATATCGCCTGGGAAGCGTTGCGTCGTTGGTTAGGCCGCAAAGGTGCTAAACCGGCTGCCTTGATCGAGATGGCAAAGTCCCTACACGGCGCCGAGCGCGCCGTTCGCAATGCACTAGAGATTGTTCTGTGAAGCGCGCGAGCAATGATACTCTGGCAGGCCGCCGCTATCTCGATCTCCAAAGAGAGGCCAAGCGCACCGGACGGCCCACCGATGAACTCATCCAGCTCTACGCCTTGGAGTGCTTTCTCGATCGCCTAGTCCATTCGAAGTTCGCCGACACCTTCATCCTGAAGGGCGGTGTCTTGCTCGCAGCGCTCGATGCACGGCGGCCGACCCGTGATATCGACTTTGCGGTGCGCGCGATCGAGAACACAACCGAAAAGGTTTTGTCGGCGGTGCAAACCATCGCCGCAATAACACTTGAGGATGGCATGGAGTTCGATTCCAGTGGCGCCACTGCCGAGACCATCCGCGAGGAAGATAGCTACAGCGGAATTCGTGTCACGCTTGGAGGAACACTCTCGCGGGCGGTAATTCGATTTCACGTGGATGTCAACGTCGGCGATCCCATTTGGCCAGGGCCGCAGCAGATTAACGTCCCTCGTCTGATCGAAGGCATGATCGTTGTCCGCGGCTACCCGCTTGAGATGGTACTCGCCGAGAAGATTGTCACGGCGCTCGAGCGCGGTACGGTAAGTACGCGTTGGCGAGACTTCGTTGATATCTATGTCCTGACCGGACGTTACGCAATCAACGCTCAAACGTTGAAATCGTCAATGCAGCGTGTGGCTGAATTCCGCAATGCCGAGCTCTCTCCACTGCGGACCGCGCTCAATGGTTATGCCGCAATTGCTCAAACGCGTTGGCGCGCCTGGTTACGAAAGCAGCGCCTTGATAGTACGATTCCGACGGACTTCTCGGTTGTTCTTGAGCACGTGGTTTCATTTGCCGATGGATTGATCGCCGGAGGCATCGATCAAAGCAACTGGGATCCGGTTCAAGGCAGGTGGAATTGAGAGCACCTATTTGCTTCACATTTGGATTGGCTGTCGCATCTCTTTTATTTTTCACAAATAGAGCTGGCAGCGATCAACTCTTGACGGAACAGACCAGCGCTTGTAACCGAGTCGATGCGTGTCTGCTAGTCTTAGACAGTTGGTCCAAATCGTATAGTGGCCGTATCGAAGACCTCTCCGACGCCGTCTTGAACCTCAAGCGGTTTGGAGAGCCGATGCGGCACGCGCTATTGGAGCGTGCCGTCGGCACCGACTTGAGATCGCGACAATTGGCGGAACTCTTGTTGAGCGCATGGGGTGGTTGGACCAAAGACGACGTCCTTGAGCTGGCCAAAGTCCTCGCCTCAAATCATGGCGGTATGATAGCTCACGCATTGGGGGATATAGGCACTCCGGAAGCGATTGAAGTCCTCGCAAATGATATTCGCTTCGCTGACATGGGGCAGTCTGACTACGTGCTATCGAAAATTGGGCCGCGTGCCGTGCCTTATTTGTTTCCCTTGCTCGAGGACCCAGAGTCGGCTCGTGCCGCTGCGGGGGTTATAACCAGAATGGGCGCTGCCGCGTCTCCGTTCGCTGAAACCTGGTCTAAATTGGCGGCCGATCCTGATCAACAAATCAAGGCTCGACTTGGAGCCCTGCGCGGTATCGCCGCTCTGGGAAAGACGGCACGAGGGTCGACCGGGCGTCTACATCCTTTACTTGCGGCGCCAGAAGAAAAACTGCAGTTAGCGGCCGTCGACGCCTTGTTATCCGCGGAAGATCCCGCGGCAATAGAGTCAATCGCCGGCAAATGTCGTCCCGAGGCTGCTCCAATGGACTACTACGGATGGATGCACTCCACACTATGTCTGCAAAATATCTGGCGCTTTGGGACCAACGCGGCTGTCGCCGGGCCGTTATTGCTACCATTCTTGAAGTCAAATAGCGCGGATGAGCGATTGATGGGAGCCATTACCTTCGGAGTAATCGGCTATCGTCCCGCGTCCGTCCCGCTTCGAATAGCATTGGCCGATGCGGATTGGCGGGTGGTCTACGCTGCGGCCAGAGACCTTGGACGGTTGAGGGCAGCGGAGGCCGCTCCCGATCTTCGCGTCATCGCGAACACTCATTGGCTACCGGAAGTCCGACGAATCGCAACCGCATCGCTCGATGCGTTGGATTTGCCGCCCGAGACACCGGCACCTGCGTTGGAACCGAGCAAGCGCTCGATTTATTATAATGGTACCGCCCGAGGCGATTTTGTTGACGGCTACGCACTTGATGATTTGGCTCCGTGCGCCCAAGAGCAATGGCAATGGCAATCGATTGATTTCGGATTGCCGGACAGACGCCGCAGGCAGGACCCCTATACGGTGACTGCGCGGCTGAAACGACCTCCAGGGCTCCTGACAGGTGTGAATCATGGAGAGTTTGGGGGCAGCCTGACCCGTCGGCATTCACGGTCGCGCTCGGAAAGCGCACCTTCAAGGCGACAATACGGGAGTGGATGAAAGCACGAGGTGATCGGCGATTGCTCGTCGCAGGCACGAGACAAATTGCGCAAAAAGAGGGCTCTCATAGCCCTCGACATGGCTCAGTGCATCGCCGCGTCGGGACTTTTCACACTCTTGTATCGGTGTTTTACCTGATTGTCTGCGCCGATAAGCTTCTTATGCTATCGAGTGCGGGCAACCGGCAAGTAGACAGGGAGTCAAAAAAACAAATGATCCTGTTCCGGCACAACGGCGGGTGGGGTGGATTGTGGCTTTGTCTTCTAAGTATCCCTTGCTTCGCGGGCAGCGCCGCTGCTGATTCGAAGGTGCAGTTTGCTGTCGCTGTCCCGCATGCGTGGCGATATGCCGTTAGAATTCCAACTGCTGTGTCGATGTCGTTTCACGCGGCTCGGGTTCGCTTGCCGGCGGCCGCAACGATGACCGTTCGCAGCGCCAAGACGACGATCACGTAAAGAACTCAAAGAGAAGGACCTCAATGAAACTGCGCTTCGCCTACGTCGCATCTTGGATACCCCTCGCGTTCTTTTTCTCCACGCCTGTCTTCGCTGCGACCGCGATTGATAACGTCCGGGTCGACCTCAACCCTCTGATCGACTCGGCCGCTCGTTCCCCGGAACAGTTCGCAGTCAACATCCAGCGCTCCGTTGCAAGTTCGGCGCAAGGGAGTTGGTCGCAGCACGGATCCGTGAGCACGTGGGTCTACAGCGCTCGGATTGCGACCGCAATCTCTGTGTCCTTCCACGCGACGCGCGTGATTTTACCGCCCAGCGCTGTGCTGACTGTCAGCACAGCTCGAACGACGGTGAAGTATGTCGCGCGCGATGTGGGTCGAAACGGATTGTGGGGACGTCCGCTGCCAGGTGACACCGTGAATTTCTCGCTGTCCGTCAATTCGGCCGAAGCGAATCGCGTGCGCTTTAGCATTGACAGTTTGCAGGCGGGGTACCGCAGCTTGGGTGCCGGAGTATCAGACCATCCGCACTATGCGGAACTGAAGAGGGCAGCTGCGGCGGGGGCGAGTTGCACCGAAAACTACGCCTGTCACGTCACCGCGCTCAATCAAGGCCCCGCCAACGCGACGGTCGCCCTCATCATCCGCAATCTTTATGAATGCAGCGGAACCCTGCTCAATGACACTCGCGGCGACGGCGCTCCGTACCTATTGACCGCCCGGCATTGCGAGAAAGGTGAACTGGATGGCGGTGACCCCGACGCCGCGGCCACGGTCACTTTGTACTGGGATGCGATTACCCCGTGCGGCTCGCCGCTCGGCTCCATTTACGATGGCGCTACTATCAGCCAATCGGGCGCGACGACTGCGCTTGAACAACAGGACCTCTGGTTGATCCTGCTCGATACAGCGCCGGCGGCGAGCGCCGCCTACTATGCTGGTTGGGATGCGAGCGGTGCACCTTTCAGTGGAGGCTACACCCTTCATTATGCGCTGGGCGAAAACCTGCAGTACGTTGAGTGGAGCGGCGCCGACTTCCTCGAACAGTTGCCGGGTACGACTCTCGGCATCGCCTATGACTCGACGTTCTGGGGCGTTGTCAACGGCCTCGGAAATATTGGTGCGGGCGGCTCGGGCTCAGCGCTCTATAGCCCGAATAACCAGCTGGTAGGCAGTGCAAGCCTGGCGCAGCTCACCGGTGGCGAGAATACCTCGGGCGCCTGCCCGGTCCAACCGCTACCTTCCCCGTCTCCTAGCACCGCCACCGCCTTGTTCACCGCCTTGTCCGGCGCCTGGACCTCAACAGTCGATCGAACCAGTTCCACCGGCAACACGACGCTGAAGTCGCTGCTTGATCCAGACAACACCGGTCAGGTATCGGTGCCGGGCATTGCCACCCAGCCCATCACCCTGACTGCGAGCAGCGCTTTCGGCAATACGGGCGATCCGATCACCCTCACGTGGAGCGCAGCGGGCGCTACCTCGTGCATGGCGTGGGGCGGCACCTCAGGCGACGGTTGGGCTGGAACGCGGATCGCCAGCGGATCTCTCCAGCTCACCAACCAGATCGGAGGAACCGTCACCTACGCGATGAGTTGCCAGATGGGCAATCAGATCGGGGAAGGAAGCGTCACCGTTGGCTGGAACTACGTCGCGCCGTACGTCGACTTCACCGGCTCTTCTCAAGCGCCCATCGCGCTTGGAGCTACCACTTCATTCAATTGGCTTTCAAATGTCCAACCGTGCGTGGGGAGCGGCGGGGTGACCGGCGACGGCTGGGCCGGGGCAGAGACCTCCGCTTCGTTCAGTCTCACGGTGGCGGAACTCGGGTTGACGCAGTACACCATCACCTGTGGTACCGGTTCCCGGAGCGCCGCGAGTTCACTTTACGTCGACGCGGTCGAACCTTACGTCGTCCTGACTTCGAATGTGTCTCAGACCATGGTGGGTTCGACGATTGGGATCGGCTGGATCGGCTATGGAATCGGCGGGTCTTGCGCTACGAGCGGTGGCTCGGCGACTGACGGCTGGGCCAACGCCAACGCACAGAACGCGAATACGACACCCCGCGAATCGGTCGCGGGCACCTATACCTACACGATCACCTGCACCGGCGGCGGACAGACGGCGACTTCCAGCCAGATAGTGATCGTGACCCCGGGTCCGCCCGCGATATCGCTCACTGCATCCGCTCCCACGAAGCAAATCTACCAACCCTTCACAGCCGTGAATCAGCTAGATCTACTCTGGTCCACCAACGGGGACGGTTGCTTCGTAAACTACAAGTCGAACTCCGGTTCGAATCAAGGTGTGGTGCTCACTGGAGAGGGGACTAGCGGCGCCTTTTCAGATCCCGAGTTTTCAACCGGTACGGTCACTTACACCATGCAGTGTGGCGCTCAGGTCACGAGCACCGCCATCAATTGGGTGTCGAACGCGACACCGACGTCGCTCTCAGCTGCGGATGCGACTTGGGCGGCCAACGTCGCCTATCCATTGTCGTGGAACGCGAGCGCGGGTCCCTGCGTCGGCGGCGGCGGCGCCGCTGCCGACGGGTGGGCAGGCGCCAAGAGTCAGGCGGGCACGCAATCGGTAAGCGAGTCGCAGCCCGGCGGTTATATGTTCACGCTGACGTGCGGATCGGGTGCCAGCGCAACCACCTCAAACGTCATCGTTCAAGTACCCTTGACCCACATCCAGATCTACTCATTGCCCGGCATATCACCCACTGGCCTCCCACTCACAACCATCATGTGGTCGTCCAGCGTCGGACCTTGCACCTATGTCGATGGTTCGACCTCGAGCAGCGCCGGAGTCCCTGTCTCTCCGTCGGGTTCAGAAATACCGTCACCCTCAGTTGCCGGTACTTATTTGTTCAGCCTGGCGTGCGGCAGCGGCGCAAACACCTTGAAGGCTGCCACACTGGCATTCATTCCAGTAAACGTAGGCACGACGCTCAGCGCCAGTGCCACGAGTGCGCCGATTGATGCCCCGGTCACTCTGACTTGGAGTTCGGCCGGCGGCATTTGCTACGCCAGCGGCGGTGACGGCTCTGCGCCGTGGTTCGGCACGTTGGGGGGAACCGGATCAGGCTCGCTCGTCGTGACCTCGCGATATGTTGGGAGCCTCGCTTACGGCGTCACCTGTGACGGTGAAGTGGCTCAGGCAAACGTCAACTACGTGGCAGTGCCTGCGACTTCGCCGAAAGTCGCGACGCCAAGCGTCAAACTCTCGAGCAGCAACTCGACTGAAACTTCGGGTCAGAGCGTATCCTTGACGTGGAGCTCGCAGAACGCGAGTTCGTGTTTGGCGACGGGCGGGAGTCCCGGGGACGGCTGGACGGGTTCGCTGGCTCCCTCCGGTTCGATGACGGTGACCGAGACGAGCACCGGCACCGTCAGCTATTCCGTTACGTGCGCGGGCGCCCCGCCGGCCGCAACGGCAAGCACTTCGGTCCTTTTCGTGACCGCTGCGCCCCCGCCTACCGCTGATACTTCGTCACACGGAGGCGGCGCACTCGATCCCTTCCTCCTGGTGTTCCTAAGCGTGCTGGTCGCAGCATCGCTTTTTCGTTGCTTGCAAAAGAAGTCTCGTTCGGTCTGACGCTGCGAATCTAATACAACGCTCTTGGGAGTGAAGGTCAAATGGGGACCAAAAATAGGGTAATCATCTTAACGTTGGCTGCGATTCTCCTCGGGTCTTGTGGCGGTGGAGGAGGATCCACTGCTAGTACCAACTCCGGTGGAAGCACCGCGGGTAGTAGCGGCGGAGGTACAGGCGGAGGTAGCGGCGGAGGCGGTACCACCGGAGGTATCGGGAGCGCCCCCACTACCGGTAACTTTGTCTATGTGAGCAACGCATCAGCGGGCAACGTTTCCGCGTTTTCAGCCAATTTAACCACGGGTGAATTAACGCTCGTGCCGGGAAGTCCATTTGCCGGCCAGGATGGCAATTATTCGATAGCCGTTGCACCTAAGGTTGGCTACGCCTACGCCTCATCGACGACTAATAGTTCAATTTATGCTACCGCCATCAATCCAATGACGGGAGTTCTCACTCCGTTGCCGAGCAACCCATACTTCATTGGGGCGGGTCCGATATCAATCGCGATCGATCCTAGCAACAAGTTCGTATACACGGCCAATAGCGGCTCGAACAATGTGTCCGGTCTGACGATTGGCTCCGACGGTACGTTGACCGAAATTTCCGGGAGTCCATTCGCAGCCGGAAATCAACCTGAATTTGTCGTCGTAAATCCCAACGGTAACTTTGTATATGTTACGAACGATGGAAATAACACCATTTCGGTGTTCTCAATCGACGCTGCGACGGGTGCCTTGAGGGAAATTGCGGGCAGTCCGTTTCCTACAGGTGACAGCCCTCGTGGAATCGCAGTTGACCCTCTCGGGAAGTTCTTATATGTCGCTAATTTCTTATCCTCCAAACTTTCGGCCTATTCCATTGATCCGGCTACCGGAGCGCTTGGCCCGTTAACTGGAAGCCCCTTTCAGACTAGCGGCGGTTCATCGATTGCGATCGAAAGAACTGGCAAATACTTGTATCTAGCCAACGGGCTCACCGTGGATGGGTTCACGCTTCAAAACGGCATTCCGACCCCTTTGCCCGGAAACACATTTAACGGGGGCGGTCCATTTGCCGGCGGGAATAGGTCTACCGCGTTAGCAATAGACTCCAACGGAGATTTTGTTTACGTGCTTGATAATTTGAATGATGCGATAGACGTGCTTAGCATCGATCCCACAACGGGGAATCTCTCAGCTGTTAGCGGAAGCCCATTTTTACTCGTACCGGGTTCTGCGTTTGGCGTTGGGCCGACAATCATTGTCGTAACAAACTGAAGCTGTCGAGTTCAACATTCTCTGGCCAATATTTCAGGAATTTATGGCACCAGTCGGCTTCTTTTCCATGGCCGTGAATCTCCCTTCTTGTCGCGCGCTGGGCGTCGCCGACGATTGTACGCCGAGCGCAATAATCGCTGCTTGCTTGCAGTTCGGCCTGGTAGTCTCGGCTACCCTTCGGGGCTTCTGAATATTAAGCTACCCGACAGCTGCCCGGAAGTGAAGCCAGAGAAGACCGAGAGCTAAATGCGATCGCTTGCGCCGGGAACGCTGCCTGTATGAAGCGCTTAACGGATACGCCACCGAGTAAACTTGCTATCGGGTATAGCGCAATCGTCAACGCGGCCACGCAAGTTGTCGGTCAAATGGTTACCTTAAGTTGGGACTCGAAAAATACTGATTCGTGCACGGCCTCCGGCGGAGAGGCGAACGACGGCTGGACAGGAACTCTTTCGCTATCAGGTTCCATGCAGATAACCGGGTCGAGCGGCGGATCAGCGGCCTACTCGATCACGTGCACTGGCGCGCGTCCCGCCGCAACGGCACAAGCGATCGTTAATTTTACCGAGGCCGCCGGTTCCGGATCGACAGGCACAAGCAAGGGCGGCGGTGGAGCGATGAATGCGCTGTGGTTGCTACTTCTGTCGTTGCCTGTAGCAGTACGCGTACATCGCCGATTGGGCCGCAAGCTGCCTCTTCGTTGGAGTGCTCTACTTATGCGGCGGCGGGTGAAACCTCTCGCGCAATGCGCTTGGCGTTGCCGATTTCCGCTACCCTCAAATCGTAGGCGCTCTGGAGATTCAGCCACGAACGCGCATCACCACCGAAATATCGCGCCAACCGCATGGCCGTATCAGCTGAAATGCCGCGCCGCTCACGAACCACATCGTTGATCCTTGGTGCGGGAACGCAGAGTGCCTTTGCCAGCGCGTTGGCGCTCATGCGAAGCGGCTTCAAATAATCCTCCCTAAGCACCTCGCCCGGGTGAACCGGCCGCATACCATTCTTAAACATCTACGTTACCCTCAGTGATAGTCAACGAGCTCTATGTCCGTCGGCCCCTCATTGGTCCAGCGAAAGCAAAGGCGGTATTGGTCATTGATCCGAATGCTGAATTGTCCTTTGCGCTCACCTTTCAGCGCTTCCAACCGGTTGCCCGGCGGCGAGCGCAAGAACTCAAGGGTTTGCGCAGCGTCGAGTTGCGCCAACTTCCGAGTCGCGACTTTAACAATCGCCGAAAATCTCTTGCGCTTGCCAGTTTCGAACAGGGCTCTCGTATCTGCGCAACGAAACCCTTTGATCATGGAGATATAGTATAACGCTTAACGTTAAACGACAAGATGCAGGCTTTGCGATTCCGTCCTAATTTCTTGTAGAAGAACAGTCGGGCGTGGTACCAACTGACTTATGCGATTTTTGACTAGGTACGACTAAATTGCTCGCCGGACGAGCTTGGGAACTCGGGAGGCGGCATGCTCATCTTGACGCGACGTATTGGCGGGTCCTCTATGGCTTCAGCGTTGCCAAATCAAAGCCTAGATCACTGGGTTTGGCGCCATGCGCCTCGCCGTCTGGGGTGACGACGAACACCAACGATCCGCCGGCGCGGCCATCGCGTAGCGGATGGAAGGCAATGGTCATTTTATCGCCTGGCTTGAGCGTATCGATGTGGATGCCCATTTGGTTCAGCGAACTCGGCGAGGTCGCCTCGATGTCCCAGCGCGCCGGAGGACCGCTACCGTCGACCGTGCCCAATACCGAAATCCACGAGTGCGGATTGAAGTACGAAAACTTGACTAGCGTGCCCCGGAGGAGCAAAACTTTTTGGGCATCGAACATCGCGAAAGAGTGATGCGCGGATGCAATGCTGCAAACCAAAGCCGCCATGGCGGCCAATGCAAGACACAATTTTTTCAACGAGAAGTCTCCTGGTAACTAAGGCGCTTCGCGCCTTGGTCAAGGATTGGAATTCGGCTTTGCTGTCTGCGGCGGTTCCGCGTCAAGCTCTTGCGGCAATATTGCGACTTGGAAGCCATTTGCGTCCATCTTCACGTTCGGCACGCATGGCCGGTCACCGAGCGTGAGATAACCTCGGACCACGTTCCTGGATCCCGGCGGAGGAGCAGGCGGCGTCGCGCCGGTCATGCCGGGTGCGCGTCCAGCGACGCGCTGGAAGTAACGCGTCACGACCCAGGGTGCGGTCATGGTGACTGGATCGGTGAAGGTCATCTGATCTTCCAATACGTTGGTGTCGATTAAGCGGATGCGTTCGACCAAGTGAAGTTGATCGCTGTATGGCGCCGGCGTCTCATCGAAATAACCCCCGACCATGTTGATGGTGTCGACTACCAAGACATAGTGCTCCCAGTGTCCTATTGAATGGCCTGAGTAGCTCGGACCGAGACCGCCCGTGGTCGGATCCCCTTCGGTCGGATGCTGGCGTGCATCGAGAAAAATTCGCCGGTTGGTTCGGCCGTAGTTGGCATACCAGAGCATGACATCCGGAGTCTGAATGATCTCAATTGGAACGGGCGAATCGCCGATCATGCGGGGAACGCCGTAGGGGAAGCAGGCAGGGAAATCATCGCGCGACTTGCCTTCGGTGGTCTCCTTGACAAGATCCTGGTACTTGCGCTGGTATTCTGCATTGTAGGGGATGCCTTTGACATAGGTTCCCGGGATCGGACCAAATCCCGCTTCTCCTGCTGGAGGTTGGGGAGGATAAAAGGTGTGGACCGGATCAAATGTCGGGCCATGGCCCGCGCCCTTCGGCGACATCGCAGCCCACAACCCCGTCATATCCGGCTGTTCGGCGAGTTTTGCCGCGTACGCTGAGAGTTTTGGCGGTTGAAAATGGTCCGCGTTGGAAATTACCTCCGGACTGGGCAAACCTGTGCTTGGTATCTGTGCGCGGGCAGGCTCCTCAACTGACAGCCAGATCGATCCGGTCAACGCTGCAAGTACAAATAAAGAACGATTAATCATATGTGCTCATTTCCGCGTTATCCGATACGCGCGGAGAGATTACTCGGGGACCTCGTCCCCTCGCCACTCGCTCACGCTCGGGGCCGCCCTTCGGGCGTTCAGTGCCGCTGCGCGGCGCTGTCAAAACTCACCTTGTTGTCTGCCGGGAGTTCGAATTCGAACCCCAGGCCTTCAGGTTCGAAGGCCCTCGCGGTTCTGGTGCATTAAGGGACGGGCTCAAAATTTGGTCTCTTGCGCGGTTCACGACACGAACAGCGCGCCAATCTTCCGGCACGGCTAAGACGATGCGCGCCCGACGCAGGGTTATGCCACATGTTGCATATATATGCGAGATATGGCATAGTGCATTTGTGAAGCCAGTAATCTGGATGGGAGGCAGCAGGGAAGAAGTAAAGCGGCTTCCCGAAGCGGTGCAAGATTCTCTGGGGTTTGAATTGTACCGGGTTCAAAGTGGCCTTGATCCCAAGGATTGGAAGCTGATGACTAGAGTCGGCTCTGGGGTCAAGGAAGTTCGCGTGCGAGATGAAGGGAATTTTCCGGATGATTTATCTCGCGACGCGACCCGAGGGAGTGTACGTATTGCACTGCTTTCGGAAGAAGACGCAACGAACAAGCCGGGCAGATCTGGAACTGGCGATGAAGCGATTTAAGTTGATCGCAAGGTAAAGTTATGAGAGCCAAGAAGGTTGCAATTAGTGAACATGGACCCCGTCATGTGACACCGGCGGGGCGTAGCGTCTTTTACGATCTGTTTCCTGCCGAAAAAGCGGCCGAGCTGGAAATGCGCGCGCAACTACTGATGGGTTTGGAGCGATGGCTGGAAAATAGCCGCATGACGCAAGCGGAGGCTGCCAAAGTGCTTGGAGTGACTCAAGCGCGCGTGTCGGATTTGAAGCGGGGCAAAATCAACCGATTCAGCATGGACTTGTTGGTGCGGTTGGCAGCGCGCGCTGGACTCAAACCCAAACTGAAACTCGCGGCGTAAGCGGGCAGTTTATCGCTTTCGGAAATGTCCAGAGACAGCCACCATTTGGCGGGGGCATGACCGGGGGCATCGCCGAATTAGGGCGATTTATCAATTTATAAATCAATCAGTTATGACGTAAATGTAGTGGCAATTCAATCAAGATGTTACGCGCTTATTTCCGATGACGACCCCGACGCCTCTACACTTGTGTCAACTGGTCGTGCGGTCGTGCGCTTGATGACTTGATGCGCAACGCGTATCACCAAAAATTCGTGTCGAACGCGATTGGACGAAATCGCCCTCTACCGCGTCCGGCGGATCATCGCCTGCTTGAAGAATCTTGAGGATTGATGCATTCTAGTCAGCATGACTAGAATGGCAAAAGAGAAGCCCACCGTATCCAAAGTCCCGAAGGCCCGAGTTACGAAGCCGCGATCTGGATACTGGCTCTTGCAGGATGCCAAGGCTCGTTTCAGCGAGCTGGTTCGGAAAGTGCGTAGCGAGGGGCCACAGCACGTCACGGTGCATGGACGCGAACAGGTCGTTGTTATCGCAGCTGAGGAATTTCGTCGCCTTAAAGGCAGCGCTACTGGATCGGCGCTTATTGAAGCGATGCAGGCATCCAAGCATCGCACCACAGACATCGCACCCGCGCGAGTGCGCTTGCCAGTGCGTGACACGTCGCTGTGACGGGGTGGCTACTCGATACCAACATCCTGTCGGAACTTCGGCGACCGAAACCCGAGCGCAAGGTTCTGGCGTTCATTGCGGCACAGCCGCTTGAATTGCTTTACATCAGTGCAGTGACGCTGGCCGAAATTCGATTCGGAATCGAGCTGCTACCCGACGTCACGCGTCGTTCCGAGCTTAACCAATGGCTTGCTCACAAAGTGAGACCTATGTTCGAGCAGCGCGTTCTTGCTGTCACCGAAGACATCATGTTCAAGTGGAGACTGCTAGTCGAGGAGGGCCGCAAGGCAGGCCACACCTTCTCTCAGCCCGACTTGATTATCGCCGCGACCGCTCACTATCATGGTCTCACGATTGTCTCACGCGACACTGAGGAATACGTCAGGGCGCGGGTTGCTGTCTTCAATCCATGGGTCGATGCGCCGCCGGAAACCAGCTGATCCGGGTGAAGTTCGGATTCCGCTGTGTGATGCGCAGAGGCGGCGACTCTATTTGCTACTTGGCGCTGGATGAATCGCCGCACGGACAGCGGACGGGCCACTAGCTGTCGTTCGGGGGCCAAAGTTGGCTCCTTGTTAGCTGCCACTCAGGGTCTGCTGCCTTCGCAGAGCGGGTCATTCCATAACGAGAACTGCTCGACCACGCAAGGCCCGCTCGTGCATCGCTCGCATCGCCTCGTTCGCGCGATCCAGAGGGAACCGCCTCATACGAGGCCGCACTCCATGCTCGCCGCAAATGCGTGTGCGTCGCGCAGATCCTTGCGTGAGCCCGCGGGCGACCCCATGACTCTGCGCCGACCCATCACGAGTGCCATGGGGTTCAATGACACGTCGCCCGGCCCAACACCCAGGAGTACCAGAGTCCCGTTCGGCGCGAGACCGGGAAAGGCGGCGTTCGCGCTCTCAACGGAAGTCGCCGTGGAAAGGATGATGTTGGCGCCACCGTCCCAACGAGTCAGTAAATCTGCGGGCGCGGACGTCTTGCTATGGATGAAAAGCTCAGCACCAAGTAGGCGCGCATCGCTCTCTTTCTCGGACGTTGAGGACACTACAGCGACCCGACCACCCATCGCGCGGGCATCGAGTACCCCCATCTCACCGAGCCCGCCGGCCAGCTGGTGGCTTCACTTTTTATCAAGCGGTTGACGTCGCATATTTCGGTTGCTCCGAAGCGTGTGGTCACCGCTGGACGCCTGTGCCATCGAGCTTCCCCAGTAGAACCGCGGATGCAACCAGTGCTGCTGCAAAAAATCTATGAAGGCGCGCACTTTCGGCAAGAGCAGGCGGTTGCGCAAGGTTAGGATGCTCAATGACGTGGGCGGCCGCTGATAGGCCTCGAGCACAATCCTGAGCCGTCCGTCAGCGAGATAATGCGCAACCTGCCAGGAAGGCACTCGGACGAGCCCGGCCCCTGCCAAAGCGGCACTGACCAAGGTATCGAAGTCATTGGCGCAAAGCCGGGTTGGAATGCGCAAAGATCTTCGCACTGGGCCGTCTTGGAAACTCCATTCCGCAGCGCCCGGTACATCGCCGAAGGCCAGGCAGTCCTGCTCGACCAGGTCGTCGGGCGTCGCCGGCTCGCCGCGCCGGCGCAGATAATCCGGCGCGGCGCAGACAACGAGCTGGATGTCGTCGAGCTTGCGGACAATTAGGCCTGAGTCTTCCAGCGGTCCAATGCGAAGGGCAACATCGATACCTTCGTCGGCGAGACGTACCGGCCGATCCACCAGCATCAGATCGATCGAGACCCTAGTCTGCTCCGCAAGATACCCGGGCAGCATTGGCGCCAAGCGCAGTCGGCCGAGCAGCGATGGAGCGCTTAGATGCAACCGGCCGGACGCGACTCCCGTCTGCATTGTCAGGCCGCGTTCCGCCTCGGCAACCTCCTCTAAAATCTGCTTCGCCCGTTCGTAGTAGAGTCGACCGGACTCAGTCAACGAGAGATGGCGCGTGGTCCTCTCGACAAGCGTGGCGCCGAGAACCTCTTCGAGTGCTATGAGCTGGCGGCTGACGGAGGTCAGGGATAGACCCAACTGACGACCTGCGGCCGACAGGCTTCCCGCATCCGCAATCCGAACGAACACCCGCATCGCCCCGAACTTATCCACCGGCGTATTATCGCGCAAAACGGGAAGATGTATCGCTTAATATCTGGATACTCACCAAAAACGGGAGACAGTATATTTCGGTCATTGGATGGCAGAACACAGGAGCGAGCTATGAAGATCTGCGTATTCGGCGCTGGCGCCATCGGCGGTTACATGGCGGGGGAGCTCGCATTGGCGGGCCATGAAGTGTATGCAATTGCGCGCGGTGCGCATCTAGCGGCCATACGGAGCCGCGGGCTCAAGCTAATCGTGGAGGGAAAGACGCGCACGGTCGACTTGCCGGCAAGCGATGACCCCGCGACGTTTGGACCGCAGGACGTCGTGATCTGCGCGCTGAAAGCTCAGCAGGCCCACGCAAATGCGGGCGCGTTCGCTCCGCTCCTCGGTCCGCGCACCGCCGTTCTCACGGCGATGAACGGCATTCCCTGGTGGTATTTCTACAAGGAGCGCGGCCCGCTAGATGGCCATCATTTGGAAAGCGTCGATCCTGGCGCCGCGCAATGGAACGCGATTGGACCCGAGCGCGCCATCGGGTGTGTCGTCGATCCCGCCGCCGAGGTCGTGGCGCCAGGGGTAATCGAACATCGCCTGTTCAAGCGCTTTACTATTGGCGAACCGGACGGCTCCACCTCGGACCGCATCGTAGCGCTGCGCGATGCCCTGGTTTCGGCCGGATTCGATGCACCGATCCGCGACGCGATCCGCTGGAACATCTGGCTCAAGCTCTGGGGCAATGTCTGCTTCAACCCGATCAGCGCCCTGACCCTCGCGACCCTGGATCGCGTCACGTCCGAACCCGGCCTGCGCGCCCTATGCAAGTCCATGATGGCTGAAGCTCGCGCGATAACTACATCGCTCGGTCTCGCCATTCCAGAGCAAATGATGGAGAGGCGCCTGAACGCAGCTGGTTCCGTCGTCGGTCACAAAATTTCAATGCTGCAGGATCTCGAACGAGGCCGATCCCTAGAGATCGATGCACTCGTCACCGCCGTCCAGGAAATGGGCCGCCTCGTCAAGGTCGCAACACCAACGATCGACACAGTGCTGGCGTTGGTACAGGAACGTGGCCGGCAGGCCGGACTCTACGGCAATGATGCCCAGCCAGCGCTAAACCTAGGCTTTCCTGCGCCAAACAGGGCAGACTTCGTGCCGCAGCAATCGCCCTCGCACTAGAAAAAGTGGGGAAGACAATTATCATGGACAATGCGACTTACGGCCGGGCGAGGCTGGTGGCAGACAGCTCTCTATCATCCTCGTCGATCAGCTTTGGCATGACGCCGATGCGACCAGTGAGCACACCGTCGATAGGCAACCTCTCCAGTTACATCATTGTCCAGGGGCGACCTCATGCAGACTGATTCTTTCGCTGGAATGTTCGATCGGAACGCAGACCAGTGGGCAAGACAGGAGCCCATGATCCTCTCGGATTTCACGGCCAGACCGCTCGTATTGCAGGAACTCGCACCCGTGACGGGCAAGCATGTGCTGGATCTCGGCTGCGGCGAAGGATACGTCGCCCGTCTTGTGGCGCAGGCAGGCGCTGCGTCGGTATTCGGCATCGATATCTCGAGCGAGATGGTCGAGCGTGCTCAACAGGCTGCGAGCGGTGCACCGTGCCCGATGACTTTTAAAATCGGCAACGCCACGAATTTTCAGGATTATCCGCGGCAGCAATTCGACCGGGTGATCGCGGTGTTTGTAGTCAGCTATTTGAGCCGCGCTGAGATGACCGCGGTATTCCGGAGCGTGCGTTCACGCCTGGCTCCGGGCGGTCGTTTCGTTTTCACAGTACCGCACCCATTTCTGCCTTATTGCCGACGCCCTCTGGAGAAGCCCGTTTACTTCGACTCAAAGGGACGAGACTACTTTGCCGGTGTCGATGAATCCTATGAAGGGTACATCTGGAGACGGGACGGTAAGGCCGTGCCCGTCAGTTACATGCACAAGACTTTTGCCGACTATTTCAACGCCGTGGCCGCCGCCGGGTTCCAAACACTCCCTAAAATCATTGAACTGAAGGTAACCGAGGAGCATCTGGCTCTGGACCGTGCGTTTTTCGAAGGTGCCGTGGGATATCCACTGCAGGTACTATTTCGCATTGACGCGCAGTAAGCATCGTCGCAGCACCGCAGTTTCGAGATTGAGAGCAAGCGTCTGCATCACGCACGCCTCATCAGCGCTCCATGCGTGAGACCTTTCGACGCTACGGGTGTCGCGAACTGGTGTCTATTTTTGGCATGCATTGCTCTCTGCTCGCGCCTAGGTAGCGTTCAGCCTGGGCCACTTCCAAGCAAACCAAACGACCAGAATCGTGAGTATCACCTCAATCACACCAAGGAAAATGTAGTACGTCCATTCTCCCGGCATCGTGACCAGCATGATCGCCGTGTATACCGATCCAAGAATGATATTCAGCCACCGATTCAAGCTTGGCCGTAGGACAAGCGATAAGAACACCATGACGCTTGGTATCGCCATCATTGCCGAGGTTCCCAGCAAGATTCCTTGAGTCGTTGGTCCGAGTGGCCCCATCTTGCCCGTGAGCATGTCTTGCAGCGTGCCTGGCTTATAGAGCCCAAAGTAATCTCCATAGATGTAACAAAACATCAAGCTAGCCCATAGCGCCGAGATCTTTACTTTCACGTGAACTTTGATGTCGTCCAACGCTGTTGAGGGTTCCGTCATAGTTAGCTCCAGGAATCGTTGCCATCGGTCGCTCCAATGGCCCACGACGAGGAATATTGTGAATGTCGGCTCCGGAGTAGGCAATTGCACATCCGCAATGTCTCAAAGTTGGCCGTATCCTGACTCTCCTCCGCGAAACCACCCGCGCCGATTCTTCGTGTGCGATATCACACGGTTACTCACCTGTTATCGCTTCTCGACTTGAAACTTGAGCTGGTCGATCTTGCCGAGCAGCGTTTTGAGCAGCGGCGAAGTGTTGGCCCGGCTGTAGCCGAGAACCAGGTCAATCATGGGTGGCGCGCCGTTGAGGGGCCGGCTGATCAAAGTTGGGGGCAACATGTTGCGCACATAGAGCGGTAGCAGGCCCACTCCGCCCGTTGAGGCGACGAGCGAAATCGCCACTGCCGGATTGAGCGCTTCGTGGTCCGGCGTCAGATCAATGCCCACTTGCTTCCCATACCGATCGGTCACCGCGCGCAGCACGGGTGAATTCGAGTTCGGGACGCCTATCAGGATCTCGTCAACCAGATCGCTCGGGCGGATCGTCTTGCGCGCCGCCAGCTTGTGATTCGCGGGCATGACTACGACCAACGCCTCCCGCCGTAGCAACTTGTATACCAACCCGGATGCGCGCTCCTCGCGGCGCAGAAACGCAACATCAAGTTTGCCACGCACAAGCGCGTTCGCGAGGTCGGGTGATTGCTCACTGCGCACGACGACTTCGATGTTAGGCAGTTCCTCACGAAGAATCGACATTAACGCCGCCAGCCACTCCATTTCGTAGCCCGTCAGAAATCCGATGACGAACGAGGCTTTCGCCGCGCGGCGTGGCGGGCCGCCTCCGCGGCCGCTTCGACTTGCAGCAGCGCGATCCGCGCATGATCGAGAAACACTCGGCCCGCCGCCGTGAGCTCCACTCCGCGGGCTCCTCGAATGAGAAGGTCTGTGCCCAGTTCCTGTTCGAGACCCGCGAATCTGGCGGCTCAGCGAAGGCTGCGCGACGAAAAGTCGCTTTTCGGCTGCGACCGTGAGGCTGCCCTCCTCGGCCACGGCAATGAAATAGCGTAGGTGTCGGAGTTCCATAGTTCGCCAAGCCATACCTCTAAAGCATGTCTCAACCATACAAAGTCTTTCTCTTTTCCGCCAGCCCTAGGTACTTTAGCGCCACGGTTTACAAGGCTCGGAACACAGATAGGAGAAACGATGAAGAAGCTCGACAACAAGGTGGCCGTGATTACCGGCGGGACCTCCGGTATGGGGCTGGCCACGGCGAAGCGATTCGTGGCCGAAGGCGCTTTTGTGTTCATCATGGGTCGTCGCCAGCACGAGCTCGACGCGGCGGTGAAGGACATCGGCAGCAATGTCACGGGCGTGCGGGGCGATATCGCCAAATTGGCGGATCTAGATCGGCTCTATGAAATCGTCAAAGCGCAGAAGGGCCGCGTCGACATTGTCTTCGCCAATGCGGGGTTCGGCGAATTCGTGGCTACAGATGCAATGACCGAGGCTCATTTCAATATGACGTTCGACATCAACGTCAAAGGCACGTTGTTCACCGTGCAAAAGGCGCTGCCGCTCTTCAGTGACGGCGGATCCATCATCCTCACCGGCTCAATCGCCAGCATCAAAGGCATCCCCGCGTTCGGCGTCTACTGTGCCAGTAAGGCAGCCATCCGCTCTTTTGTCCGCACTTGGACGCTGGAGCTCAAGGATCGAAAGATTCGCGCCAACGTCATAAGTCCCGGCACGATCGATACGCCGATCTTGGCACCGCTTCCGAAGCAGGCCATTGCCCAAATCGTGGCGAGCATCCCGATGGGTCGTGTTGGAAGCGCGGATGAAATTGCCAAAGCGGCCGTGTTTCTGGCCTCCGACGACTCGAGTTTTGTCACCGGCATCGAATTGTTCGTTGACGGCGGTACGGCGCAGGTCTGACGCAAGTCATCTTGGTGCGCGTTTCACTGCGGCGGTGGAGGAGGCAACGGCTCGGGCTGTCGTTCTGAGACGCAACATTCGAGCCGCGTCCGTGCCTCTCCCATACCTGGCGGAAATGGACGGTTCAGCTATTGAATCGCCTGATCTGGGTTGACACTCGCTAGAGCCGCTCGCGCACCAGCACTGCCATACGCTTACCGGTAGTCCCCGGCGGAAA
>Ga0210400_10000791_pt1 | contig 33288 bp, 28 predicted proteins | sample IncBWH26MmetaG_FD_155456 | JGI IMG/M metagenome (GOLD analysis project Ga0210400, IMG submission 155456) | Forest soil microbial communities from Barre Woods Harvard Forest LTER site, Petersham, Massachusetts, United States - Inc-BW-H-26-M | ecosystem: Environmental > Terrestrial > Soil >... | reverse complement strand
CGTGCGCCTCTTGTATGTCCAGGCCGACATCGCCGACCGGCTATTGCCGATGCTGACGGGGGCGATGGCCGAGCTCGCGATCGGCGATCCGGCGCTGCTCGCCACCGATGTCGGCCCGGTGATCGATGAGCCGGCCCGGCAGGCGCTCGAAACGCATGCCGCGCGAATGGGGCGGGAAGGCCGTCTTCTCTACCAATGTCCGCTGCCGGCCAGCGCCGAGCACGGCACCTTCTTCGCGCCGCGCGCCTTCGAAATCGATAGCGCCGGCCGGCTCGAACGCGAGGTGTTCGGTCCGATTCTGCATGTCATCCGATGGCGCGCCGATCGCCTTGACGCGGTGTGCGACGAGATCGCCGCGACCGGCTACGCCCTGACCCTCGGCATCCACAGCCGGATCGACGACACCGTCCGCCAGATCCTGAGCCGCCTCGGGGTCGGCAACAGCTACGTCAACCGCACGACGATCGGCGCGGTGGTCGGCGTTCAGCCCTTTGGCGGCGAACGGCTCAGCGGCACCGGGCCAAAGGCCGGCGGGCCGCGCTATCTGCACCGTTTCGCGACCGAACGGACAGTGTCGATCGACACGACCGCCGCCGGCGGCAATGCGACGCTGCTATCGCTGGGCGAGGAAAGCTGAAGGGTTTTTCTGCCGTACCGGGAACGCGCCGCTTCACCGAACGTTGAACAACGGCTAGAATGCCGCCGCAGCCGGGCACCCCGGCCGGCCATCGAAATCAGCCGACCGGCTGGATTTCGTGTCCTGCGACTCAAAGCTCCGCGGGCCGCTCAGCGTGAGTTGAGTGTTGCGTAAATGCCGCGACTAATCGGACGGATTTCGCTAGTTTTGCCGTCAAACTGTTGCACGAATGTCGCTACGGGCCGCGTTCTTCCTGATCGACCGCGATTGACGGGCTTGGCGAGCTAAAAACCAATTGCCATCGCGGAGGTCGATGGTAAACATTGACGCAACGGTGGTGGCGTAACCATCGTCGTACGCGTATTTGCGGCCGGAGGTAAGGTGATGAGAAAACGCTATTTGCTAGGCGCCGGGATTGCCCTCGCCATGGCGTTCAGCTGGGCAAGCGCACAGGCCCAACTGTTCGTGATGCCCAGCGGGCCGGGTGCGCTCTATTTCGGCATCGAAGGTGGTTGGACCCACCTCGAGGACACGAAGGGTAACCTCGCCGGCATCGGCGTCACCCAGAGGTTCGATGAAGGGTTCAACGTCGGCGCCCGCGCCGGCTATGAATGGGGGCCGCTGCGCTTCGAAGAAGAGTTCAACTTCGGCGAAAACAAGAATACCAGGCTCAGCGCTTTCGGCTTCAACACCCCGATCAACGGGCAGCGTAATCGCTATGCGATTATGACCAACGCCATCTACGACTTCACGTTGGGATGGCCGGTCACGCCGCACATCGGTGTCGGCATCGGCGCGGTCAATCTGTCGGACAAGATCTCGACAAAGCCACCCTTTGCCTTCACGGTCGACTCGAACAGCCAGTGGGAGTTCGGGTATCAGGCAATCGCCGGCATCCGGTATAACATCAACCCGGCGCTGGCCTTCGATCTCGACTATCGCTACCTGGCGACCACCGACCCGACCTTCAGGGCAGCCGGCGGCTTCAAGTACAGGTCCGAGTACAGCACGCATAACGTGGTCGCGAGCCTGAGTGTCCGCTTCGGCGCACCGCCGCCGGCGCCGCCCGCGCCGCCGCCGCCGCCGATCCTCGCCCGCAAGGTGTTCCTGGTGTTCTTCGATTGGGACCGCGACACGATCACGCCGGAAGGCCGGGCGATCATCGCGCAAGCCGCCGATGCGTGGCGCGCCGGGGGCAACGTGACGATCCAGGTCACCGGCTACACCGACGCCTCGGGCTCGGCTGGCTACAACCAGCGGCTCTCCGAGCGGCGCGCCAACAACGTCGCGAACGCTCTGGCGCAATCGGGCGTGCCCCGGCAAGCCATGGTCGTCAGCGGCCGCGGCAAGAACGACCAGCGCGTTCCGACCGCCGATGGCGTCCGCGAGCCGCAGAACCGCCGCGTCGAGATCGTCTTCCCGTAAGCGATCTCAACCGAAACCGCCGGGGCCGCAAGGTCCCGGCACCCCTCAACCGCCGCGCGCCGCGCGGCGGTTTTTTCTTTGCTGGCGGTCAGCGCGCGTTCGGACGGCCGGAGCCGGCAACCGGATCGAGGCGCCGTTGCAAGACGTCGCCCAGAAGGTTGCACGCCATGACGGTCAGAAAAATCATCAGCCCAGGATAGACCGCCAGCATCGGCGCCGCGGTGATCAGCTCCTGGGCGTTGCTCAGCATGCTGCCCCAGCTTGAGAGCGGCGGTTGCACGCCAAGCCCGAGAAAACTCAGAACCGATTCGAACAGGATCACATCGCCGACGCTGAGCGTCGTCGCGACGATCAACGGCCCGAGCACATTCGGCAGAATATGGACCCACAGGATGTGCGGCACGCCGGCCCCGAGGCTGCGCGCGGCGCGCACGAAATCGCGGTTGCGGGTGATGAGCGCGGCGCCGCGCACCAGTCGAGCCGCCGTGGTCCAGCCGACCAGCACGGCCAGCGCGACGATGCGAACGACGCTGATCTCCTCGGATTGAATCAGAGACGCCGGCAAGCCGAGCTTGTTGAGATCGAGCGCGGCCAGCACGATCAGCAGCGGCAGCAATGGCAGCGCAATCACCGCATCGGTGCCGCGCATCAGCAGCCGGTCGGTCCAGCCGCCGAGATACCCGGCCACCAGGCCGATCAGCGTGCCGAGCGCCGCCGCGGTGAGCGCCGCCGCGATCCCGATCACCAGCGACACCCGTCCGCCGGCGAGCAGCCGCAACAGCACATCCCGCCCGAGCTCGTCGGTGCCGAGCGGATGCGCCGGACACGGTCCCGACAGCCGATCGAGCAGATCCACCAGATTGGGATCGCCGCCCAGCAAGGCGCTGATCGGCGGCGCGGCGAACGAAGCGGCCGCGATCACGGCCAGCAGAATTAGCGGCAATTTCACCGGTAGGAGACGCGCGGATCGAGCCAGGCATAGGCGAGATCGGCGGCGAGATTGGCCACCATCGTCACGGCGGTCGCGAGCAGCAACGCAGCGAGCGCCAGATTGTAATCGTTGCCCATCACCGCGTCGAAGATCAGCTTACCCATTCCGGGGTAGGCGAACATCGTCTCGGTGACCAGCGCGCCGGAGACCAGTCCGCCGAAGGATAGCGCCAGAATCGTCGTCACCGGAACCAGCGCGGCGCGCAGCGCGTGATGGACGATGACCCGCGCCTCGCTCGCGCCCTTGGCGCGGGCGGTGCGGATATGGTCCTGCGCCAGCGCCTCGCGCATCGCGGCGCGGACGTAGCGCGTATATCCGGCGACGCTGACCACGATCAGCGTCGTCGCGGGCAATACCAGATGGCGCAATCGGTCGGCGATCTCGCTGCTTCCGGCGGTCGCGATACCGCTCGCCGGCAACCAGCCGAGCCCCGCAGCGAAAACGAGGATCAGGACCAGAGCAAGCCAGAAGGTCGGCAGTGACACGCCGGCAAAGCAGAACAAGTTGATCGCCGCATCGAGCCGCGAATGGGGCCGCCGCGCTGCCGCGATTCCGAGCCCTAGCGCGGCCGCGAAGGCGAGCACAAAGCTGGGCCCCATCAGCAATAGCGAGTTGCCGAGGCGCGGCAGCAGCGCCTGCCAGACCGGCGCCGCAAACAGCCGCGAATAGCCGAGATCGCCGGCGAGCGCCTGTCGCGCCCAAGCCGCGTAGCGCAACAGCAGCGGCTGATCGAGCCCATAGAGCGCCTTGAGCCGCGCCGCATCGGCCGCGCTCATCCGCGGGTCGGCCGAGCGCATCAGATCGATCGGATCGCCCGGCATCAGGCCGATCAGCGCATAGATGACGAACGACATCAGCACCAGCATCGCCATGATCTCGACGAGGCGTATCGCGGCGAATCGGATCATCGGATCACGGCTGGGCGGACCAATCGGTAATCCATAGCGTCGTCGGGGATTGGTTTCCGGTCGGGCGAACCCCGGTCAGCCATTTCGGCAGGATGAACACATCCGAGCGGAAATAAAGCGGCAGTGACGGCAGCTCGGCGGCGTAAAGCCGCTGGGCCTCGGCCCACAATGTCTTGCGCGCGTTGGGGTCGAGTTCGATTTCGAGCGCGTCGATCAGGCGATCCATCTCGGTGCTTGTGAAACCGGTGGCATTCTGCCCGACGAAACCGTTCGCCGCGCTCGGGATCTCGCTCGAATGCAGGATCGAGCGCGGCACGTTTTCGGGCGAGCTGATCCAGGCGTACATCGCCAGATCGAAGCGGCGGTGCGGCAGCGTGTCGCCAAACAGCACGCGGGCCGGTTCGTTCTTGATCCGGGCGTCGACGCCGATCCGTCGCCATTGGCCCTGCAACACTTGTTCGACGAGTTCGCGCGAGCGGTTGCCGGCGGTCGTCATCAATTCGAATGACAGCTTCTGCCCCTGGGCATCGCGGCGCAGCCCGTCGGCTCCCTTGCCCCAACCGGCCACATCGAGCAGCGCCTCGGCGCGCGCCGGGTCGTGGCGATAGCGCGTAACATCGCCGGTGTAGCCGAGATCGAGCGGGTTGACGAAGGTGTCGGCCACCGGTTGGCGGCCGGCAAACAGCGATTGACTGATCGCCTCGCGGTCGAGCCCGAGGATCAGCGCTTCGCGCACCCGCCGGTCGGCCAGGGCGGGCTGGGCGAGATTGACATCGACGTGCTCGTAAACCAGGCCGGGCTTATAGATGATTTGAAACGCCTCGCTATTGCGCTTTGCGAAGGCGAGGCCTTCATCGAGCGGCAGCCCGAGCTCACCGGCGATCATGTCGATCGTGCCCGACAGCAAATTGGCTTCCAGCGCGGCAGTGTTCTCGATCGTACGGATCGTGATTCGCCGAAAACGGCCGGGCGGACCTGCCCAATGCGGGTTCCGCTCCAGCAGGATGTGCGAGCCGGCAACAAATTCGGTGACGCGATAGGGCCCGTTGTAGAGGCCGGGGTTAGTGGGATCCGTATTGTAATGCGTGCGCAGCCGGTATTGCGCCGGCTCGGCGAAGGCATCCCGCTCGATATGCGCCGGCAGCAGCATGAAATCGTGGATCGCCGCATAGTCGAACGTCAATTTGTCGACGTGCAGCGTGAAGGTTCTGTCGTCCTTGACGTCGATCCCGATGATGCGGCGATACAGCTCGGCGTTGCTGACCCCGCTCTGCGGGTTGCGACCGACCTCGTAGGTGAACCGCACATCGGCGGTCGTCACCGGCACGCCGTCCGCCCAACGCGCTTCGGAGCGGATCGTGTAGGTCAGATCGATACCTTTCTTGCCATCCGGCAAATCCACCGTCACCGCGAGCCCATTGCCGATCGACGGCAATCCGGTGCAAAGCAGGCAGACGAGCTTCCAATCGGAATCATAGACGGTGAACGGCCGCAAGGCGGCCCCGAGCACATAGCTTTTGGCGGCCATCACATCGATGTTCGGGTTCAGCGTCGCCGGGAATTGGGTAATGCCAATCGACAGCATATCGTGCTCGGCCGCGCTCGCCGGCGTCACTGCCATGCAGGCGAGGAGCCATGCCAGCCGCGCCGCACGCCGGCGCCGCCGCACCGGTTGCTTCTCGCGGAAAACGTTCATAAATCGCATGCAAATCACCCGAGCGCCTTGAAACCGAGCCGCCCCAGTCATATTATCCGGCACCGGCGAGATCGGATACGCAACACCCGAAGTTGCTTATTCGCGGGAACGAAGCACCATGCTGGTTGTTTCAGGCCCGAGGCCCGCGAGGGTCGCTCTCAGGTTCAGCCGAGCCGTTGCAGCGTATTTCCCAATCCGGAACTGCCACAGAGGATAAGAGGCATGAAGCATCTCTTGAATGGCGTCGCGGTCGTTGCGGCCCTCGCGATCGCCGCGCCGGTGTGGGCGCAAACAGCCGCGCCCATGACTCCGTCATCTCGCGCACCGGCCGCCGCGCCGGCCGCCACTGCGCCAGCGGCGCCGGTGGCGAAAGCGCGGCATAAGCGGATGAGCCACAGCAAGGCAACGCGGCGCGGGATGGCCCGCAAGGCGGGCCCCGATTCGATCGCGAACCAGCTCAACGCACAAGAGCTGTCGCGCGTTCAGGGCGGTGGAGCACCCCCGGTAGCTGGCGGCATGGCGCCGGGCACGCTGGGTGGCGGCTACGGCCAGCCGGCCCCGACCCAGGGGATCCCCGGCGGGAATCAGCCCTCCGCCAGCTCGCATCCTCCGCCGTCGCGCTGAGCCGCCAATACGGGTTTTGTCGCAAGGGGGCTTCGGCCCCCTTGTCGATTCTGCGGGTCCGGCGTTCGCCGCTCTGGTGAGCCCCGCGTCTGTCGCATTTATTGTCCATTACTAACGAAAAAGTCCGCCGCCAGCCGATTGGTAGCGGCCCGCGTCGTTTCGCATTCAGCGATAGCCTTGAAGCCAGGCGTTTCGCAGCTCTTACCGCCTTTGCAGCTGGCGAGACGAGCGCAGGTAACGGTAACGGTTCACGCTTTTTTAAGTCACAAAAGGATAAAAGCGGAGCAGCCCAAAATTTACCGCAGCCTATGGCAACAAGCGTCAACCGCGAGCCCGAAGCCTCACCCTCGGACTGGGTGAGGCATTTCGTCGACGAGATTCCCTCGGGCATAGCGGTATTCGACCACGAGCTGCGCTACATCGCGGCCAACCCCCGCTGGACGAAGGCCTTTCATCTTGCCGGTGCGGCGCTCGCCGGGTGGCGCCATGACGAACTGGATCCTCGCGGCGGCGCCGGCATTGCCGAATTGCTGCGGCGCGCTCTATCGGGCGATACGGTCGAAGGTTGTGCCGACGGCGCCGGACAGCTGGATCGGCGCGTTGTCCGGGTCCGTCCGCGGGTCGCTCACGATGGGTCCATTATCGGCGCCGTTGCCGCGCTGCACGAGGTTGTAACTGTCGACCGCGAAGAGCGCGCCGAGGCCGCCCCCGATCAGCTGACCGGGATCGCCGGCCGGCCGAGCTTTCTCAGCCGCTTGCGGTCGGTGCTGGCGTCAAACGAAGAGGCGGAACCCGGCGCCGCCATGTTTCTGCTCGATATCGACAATTTCAAGGGGGTGAACGATTTGTACGGCGCGCGGATCGGCGACGCGGTGTTGAAGACAGTTGCCAGCCGGCTTGTGACCGGAACCCGTTCACGCGCCCTTTTGGCTGGACCGGAGACCTCGCGCAACCCCGAGCATCCCGACCTGATTGCCCGCCTCGGCGCCGACGAGTTCGGCATCGTTCTTGGCGCGGCGGCGAGCGCCGCGGACGCAGAGGCCTTCGCGCGACGCCTGCTGCAGGTGATCTCCGCGCCGATCCTCGCCGGCGACCAGCGGATCCGCCTGACCGCGAATATCGGTTATCTGATCACTGGTCCGTCACACCGCACCGAAGATGATGTGCTGCGCGACCTGGATGCCGCGTTGCAGGAAGCAAAGATGCGCGGCCCAAACGGCGCCAAGGCCTGGGAACCGGCACTGACAGGCGCGATGGACAGGCGCCTGGGCATGCTCGATCAGCTGCACCGCGCCGTCGACGAGGGCGAGTTCGTCCTGCATTACCAGCCGATCCTGAGCCTCAAGGACGGCCGGGTGGTTGGCGCCGAGGCGTTGCTGCGCTGGAACCACCCCAGCGACGGTCTCGTCCCGCCGGCCGTTTTTCTGCCATTGCTCGAGGAAAGCGGGCTGATCGTGCCGGTCGGCTGCTGGGTGATCCGCGACGTGGTGCGCCAGATGCAGGTCTGGCACATGCTGTATGGCCGCGCGATGATTGACTGGGTCAGCGTCAATGTGTCGCCGCGGCAATTCAACGACCCGGCACCGCTGCTGACCACGCTCGCGGAGATCAATGAGGGCGGCTTCCCGCTCGATCGGCTCAAGATGGAGCTCACCGAATCGGCATTCATGCGCAACCCGGAGATGGCGCGTGGCGTGATCGGCGAATTGCGCGATCTCGGGATTCGCGTCGCGCTTGATGATTTCGGAACGGGTTATTCGGCGCTCGGAGCGTTGCGCCAGTTGACCGTCGACACGATCAAGATCGATTGCGACTTCACCGCCCGGCTCGACACCGCCGAGGGCAAGGAACTGGTGCTGGCGCTGTTGAAGATCGCCCGGATCTATGGCGCCGATGTCGTTGCCGAGGGGGTCGAAACGGTGCTGCAGCGGGATACTTTGCAGGAAGCCGGCTGTGGTTTCGCTCAGGGTTTTTTGTTTGCCAAGCCGATGGACGGCCGCTTTTTCGGCGCCTATGCGCTGACCCATCTCGTGGAGAGCGGTAGCACCGACTGACGCATTGTTGACCGGAGCAGCGGGACTAAGCGGCGTGGCTTTCCGTACGGTCGGTCAATAGGGCGTACAGCGCATCCGCGTTATCGGTGCCCCGCAGCTTCTCGCAGATCGTGCGGTCGCGCAGCAGCCGGGAGACCAGAGCGAGGGCCGTCAAGTGCTCGCTTCTGACGTCGAGCGGGGCCAGCAGAACGAAAATCAGATCAACGGGCTGGTCATCGATCGCCTCGAACGGAATCGGGCGGTCGAGCCGCGCGAACATTCCGGAAAGCCGGGTCAGCTCGGCCAATTTGCCATGCGGCACGGCAACGCCCCGGCCGATTCCTGTGCTACCGAGCCGCTCGCGCTCTGCCAGCACGTCATAGATCTGCCGCTCGCTGCCGCCGATGATCGTCGCGGCGCGGCGGGCAATCTCCTGGAGAGCCTGCTTCTTGCTGCCCGCCCGCAGCTGAGGGATGACGCTTCGTGGGGTCAGGAGGTCGGCAATCTGCATGGTTCTGCGTTCCAGCCTTCAACCTACAGCCGCACCACGGCCATGGTTCCCAACGCGCCGAGCGGCACGTCCCGGCATGGCACAATTTTCTTACCGGCCATCGCGGGCGGCTTTGCCATTGCGACCGCGGCCGGCTTCGAGCGCCGGATCGATCCAGCCAACATTGCCATCGCCACGACGGTAGACGACGTTGAGCTCGCCATGCGAGCGGTTGCGAAACAGCAATACCGGCGCGTCGGCGAGGTCCATCCGCATGACAGCCTCGCTGACCGTCAGTCGCGGCAATTCGGTGCTCATCTCGGCAATCACGACCGGAGCGGTCCCCTCGCCATCGGGCATAATCTCGCTTTCGGCTTCCTCATCGACCGGCGCCAAAACGAACGCCCTGGCGGTCTCGAGATCCTCGGCCTGGTTGCGCAGCCGGGCATGGTGATCGCGCAACCGGCGCTTGTAACGGCGCAACTGCTTGGCCAGCCTCTCGGCCGCGGCGTCGAAGGCGGGATAGTAATCCGGCGCCGTTGCCCCGCTCTTGATCATGATGCCGCGCCCGATATGCAACGACAGATCGGTTCGGATCAGATGCGCTTCGCGGGCGAAGACGGCGTGCGCCTCGATCGCGGTCCGGAAATATTTGCCAAGGAGGGCATCGAGACTCTCCTCGACGTGGCGCCGTAGGGCGCCACCGACATCAACCTGTTTTCCGGTGACGGTCAGCTGCATGGCCAGAACCGCTCAATCCTTGAGGTTGCTGCGTACCGTGCGCTGAAGCGAAATTGGGCATCCCGGCGACCGCGGTCAAGCGCCTCGGCCGCGGACCCTGGCTCATAGGCTTAGCATCTTCTCGCGGCGGCGCTGCACCGAGGAGGGGATGCGCATCGCCTCGCGGTATTTCGCGACGGTGCGGCGAGCGATGTCGACGCCGTCCCGCTGTAGCAGCTCGACGATACGCTCGTCGGACAGCGTGCCGTCCGACGGCTCACCATCAATCAGGCTGCGGATGCGAAACCGGACCGCCTCGGCCGAATGCGCGTCGCCGCCGCGCGAGGCGGCGATCGCAGAGGTAAAAAAGTATTTCAGCTCGAACAGGCCGCGCGGCGTGGCGATGTACTTGTTGGTGGTGACCCGGCTGACCGTGCTCTCGTGCATCCCGATCGCATCGGCGATGTCGCGCAGGATGAGCGGCCGCAGCGATTGCACGCCATACCGGAAGAAGCCGTCCTGCTGCTGCACGATCTCGGTGGCGACTTTAAGGATCGTGATCGCCCTCTGGTGCAGCGATTTGACCAGCCAGTTCGCCGCCTGCAAGCGGTCGGTCAGGTATTCGCGCTCCGTCTTGCTGAGCGTTGCCCGGCTGATGCGGGCGTAATAGCGGTTGTTGACCAGCACCCGAGGCAACGTCTCGACGTTCAGCTCGACGGCCCAACCGCCGTCCCGCTGCGCCCGCATGACGATGTCCGGCACCACCGGCTGCGCCAGGGGCGGATCGAAGGCGAAGCCGGGCCGCGGGTCGAGCGATTTGATCTCGGCGACCATTTCGGTCAGGTCTTCGGCATCGACGCCGCAGAGGCGCATCAGCGCGACCGCGTTGCGCGCCGCCAGCAACGGCAAATTGTCGAGGAGACGCTGCATCGCCGGATCAAGCCGATTGCGGTCGCGCAATTGCAGTGCAAGACATTCCGCCAGATCGCGGGCGAATACGCCGGGCGGATCGAATTCCTGCAAGCGCGCCAGCACGCGCTCGATCCGCGCCGGGGCGCAGCCGAGCCTCTCGGCCGCGCCGTCGAGCCCGCCCTGGAGATAGCCAGCCTCGTCCACCTGGTCGAGCAGATGAAGGGCGATCACTCGGTCGGCCTGATCGGGCAGATCGGCGCCGATCTGTTCGATGAGATGCTCGCGCAGGGTGCGCGGACGTGCCGCGGCCTGATCGATCCCGGGCAGATCGCCGGCGTGGCCCGCCCCATTGTGGTTTCGCCACGATTCAGAGCCGCCGCCGACATCGCCACCGATCTCGACCGTGCCGTCGCCTTCATCGCCCGCAGCGGCGCGCCAATGGTCGGCGTCGTCCGGCGCGCCATCGCCGGTCAGCGCCGCGGGAGGAGCCTCCACGGCGCCGTTGACCGCCGATGAATCCGCCTGGGGCTCAGTACCTGGCGCCGCCCCGTCTTCCGCCTCGCGTTCGCCCGGCTCGAGCAGCGGGTTCTCCTCGATCTCGGCCTCGACGAATGCGCTCAATTCCAGGTTGGACAACTGCAGCATCTTGATCGCCTGCTGCAGTTGCGGCGTCATGACCAGAGCCTGGCTCTGGCGCAATTCAAGCCGTTGAGAGAAGCCGATTCTGTTCACAAAAAGCTCCGTTCGGAGCGGGCTTATAGGCTGAATCTTTCGCCGAGGTAAACGCGTCTGACATCGGCGTCGGCGACGATCTCGTCGGGCGCGCCCTCCATCAGCACCTGTCCTTCGTGGAGGATATAGGCGCGGTCGACGATCTTAAGCGTGTCACGGACGTTGTGATCGGTGATCAACACGCCAATGCCGCGGTCCTTGAGGTGAGCGACGAGGGCGCGGATATCGTTCACGGCGATCGGGTCGATGCCCGCAAGCGGTTCGTCGAGCAGGATGAATTTGGGCTGCGTCGCCAGGGCGCGGGCGATCTCGCAGCGCCGCCGCTCGCCGCCCGACAGCGCCATCGCCGGCGCACGGCGCAAATGGCTGATCGAGAATTCCGCCAGCAGCGCATCGAGCATCGCTTCGCGGGCCTCCGCCTCGGGCTCGGCGACCTCGAGGATGGCCCGGATATTCTGCTCAACGGTCAGACCGCGAAAAATCGAGGCTTCCTGCGGCAGGTAGCCGATTCCGAGACGAGCGCGGCGATACATCGGCAGCTCTGTTATGTCCTCGCCGTCCAGCTCCACCGTGCCAGTATCGGCCGCAATCAGGCCGGTGATGATGTAAAAGCAGGTGGTCTTGCCGGCGCCGTTCGGGCCGAGCAGCCCGACCACCTCGCCGCGCTGAACCGAGACGCTGACATCGCGCAGCACCGGGCGGCGCTTGAAGCTCTTGCCAAGCCCATAGCCGATCAGGCCACGATTGTCGGCGACCAGCCGTGGTGCGCTCCGCCCGAGCCAGGCCGGCCCGGAGTAGCTCGGCGTACCGCGTCGCATGCCACCGCGCATCACGGTTTCCTGTCGGTGCCGGACGAGGGCTTGCGCCCCAATGCGCCACCGGCCCCTGTCCCTCGGGCCTCGTCGTCACGGATGAAAAGGCCCTGAACCCGCTGGGACGGCCCGCTGGGCGCCCCTGAGGCAGGCAGCATCCGGCTGACGTTCTTGTTCAGATCCATCACCCCATATTGCCCCTTGATGACGTCCTTGCCGCGGGCGATCACCACATTATCGACCAGGGTGCAGATCCCGCTGTCGGCATTATAAACGCCGTAATCGCCGCGCCCGGTATCGAGCGCGTTGGTCACGACGACGTGGCCTTGCGCATCGACCCGGCTGATCTTGGAATCCGCCGCGCTCGATCCCGGCGATGCCGCGGTGGGAGTCGGGGATGGTTTTCCGCTCTGCGGCGGCGGTGCCTTCCCGGCGTGTGCCGGTGCCTTGCCGTCCGCGGGTTTGGTCTTAACCATGTATGCGGTCAGGATATCGGCCTTGATCGTCTTGCCGTTACGTATCGCGACCGCGTTGCCGCGAGCCACCGCGATCTGCTTCTGATCGTACCATTCGAGGCTGTCGCGGGCGGTCACGAGATCCGTCGCGGTCGTCAGCTTGAGGGTTTTGCCGGTCACCACCATCAGGGTCTGATCGAGATCGTAGACGGCCCGGTCGCCGACAATGGTCTGGCCCTCGCGCGTCATCGTGACGTTGCCATCCGCCTCGACCCGGTAGATCTCCGTATTTCCACCGGTATTTCCGCTATTGCCGCCGCCTTTCACCTCCCGATAGCGGGCGATCAGGATATCGGCATGTACCTGGGTCGGTCCGCGCGTCGCGACCGCATTACCGCGAGCAATATAGGCCTTGGCATCCTGCTGCCATTCAATGCCGGAATCGGCCTGCACCTGCAGCGGCAGATTTTCGGCCGAGGGGTTCAGAAGCTGGGCGGCAGGGCGATGGAACGGCATCCCGGCGAGGAGCAGCGAGAGGCCGACGAGCATCATTGCGGTCCGCGCCGTCCAGCGCCCATCGCGATACATCGCTAGCTCCTCTTGCCGTTGGCCGGCTTGGTTCCGGCCGACGCGGCGGCGGGCTGCCGAGGCTTTGCGCTCGGCTTGTTCTGACTGGCTTGCTTGGCCTGCTCAGGCGCGCGGGAGTGGCTTCCCGCGGACGGTGCCGCGCCACCGGCCGCGACCTTCGCCTGCACTTCAACGCGCGCCGCAGCCGCCGCAACCGCCGGCGGCACCGCCGGCGGCGGCGGAGCATTGGCCGCGATCACCTTCGCACCTTTCAGCAACATGTCGGATTTGCCGGTGAAAATAACCGTGTCGCCCTTATCGTAGATGCGAAACCCTTGCGATTTGATGTCGCCCGAGGGGCCGTGCCCCTCGACCGGATCGCTGCCCTCCGCGGCATTGTGCGCGATGTCGAGGCGTGCGGTACTCGTGACGAAGCGCGTGCCGTTCTCGTGCGCCAGCGATACGGTGCCAAACAAATCGAGCAATTGCGCCTGAGATTGGTATACGCCGGTATCGGCGGTGAGCACGATGTCCGCGCCGCCGTGCGATTTCATGTCGGCTCGCGGGGCTTCGAGCGACATCAAATCCTGCCGGTCGGGAACCTGATGGCCCACCGCGGCCGTCACGACATAGGGGCGCCCGAGCCGGTCGGTACCGGCGTAACGCGGGTTCAGCATGCGCAGCTCGCGTGCTTCGCGCAGGTCGATGGCCGGAAAGGCAAACCGCATCCGCTCCCATATCGGCGCCAGCCGAGGCCACACCGCGATCAGCAGCAACAGAGATACGCCGATCGCCGGCAGCGTCCGCTTCAACAGCGCGACCCGGCGGCTGTACGGGTTGTCGGCACCCGCCACGGACCACATCGCGGCAATCCGGCTCACGGCGCCCGCCACGCCGCCCGCAATGGCCGAGGCGCCGTCGCCGCGCCGCAGCGCGCGCATGGCCAGCAATGGCACCGCAAACCTCATGCAATGCCGGCGCGCAGACAATCGTGCATGTGCAGAAAGCCGATTGGCCGCATGCCTTCGTCAACGACGAACAGGGCGGTGATCGCGAACCGATTCATCAGCCCCAGCGCCTCGGCCGCCAGATTTCCGCTGGCAATGGTCTTTGGGTTGGGATGCATGATTTCGGTCACGGTGCGCGAGAGCAGCCCGTCATCCATGTGCCGGCGCAGATCGCCATCGGTGATCACCCCGACGAGTTCGCCCTGCGCCCCGCATACGCCGACACAGCCAAAGCTCTTCGCGGTCATGACCAGGAGCGCCTCCGACATCGGCGCCTTCGGCCCAATCAACGGCACGGTGTCGCCGCTATGCATGATGTCGCTGACCCGCAACAACCGCCGGCCGAGCTTTCCGCCGGGATGAAAACGCTGAAAATCGGCGGAGGAGAAGCCTTTACGCTCGAGCAGCGCGATCGCCAGCGCGTCGCCAAGCGCCATCATCATCGTTGTCGAGGTGGTCGGCGCCAGCCCCATCGAGCAGGCCTCCCCGGCGCGTGGCAGCAGCAGCACCGCATCGGCCGCGTCGGCGAGGCTCGAATCCATTCCGCCGGTGATCGCGATCAGCGGAATCTTGAAGCGGCGCGAATAAGCAATGATGTCGGCCAGCTCGGCGCTCTCGCCGGAATTCGACAAGGCGAGGATAGCATCCTCGAAACCGATCATGCCGAGATCGCCATGGCTTGCCTCGGCCGGATGCACGAACAGAGCCGGCGTGCCGGTCGAGGCCAGGGTCGCCGCGATCTTGCGCGCCACATGGCCGCTCTTGCCGATGCCGGTAACTATCAGGCGCCCACGCGCCGCAGCGCAGATGTCGAGAGCGCGGCCGAACGAGCCGTCAAGGGCACGCGCCAACTGCTCCAGCCCCTCAATCTCGGCGCGGATGACGCGGCGGGCGACCGCGATATCTTGCGGCAGGTGCGGCACGTCTGCGACCCTGTTCAAATCCGCAAGCACGTCACTCACCGATACGGCGATTGCTTTATTCCCCAAAACCCGTTCCCCCGTGATCGCCCCACCAATCGCAGCCGGCACCCCCGCCGGACCCCGTCAATGTGCAAAGATGTCTTGCTCCGCCCAGCCCTCGAGATCAAGCAAGGCACGTGCCGGCAGGAAATCAAAGCAGCTGCGCGCCAATTCGGCGCGGCCCTCGCGTACCAGCATCGCATCGAGTCGGGCCCGCAGCGCATGCAGGTGCAGCACGTCGGAGGCTGCGTATCGCAGCTGCTCCTCGGTCAATGATGCCGCCCCCCAATCCGAGCTTTGCTGCTGCTTGGACAGATCGACCCCGAGCAGGTCCTTGCAGAGATCGCGCAGCCCATGCCTGTCAGTAAAGGTACGCGCGAGCCGCGAGGCAATCTTGGTGCAGTAGATCGGCTCAGGCATCGCTCCGAGATAATGATACAGCATGGCGATATCGAAGCGGGCGAAGTGAAACAGCTTCAGCACCGTCGGATCGGCGAGCAGCCGCCGCAAGCGCGGCGCCTCGTAATTGCCCGCTGCGAACTGGACCAGATGGGCATTGCCGTCGCCGCCCGACAACTGAACGAGGCACAGCCGGTCGCGATGCGGGTTCAGCCCCATCGCCTCGGTATCTATGGCAACGGCCGAGCCGAAGGCAATCCCGTCGGGCAGATCGCCATGATGCAGTTGGTGGCTCATGCCAGTGACGCCCGGTGGTCGTGTTGCAAGCAGCCACCCCCGACCGCCGGCTTATTTTCCAGTCCCATGGCCAGGATACTGGCCCGACCGCCCGGCAGATGCAACCGCGACCGCCTGAGGAGCCTTGATGCGCGGGGTGCGAAGAACGGCCATACGCGCTAGCATCGGCCCGGTCTCGCGTGGCGACGCTCGTGCCGGCGTCACCCCTTGCGAAAGGAATTTGCAATGTCGGATCGTACCTCCTCCCAATCCGCTCCCCGGATCGAACCGCTGGCGCCGGAGCTGGAAAAGATCATCTCTCCGTCCGAGCCGATCCAGCACCTCGCCGAGGGGTTCGGCGGGCCACAGGGGCCGGCCGAGGGGCCGCTGTGGTGGAAGGAAGGCGGCTTTCTCGTCTTCAGCGACATCCATAACAACAAGCGCATGAAATACGAGCCCAGCAGCGGGGTGTCGCTGTTGCTCGAGCCGACCAATCGCGCCAACGGGCTGACCCGCGACCTGCAGGGCCGGCTGCTTGCATGCGAGCATGACAGCCGACGGGTGACCCGCCTCGAGCTCGACGGCAGCCTGACGGTCATCGCCAACAGCTTCCAGGGGCGGCAACTCAATCGGCCCAACGATATCATCGTCAAATCCGATGGCTGCATCTACTTCACCGACCCCTGGACCAGCCCCAACCCGCCGCAGCAATGGGATCTGACTTTTTCCGGCGTCTACCGGGTTACCCCGGATCTCGGCACGATGACACTTCTGACCGATGACTTTGTGCTGCCGAACGGGCTGGCTTTCTCGCCGGACGAGACGGTGCTGTACATCAACGACTCGCGGCGCGGCCACATCCGTGCTTTCGACCTGCTCCCGAACGGCACGCTCGCCAAGGCCAGCGACCGCGTCTTCGCCGATCTGCGCGGCGGCGAACCCGGCGTCCCCGACGGCATGAAGGTCGATGTCGAAGGCAACGTCTATTGCGGCGGCGCCGGCGGGCTCTGGATCATGGACCCGAATGGCAAGAAGCTGGGCCGTATCGTCCATGGCGCTCCGGCGACGACCAACCTCGCCTTTGGCGGCGACGATTGGAAAACCCTCTATTTCACCAGCCGGAGCCACCTGGGCTCGGTCAAGGTTAAGATCCCCGGCGTCCCGGTGCCGGTAAAAAAGGCCTAGGATCTGGGCTTTTCCGGGGCGCCGGACGCCGCTGCGGCGGCTACCTTTTGAGGAAAACTCGATGTGTTTCACGGCGGGTAGACCCAAGAGTCGACCGCCTTTTAAGTTCTCTTTAAGACACCCTGCCGCAATGTTACCGGCGACCCTACCCGGCGGGATGGAACGAATGCGTGCGATCCTCTCGACATTGCGGCGTGACCGCTCGGCAGCGACTGCCATCGAATACGCCATGGTCGCATTCCTGGTGTCGATCGCCGGTTTTGTGACCTACAGCAGCATCGGCTCGGGCGTTACCGGGCTTTTCCAGAGCGTCGCCGACGGCTTCTAGGCGCCGGCCGGGCGCGGCGCTCCGCTGGCACTTGAGCCTCTCGCGGAAACCCTCCATCTTCGGGCTGGCGCCGATGCGCGCCGCCCCAGGCGTCAGGGAGAGCCGCGATGACCACCGGATGGCAGCCCGCCCAATCCTACCCCGATCCCGCGATCATAACCCTCGATCCGCGTTTCGACGCGATCAAGCCGCCGATGAACGCAGCGGTCGAGCGGCTCTATACCGGCTGCCGCTGGAGCGAAGGCCCGGTCTGGTTCGGCGAATTCCGCTCCCTGCTGTGGAGCGACATCCCGAACAACCGCATCCTGAAATGGGAGGAGGAGACCGGGGCGGTCAGCGTTTTCCGCAAGCCCTCGGACTACGCCAACGGCAATACCCGGGACCGGCAGGGCCGGCTCGTGACCTGCGAGCACGGCATGCGGCGGGTGACCCGCACCGAGCATGACGGGTCGATCACGGTCATCTGCAACCGCTTCGACGGGGTCGAGGGCAAGCCCCTCAACTCGCCGAACGACGTCGTCGTCAAATCGGATGGCTCGATCTGGTTCACCGACCCGGCCTTCGGCATCCTGGGCAATTACGAGGGTTTCAAGGCAACACCGGAGCTGCCGACCAATGTGTACCGGGTCGATCCCCGCACCGGGCGGACGACGGTCGTCGCGGGCGATATCAATTTCCCAAACGGGCTCTGCTTTTCGCCCGACGAGAGCCGCATGTACATCGTCGAATCGCGCGCCAAGCCGCGCGCGATCCGCGTCTATGATGTTGTCGAGGACGGAACAACGCTCGCCAACAGCCGGATCTTCGGCGATATCGGCGAGGGCACCCCTGACGGGTTCCGCTGCGATGTCGCGGGCAATTTGTGGTGCGGCTGGGGCCCGGGCGAACTCAACGGCATCGCCGTCTTCGCCCCGGACGGCAAGATGATCGGCCGCATCGCGCTGCCGGAGCGCTGCGCCAATCTGTGCTTTGGCGGGCGCATCCGCAACCGGCTGTTCATGGCGGCGAGCCAGTCGCTTTACGCGGTTTACGTCAATACCGAGGGCGCGGCAGGCGGCTGACCATCCGGAGGAGGCAGGGAGGGCGCCCTCGACCGTTAGGACGCGGCAACTACTGTGCAGCGGCCGCGGCGTCACCAACCCGCTGGTACGGATAGCGCTGGATCAACTGGACGTTGCGGCCCTCGATGCGGATCAGCCGGGTCGAGCCGGCGCGCCGCGGCGAATGCAGGTCCCCCTCGTTATAGACATACGCATCGCCCGGGGTGAGCTTGTAGTCGCGCAGCGGGCGAGCCTTGCCAGGCTGCTCCAAGCTCGCCGGCGCCACCCGCTCGTAATCGGTCATGATGGTCTCGCCGATCGCCTGACCGTAGATCGCCCAGGTCGGGCCGTGATCGTGCGGCTGGCTCTCCTTCGCGCCGTGATAGACATGGCCGAGGATGCAGAAGCCGAGATCAGGGTCCTCGTAGAGGATTTTCCGCTCTGGTCCATTCTCCGGCAGATGCTGGCGGACGAACTCCGGGTCGGCGCACGCCTTCTGGACCAGCGCGCACACCTTCTTGCGCCCCTCAGGGCCGGGTTCGGCGGTAAGGACGCGGTGACAATCGGTAGAGAATTGTTCGAGAGTATAGGCCATCGGCTGATCCCCTTGATCTGGATCGGCGGGCAAATTGCCGAATTGCCGAGACTATGCCGGCGCGACGTTGCGTACAAGGCTGGGCGCGGCGGAAGCGGCCGTCGCGAAACGCGGCGCGGCATGATGCAGCCGGCCGGGTGTTCGAATAGCATCGACGCGAAAGTGTGATAAGCCGAACCACGATGGATCGCGACCCTGCACCCCCACCCGACGCCGTCCCGGCGTCCTCCCAGAGTCTGGCCCGCATCGCGCTGGCGACCGCCGTTGTCGCTGTCGGGTTATGGATCCTGCGCGATTTTGTGGCCGCTCTTGTCTGGGCAGCGGTGTTGACGATCGCGTTCTGGCCGATCTACCGCCGGCTGCGGCGGCCAACCTCCCAGCCGATAGACCGAATTCTGGCGCCGGCGCTGGCGACGACCGTCATCGGCATCATCTTCATCGCACCGATCGTGTTGCTCGGGGTCGCGCTGGCGCGGGAAAGCCATTTCGTCGTCGAGTTCATTGCCAACGCTCGGCATCATGGGATTCCGGTCCCCGGCTGGATTTATCAGCTGCCGCTGATCGGGGCGTCGCTCGCGGAATGGTGGCGGACCAATCTCGGCGATCCGGTCGCAGCCGAGGAGCTGATCGGGCGGGTCAATCTGCGCACCCTGACCGAATCGGTGCGCGAATACGGCGCCGAGGTGGTGCACCGCCTGGCGCTGCTTCTGTTCACCTTGTTGACCCTATTTTTCTTGTTTCGCGATGGCGACGTCCTGGTCGAGCAACTGCGCAGCCTTGGCGACCGGCTGATTGGGCTGCGCGGTGAGCGGATCGCCGGCCATATGATTGCCGCCGTCCACGGCACCGTGAATGGGCTGGTGCTGGTCGGGCTCGCCGAGGGTCTCCTGCTCGGGATCGTGTATTTTGCGGCCGACCTGCCCTATCCGGCGACTGTCGGCGCCATCACCGCAGTCGCGGCGGTGATCCCGTTCGTTGCACCGATCGTCTACACGCTGGCGGGGCTGTACCTGTTCATCATGGGGGACACGGTCGGCGCGCTGATCATTATCGTCGGCGGCAGCGTCATCGTGTTCATTGCCGACCATTTCGTCCGTCCCGTGTTGATCGGCGGCGCGGCGCGATTGCCGTTTCTGTGGGTGCTGCTCGGGATACTCGGCGGTTTGGAGAGTTTCGGCTTTCTCGGATTGTTTCTCGGCCCTGCGATCATGGCTGCGCTGATCGCGTTGTGGCGCGAATGGACCGAAATCCCGGCCGCCGAGCGGATCCGGGCAGCTCCGGCCCGCCGGACTGCTGGCCGGCGCGCCCGCAGGAGTTGAAGTACCCGGGCGGCTCGTCGCCGTCGCGGGAAAACGCGGCGCATAGCACTACCGCCGCATCACCATCGGCACCACCTCAGGATCGCGGCTGACTTGTCGATGTTGCTGTTGACTCGTCCCGTACTCCGGATTTTGCTGTTGCCCGACATCGCATGCCCACCCTCGCGATGCCGGTTCGCGCCGGAAGCCATGCTGGGAGGAATCATGAGGTACGTCTGCGATGCCCCTGGCGGGAAGACGTGGTTTCGCATCGAGACCGAGGCCGAGGCGGTTGCCGAATCGGAGACCATGCGCCACGCCGTCGAGAAGTATTTCCGCAAGGAGCAAGACCGGGCGACGCAGAGCTTCCGCCCGATATCGAAGGTGTATTTCGAGCAGGAGATCGGCCTCAAGGCGCATATCCAGCGCGAGATGCCGCTATTCCTGACCCTGCGCGAGATGGACGGCACCCCGCTCGCCACCGCAATGCTGCCGCCGAGCGGGCACGACGACCGCAGCTTCCGGCCGATCATCGTCGGGGTCGGCAATGCCGATCCCTACCCAAGCCAGGGCGATGCGATCCGCGCCCTCGGTCAACATTACGGCATCAGCCTCGAGCGTGCCCGCTGTTATCCGTACCGGCGCGATTGAGGCCGGACCGAAAACTGGCAGGGCGATCCGCACACAAAAAATCTCGCAGCGGGCGATTGACGTCCCGGGTTATGATCGACGCGGAGTTGAGCGGAGAGATTTCTGATGCCGAGCGAATTTCCGCTGTCGCCGAGCACCCCCGCAGCACTCAATTTCCGCCCCCGGCCGCTTGCCGATCTCGACAAGCTGATCCGTACGCATATCGAGGATATGCGCTATCCGGGCTGCCAGATCGCGCTCGCCCGCCATGGCCAGCTGGCGCTTTACCGGACCTACGGACACGCGAGGGTTGATCCGGAGGAGGTCGCGGCGGTCGACGACACGCTGTGGCTGCTGTTCTCCAACACTAAAGTTTTGACGACGGCGGCGGTGTGGAGCCTCATCGAGGATGGCGCACTGTCGTTCCACGACCGGGTGGCCGACCACATCCCGGAATTCGCGGCACATGGCAAGGACGAGATCACGCTGTTCCAGCTGGCGACCCACCAGGCCGGCTTCCCCAGCGCGAATGTCAGCCGCGACAGCTGGGCGGATCACACCCGCATGCGCGCCGAGGTGTGCGAGTTCCAGCCGGAATGGCCAGCCGGCTCCAAACTCCATTATCATGGCCGCAGCGCGCACCTGACGCTGGCAATGGTCATCGAGGCGGTCACCGGGCGCGATTTTCGCGAGGTGATCCGCGAGCGCGTCATCGGGCCGCTCGGGCTTGTCGACGAGCTGTTTGTCGGCGTGCCGCCCGAGGAGCAACAGCGCTGCGCCGATATTTACGCGCCACCCGACTCGGAGGCGCGCGACAACACCCCCGCTTTCCGCGAGGCCGGGCTGCCGCATGGCGGCGGGTTCGGCACGGCGCGGGCGATGGCCGCCTTCTACCAGATGATGCTCGGCGGCGGCCGACTCGGCGCGGTGCGGTTGTTCTCGAAGCGGATGATCGAGTATGTCACCCGCGATTTCACCGGCGACCGCCCCGACGAGGCGATGGCCGGCATCCCGATGCATCGCGGGATCGGCCCGCATTCGCGCGGCACCGGCGGGCGCATCCGCGGGCTCGGCAGCATCGCCGCGCCGGCGACCTTCGGGCATGGCGGGGTCGGCACCTCCTATTGCTGGGCCGACCCGACTTCCGGGGTGTCGTTCGCCTATCTCACCAATTTCGTGCAGCCCGATCCGTGGCACTCGGCCCGCCTCGACCGGATCAGCAATCTGGTGCACGCCGCGATCGAGTAACCGGCATCTCCGCCCGTCAGGTCATCGGCGCGCGCTGTTCGGGCGGCAATTGCTGGCTGGAGCCCGCCCCAAGCTCTGTCAGGATGTGGGTCGGTCGGGTCGGATCGGGTTCGAGCTTCTGCCGCAACCCGCGGATGAACACCCGGAGGTACTGAACCTCCTCGGCCTGCGCCGGCCCCCAGACCTCGCGCAATAATTGGCGGTGCGTCAGCACCTTGCCGGCATGGGTCACGAGATGGCGGAGGAGCTCGAATTCCTTCGGCGACAGCTTGATCTCGCGACCGCCGCGGGTCACATGCCGGCGCACCAGATCGACCGACAACTCGCCGGACACGAACATCGGCAATTCGCCCTGCGCCTGGAAGGCATGGCGCAAGGCGGCGCGCAGCCGCGCCATCAGCTCGGCCATGCCGAACGGCTTGCCGATATAATCGTCAGCCCCGAGATCGAGCGCCTCGACCTTCGAGCGCTCGTCGCTGCGCGCCGACAGCACGATGATCGGCACCGGCGAATGCTTGCGGATCTCGGCGATCACCTCGAACCCGCTGCGGTCGGGCAGCCCAAGATCGAGAATGACGACATCGGGCTTTTCCGCCGCCATTGCGGCGAGCGCGCCGGCGGCATCATCAGCGGTCACCGCGCGGTGGCCAGCGGCGGTGAGGCTGGCGCGCAAAAAGCGGCGGATCGGCGGCTCGTCATCGACGACGAGCACGGTATAGGCGTTAGCCATGCGCCGCCGCCGGCTCGCGGATCTCGGCGGCTTCCGGCACCGGGATATGGACCGTCAGAACCGCGCCGGAGCGGTCGCGGCGGTTGCGCGCCTCGATATGGCCCCCTTGCGCCTCGATGAAGCCGCGGCAGATCGCCAGACCCAAGCCGGTGCCGGCACGGCGCCGGTCCTGCGCCTGGACGCGATAGAATTTGTCGAAGATGCGCTCGAGGTCGCCGGGCGGGATGCCCGGCCCCTCATCCGTCACGTCCATCGCGACGACATCGCCATCGCGGCGCGCCCGAATATCGATGCGGCTGCCGGGCGGCGCATATTTGGCGGCGTTGTCGAGCAGGTTGAACAGCACCTGCTCGAACAAGATCGAATCGAGCCGCACCATCGGCAGATCGGGGGCGATCTCGACTTCGATGCGATGATGGGCGAGCACGTTGCCGGCGCGCTGCAACGCGGCGCCGACGATCTCGGCAATGTCCACTAGATCCAGCTTCAGATCGATAGCGCCGGATTCAAGCCGGGTCATGTCGAGTAGGTTGCCGACAAAGCGGTTGAGCCGTTCTGCCTCATCCTGCAACGTCGCGAGCAGCTCGTCGCGTTCGGCTGGCTCGTATTTGTCGGCATAGCTGCGCAGGCTCGACACGGTGCCGATGATCGAGGCGAGCGGCGTCCGCAGATCGTGCGAGATCGAGGTCAATAGCGCCGCGCGCAACCGCTCGGTCTCGGCCAGCACGCGCGTTTCCGCCAAGCCGCGCGCCAGCGAGACGCGTTCGATCGCAACGGCCGCCTGATCCGCCAGCGCATCGAGCAGGCGGCGTTCGTCCGGGGTCAGCAGCGGGCCGGGCTCGTCGCGGTCGATCCCGATTACGCCGACCGGGCCGCTGCCGGTGCGTAACGGGAGAAACAGCCATTTGCCGCCGGGCAACGTATCGGCGCCCCGGCCGGCGGCGCGGTTGTGCTCCCAGCACCAGCGGGCTGCGGCCATGTCGGCGTTGTCGAGCAAATCTTCCGGCGGATAGCCCGAGGCGATCGTCAAGCTGCCTCCCTCCTTATCGGGCAATAGCATGACCGTGTGCAATTTGAGCATCGACGAGATCTGGTAGGCGGTTGCCCACAACAGATCATCGAGCGTGCCGATCCCGGCGACCTTGCGGCTGAAAGCGTACAGCTCCGCGGTTGTCTTGGCGCGGGCGCGGGCGGAAACGATCTGGCGCCGCGTCGCCGCGGTCAGATTGCTGACCACCACCGCGACGAGCGCAAAGAAAAACAACGACAGGACGTTTTCAGGGTCGGCAATCGTAAAGGTGTAGAGCGGCGGGATAAAAAAGTAGTTGTAGGCGAGCACGCTCAATAGGCCCGCCAGCAGCGATGGCCACAGCCCCCAGACGATCGCTGAGGCGAGAACGGCCATCAGAAATACCAGCGAGATGCTCTGGAGGCCGATTAAGCGCTCGACCAGCGAGCCAATGCCGAGAGCCAGCGCCACCGCGGCGGTGCCGCCGATGTAAGGCAGCAGGCGGAAAGGCTCTGGGCGTTGCCGGGTCGCCACCGATTTCAGCGGGACCGGCTCGCTCTGTTCGGCGGAGATCACATGGACGCTGATCGAACCGGCCTTGCACACCAGCTCGTACACCACCGATCCGTGCAGCATCTCGAACCAGCGCGGCCGGTCAGATTTGCCGACGACGATCTGGGTGATGTTGTTCGCCTCGGCATAGGCGATGACTTCCTCGGCGATGTTGCGGCCGGGGATCGTAATCGTCGAAGCGCCGAGCCGTTCGGCAAGGCGCAGGTGTTCGGCGACCCGGTCGCGCTCCACATCGTTGAGGCGTTGGGTGCGCGCCGTCTCGACGTAAATCGCGGTCCACGGCGCGTGCAGCCGGTCGGCGACGCGGCGGGCATGACGGATCAGCCCCGCGGTCGCCGGATGCTCGCTGACGCAAGCCAGGAGGCGATCGCCGGCGGCCCACGGGCCGGCGATCGCATGCGCCTGCATATGCGACAGCAGCTGATCATCGACGCGCTGCGCGGCCCGGCGCAACGCCAGCTCGCGCAGCGCGGTCAGGTTGCCCGGCTGGAAGTAGTGCCGGACGGCGCGCTCGGCCTGATGCGGCACATAGACCTTGCCCTCCTGCAGACGCTGAAGCAGATCGTCGGGCGCGATGTCGACGATTTCGATGTCGTCGGCCTGGTCGAGAATGCTGTCGGGCACGGTCTCGCGGACCCGGATGCGAGTGATCCGTGCGACGACGTCGTTGAGGCTCTCGACGTGCTGGATATTCAGCGTCGTGTAAACATCAATGCCGGCGCCGATCAGTTCCTCGACATCGAGGTAGCGTTTTGGATGACGGCTGCCGGGCGCGTTGGTGTGCGCCAACTCATCGACCAGCACGAGCTGCGGCCGACGCTTCAGGATCCCGTCAAGATCCATCTCGGCTAGCCGGTGGCCCTTGTAATCGACCTCGCGCCGGGGAAGGACCTCGAGGCCGTCGAGCAAAGCCTCGGTCTCGCGACGGCCGTGCGTCTCGACGACACCGACGACGATTTCGACGCCCTCGCGGCGCTTCGCCTGCGCCGACAGCAGCATCTCGTAGGTCTTACCGACGCCGGGCGCGGCGCCGAGAAAAATCTTGAGCCGGCCGCGGCCTTCCTGCCTCGCCGCGTCGAGCAACGCTTCCGGCGAGGGTCTCGCTTCGCGCTCCGCCATCCCCGCTATTTAGGACTTTCGGTCGAATTGGGAAGTGCGATTCACGCGGGACGTGAGCATCGAGTGTACATTGGAGAGGGTGGTGCGCCTGAACCGACGGCAGGCGGATGAGCCGCGTTGAAGCGCTCGTCCGCCCACCCGTCCCTCCTTCCCCCTCCCGGCGTTCTAAGGCTGACCTGCCCTCGCTTTCGCGCCTTTGCGGAAATGGATGCAGGCCCTATCCCCATCGGTCTCGAACATTGCGAACCGTACAGCATCCTTCCTGGTGCGGAAGATCCCGCCAATCAGCTTTTCACGATCTTCGACGCGCCAGAGACGATGACCACTCCGTGCAATATCGAAATGATGCGGTTGCGGGCATCGCGGTAGGGCGAGGCTTGCCATTGCGTTTTCCATTAATGGGGTTCCGGTCACAGGACGAAGCCGAGCCGAGCGCGCAAATAAAGCGCTGTCCCGGCGAGCACGAGGAACAGCATCACCAAGATGAGTCCTTCGAAGGCGGCCCCGAGATATCGATAAACGGTCGGGCGCGGCGCTGCCTGCGCGGCGTTCAACCGAAGGCGTTGACGTGGCGCGACAGCTCCCGCGCCGAGATTCATAGTGGTCATAGGGTTCCTCGAATTTGCCGTCGTTGCCACCGCCCTCCGCTCCGGTGCGCGAGCGTAGAGGCAGTGCGGCCAGCCTTTCTTCTGATGCACGAACATGTAGAGCCCGTCAGCCCAGAGCTCGATATCGGCTTCCGAACCACGTGCATCGTTGCGCGCGAACTCGACCGCCGCAGGCAAGTCTCGGAAACGCACCGGTTTCGTGTCTGTCGCACCGGTCACAGTCCAGATACCGCGCGCGTCGCAAATCAATGAGAAGCGGTGCATTTCTGCGCGCTCAGTGGGATGAGAATTCGGCGACGGCCCATAGCAGGACCAAGGCGGCCCAAAGCGTTGGACCCATGACCACCATCGCCCGGGCGGCCAGAACGTTCATCTTCGCGATGGTGGGATGCTTCTCTGGATCGATCACCGGCCCAGTGCGCTGATGAAAGAGGCTCGGGTCATCGTGTAGATCGGGGTACAACATGGCGGCACATCAAGACTGCTGCACCGCTATAGAAGGCGATCACTGCATTAATATTCGAGCCTGACTTTTAGGACCTTCATAAAATCTGCATAGAGGACTTTGCTTTTAGACTGTAAAACAGAGGTAAGTGATAGCCGATCTCATCCCTGTGCTAGGGCGCACAGTCGATGTCATGGTTCTAGCGGGCCGCCGGGTCCTGGCTCATTTCGCCGCGTCGAGGGCGAGATTGAGCTTCAGCACGTTCACCCGCGCTTCGCCGAGAATGCCGAGGAAGCGGTCGTCGGTCGCGTCAGCGACCAGCGCGCGCACCCGCTCCTCCGGGAGGTTGCGGGCTTTGGCCACTCGCGGGACCTGGAACTCAGCGGCGGCCGGGGTGATGTTGGGATCGAGGCCGCTGGCCGAAGTGGTGACGAGATCGACCGGGATCGGGCCGCCATTTTCTTTCTTCAGCGTATCGACATCGCCCTGGACGCGCTCGATCAGCGATTTCGAAGTCGGCCCGGCATTGGAGCCGCCCGAATTGCTGGCGTTGTAGGGCGCCGGCACCGTCTTCGTCGAATCATTTGGATCGGTGTCGGTCGTCGCCGACGGCCGGCCGTGGAAATATTTCTCGTCGGTGAAGTTCTGCCCGATCAGCTCGGAGCCGATGACCTTCCCGTCCTTTTCGATCAGGCTGCCGCCCGCCTGATGCGGGAACAGCACCTGCGCGAGCCCGGTCATGGCCAGCGGATAGGCGAGCCCGGTCAGCACGGTCATCAGCACGATGAGCACGATGGCGGGGCGGATCTGGCGAAGCATGGAAGTGATCCTCAGATGAGACCGACCGCGTTGACAAACATGTCGATCAGTTTGATGCCGGGGAATGGGATCAGGATCCCGCCGATGCCGTAGATCAGCAGGTTGCGGCGCAACACGCTGGCCGCGCTCTGCGGCACGTACCGCACGCCCTTCAGCGACAACGGGATCAGCGCGATGATGATCAGCGCGTTGAAGATGATCGCCGACAGGATCGCGCTCTGCGGGGTCCCCAGATACATGATGTTGAGCGCCGCCAGCTGCGGGTAGAAGGCGAGGAACATCGCCGGGATGATCGCGAAATACTTGGCGACATCGTTGGCGATCGAGAAGGTGGTCAGCGCGCCGCGGGTCATCAGCAATTGCTTGCCGATCGCGACGATCTCCAACAGCTTGGTCGGGTCGCTGTCGAGATCGACCATGTTGCCGGCCTCGCGCGCCGCCATCGTGCCGGTCTGCATCGCGACGCCGACATCGGCCTGTGCCAATGCCGGCGCGTCGTTGGTGCCGTCGCCGCACATTGCGACCAGCCGGCCGCCGGCCTGCTCGTTGCGGATCAGCTTCAGCTTGTCCTCGGGCGTCGCCTGGGCGAGGAAATCGTCGACCCCCGCTTCGGCGGCGATTGCCGCGGCGGTCAGCGGGTTGTCGCCGGTGATCATGACGGTGCGGATCCCGGCCCGGCGCAATTCGGCGAAGCGCTCCTTGATGCCGCCCTTGACGATGTCTTTCAGGTGGATGACGCCGAGCAGCCGGCCATCCAGCGCCACCGCCAGCGGGGTTCCGCCCTGCTGCGCGATGCCGTCGGCGATCTGGGTCAGCTCGCGCGCGGCCCGCGAGACAGTAGCCGAAGCGACGGCCACCCCCCCGCCACCGCCGGCGCTCAGCCGAACCGGCGCGGTGCTGCCGCCCTCGACATGCGCGAGAACAGCATCAACCGCGCCCTTGCGGATCGAGGTGCCCTCCAGATCAATACCGCTGATGCGCGTCTGTGCCGAGAACGGAATGAAGCGGGCGTTGAGCGGTGCCATGTCGCGGCCGCGGATGGCGTATTTCTCCTTGGCCAGCACGACGATCGACCGGCCCTCCGGAGTCTCGTCGGACAGCGAGGCGAGCTGTGCGGCATCGGCCAGTTCGCGCTCCTGGACACCGGGCAATGGCAGGAATTCGGCCGCCTGGCGGTTGCCGAGGGTAATCGTGCCGGTCTTGTCCAGCAGTAGCGTGTCGACGTCGCCCGCCGCCTCGACCGCGCGGCCGGACATCGCCAGCACGTTGAACTTGACGAGCCGGTCCATGCCGGCAATGCCGATCGCCGACAAGAGGGCGCCGATCGTCGTCGGGATCAGTGTCACGAACAGCGCGATCAGCACGACGACGCCGACCTGGCCGCCGGCGTAATGCGAAAAGCTGGGGATCGTCACGGTGGCCAGCAGAAAGATGATGGTCAGCCCGGCGAGCAAGATGTTGAGGGCAATCTCGTTCGGCGTCTTCTGCCGCTCGGCGCCTTCGACCAGGCGGATCATGCGGTCGAGAAAGGTCGAGCCCTGGCTGGCGGTGATGCGAACCTTGATCTGGTCGGAGAGGACCCGGGTGCCGCCGGTGACCGCCGAGCGGTCGCCGCCGCTCTCGCGAATGACCGGCGCCGATTCGCCGGTGATCGCCGACTCGTCGACCGAGGCGATGCCCTCGACGATCTCGCCGTCGCTCGGGATCAAATCGCCCGCTTCGACAAGCACCAGATCGCCGACCTTTAGCTGCGCCGCCGCTACTTCCTGCCACTGGGAGCTTTCCGCCATCGGCAGGCGCTTTGCGACTGCCTGCGACTGCGTACGGCGCAGGCTTGCCGCCTGCGCCTTGCCGCGGCCTTCGGCGACCGCTTCGGCGAAATTGGCGAACAGCACGGTGAACCACAGCCACAGGCTGATCTGGCCCGAGAAGGACGCGCCCGAGCCGACGAAAAGATCGCGCACGAACAGGATCGTCGTCGCCATCGAGACGATCTCGACGACAAACATGACCGGGTTGCGCCACAGGGTCGCCGGGTTGAGCTTCTTGAAGGCGTCGCCGACTGCCGGCCCGAGGATCGTCGGGTCGAACAGCGACAAGGATTTGGCTTGCGCGGCCATGTGACGGCTCTCCCTAGAACAAGGTCCCGGCCTGCATCGCGAACTGCTCGGCCAGCGGGCCGAGCGCGACGGCCGGGAAGTAGGTCAGGCCACCGACGATCACGATGACGCCGACCAGCAATCCGACAAACAGCCCGCTATCGGTCGGGAAGGTGCCGGCCGAAGGCGGCGAGATGTTTTTCATCGCCAGCGCGCCGGCAATCGCCAGCATCGGCACGATCACGAAGAAACGGCCGATCAGCATCGCGACGCCGATCGTCGTGTTGTAGAAGGGCGTGTTCGCCGACAGCCCGGCGAAGGCGCTGCCATTGTTGGCTGTGCCCTCGGTATAGGCATAGAGCACTTCGGTGTAGCCGTGCGGCCCGGAATTCGAGATGCCAGCAAGGCCCGGTTCGACCACCGTCGCGATCGCCGTGAAGACCAGGATCGACAAGGGCAGGCACAAGATGGCGAGCATCGTCATCTTGACCTCCTTCGCCTCGAGCTTCTTGCCGAGGTATTCGGGGGTGCGTCCGACCATCAGCCCTGCGACGAACAGCGCCACAATCGCGAACAGCAAGAGCCCATAGAGCCCGGAGCCGACACCGCCGACGATGATCTCGCCCAACAGCATATTGACGAGCGGTACCGCGCCGCCGAGGGGCATGTAGCTGTCATGCATCGAGTTGACCGCGCCGCAGGAGGTGTCGGTCGTGACGGTCGCCCACAGCGCCGAATTGGCGATGCCGAAGCGGACTTCCTTCCCCTCCATATTGCCGCCGGCCTGAAGGGCGGATGGGGTCTGGTCGACGCCGAGAGCGGCGATTTGCGGGTTGCCCCCTGCCTCGGCCCAGTAGCAGACAGCAACCCCGACGAGGAACAGAACGCCGGCCGCGGCGAGCAGGGCCCAGCCCTGCTTTTCGTTGCCAACCATGCGGCCGAAAACGTTGGTCAGCCCGACCCCGATCGCGAAGATCGCGACCATCTCGATCAGGTTCGACAAGGGCGTCGGGTTCTCGAACGGATGCGCCGAATTGGCGTTGAAGAAGCCGCCGCCGTTGGTGCCGAGCTCCTTGATGATCTCCTGCGAGGCGACCGGTCCTTGCGCGATGACCTGTTTGGCGCCTTCCACGGTCGTCGCCTCGGTATAGGCGCCGAGGTTCTGCGGCACGCCCTGCCAGCACAGCAGCAACGCGCCGATGATCGAGAGCGGCAGCAGGATGTAGAAAACACAGCGGGTCATGTCGACCCAGAAATTGCCGATCGTCTTCGCCGAGCGGCGCGCGAAGCCGCGGATCAGCGCCACCGCCAGCACGATGCCGGCCGCGGCCGAGACAAAATTGTGCACGGTGAGCCCCGCCATCTGGCTCAGGTAGCTCATCGTCGATTCGGGCGTGTAGGACTGCCAGTTGGTGTTGGTGTCGAAGCTGACGGCGGTGTTGAACGCGAGGTCGGTGCCGACCGCGTCCTGCCCTTGCGGGTTGAACGGCAGATGGTTCTGCAGCCGCATCAGCCCGTACAGCGTGACGAAGCCGACGGCGTGAAACAGCAGCATGCCGAACCCGTAGGTCAGCCAGTGCTGCTCCTCGGTCTCCTTCGTGCCGCACAGCGCGTAGAACACCCGCTCGACCGGGCGCAGGAAGGTGACGCGGCCCTCGAACACGGCGGTCATGTAGCCGCCGAGCGGACGAGCCAGCGCAATCAGGATCGCGACAAAGATCGCGATCTGGATCCAGCCATTTGCGGTCATCGTGACCTCGGGATTTCTAGAATTTCTCGGGGCGCAGCAGCGCGAAGATCAAATAGCCGAACATGCCGACGGAGATCACGCCGCCGAGGATCAGTTCGAACATGGCGCCCTCACAGCCGATCACAGGCGAAGAGATACAGGCAGGCGGCCGCGAAAAAACCGAGGCCGGCCACAACGAAAATGAAATCGATCATCGCCGCAAACCTCAAATCGAACGTCAGTGATGAAGCATCCCCGGCCGAAACCGTTCTGATCAGCTCAGGAAGATTTCGGCATAGAAAAACCCAACAATCAGCACCGCCCAGAACATTGGCCCGAACAAATCCATCAGGCAGCCGCCAATCGCGTAGAGGAAGGCGATTACCGGCTGGCCAGTGAGATCGATAGAGACCAACGGCCGGTCCATATCGGTGCGGAAAGACACCATGGTTTCCATGACGCATCACGCGATTACGGCCAAATAGAAGGTCAGTGTCGAATTAAGGTTCGATCCGAATCCCTGCCGCGCCGCATAAAATCCGCGTAAAGAAAAAGTCCCTTTGTAATAACGCCGTCCGAGCCTCGGCAGGTATTATCGGCGGCCTGTGGGTATCAGCCGGCGCGATTGCCGAGACGCGGCCCGGACGGGGTACGTCTAGCGGGCGGCTGCACGATGCCAGCGGGGCCCGATCTTTATGCATTCTTTATGCGCAGGGGGCTCCACACCCCTCGCATTTTTATGCCGCCATCGGCATTTGACGCCGCGTTCGCGCCAATTCGGCGTCGCAGAGGCTCGCGATTGACGGCAACAAATTACGCGGGGAGCGACGCCCTCGATAAACCGACCGACCGCACCTTGATGGTCGCCGCCCTCGGCGTCGTCTATGGCGACATCGGCACCTCGCCGCTCTACGCCGTGCGCCAATCCCTGCTGGCGTTCGGGGACACCAGCGAGCCCGCGATCCTCGGCGCGCTGTCGCTGATCGCCTGGTCGTTGGTGCTGGTCGTCACGGTCAAATACGTCATCTTCATCATGCGCGCCGACAATCGCGGGGAAGGCGGGCTACTGGCGCTGACGGCGCTGGTGTTGCGCACGACCAGCCGCGACCATAAGCGTTATCTGTGGATCATGGCAGCCGGCCTGGTCGGGGCCGCCTTGTTCTACGGCGATGGCGTCATCACCCCGGCGATTTCGGTGCTGAGCGCGGTCGAGGGCCTGAAAGTCGCGACGCCGCTGTTCGAGCCGTATGTCATCCCGATCTCGCTGGTCTTGTTGATCGGGCTTTTTCTGATACAGCGCCAGGGCACCGCCGCGGTGGGCGGACTGTTCGGCCCGGTCATGCTGGTCTGGTTCGCGGTATTGGCGATCCTCGGGCTCTGGGGCATCGCGCAGCAGCCGCGCGTCCTGCTGGCGCTCAACCCGCTTTACGGGGCCGAAGTGCTGATGGCCGCCCCCGCGCGCGGCTTCATCATGCTCGGCGCGGTGTTCCTCGCCGTCACCGGCGCCGAGACGCTCTATGCCGATATGGGCCATTTCGGCCGCCGCGCGTTGCGCCGGGCCTGGGTCTTGCTCGTCTTTCCCGCGCTGCTGGTGAATTATTTCGGGCAGGGCGCCTTGCTGCTCGGCAATCCCGAGGCGCTCGAAAACCCGTTCTACAGACTGAGCCCCGAATGGGGCCTCTATCCGCTCGTGATTCTGGCCTCGATCGCGACGATCATCGCCTCGCAGGCGGTCATTTCAGGTGCGTTCTCGATTACCCGCCAGGCGATCCAGCTCGGGTATCTGCCGCGGCTCGAGGTGCGGCACACTTCCGAGACCGAGATCGGCCAGGTTTATGTACCGCCAATCAACTGGGGACTGCTCGTCGCGGTCATCATCCTGGTGCTGATGTTTCAGACCTCCGACAATCTCGGCGCCGCCTACGGCATCGCGGTCAGCGGCATGATGGCGATCACGAGTGTGCTTGCCTTCCTCTACATGCGAAGCCGCGGCTGGAGCCTGGCGGTCGCGGTGCCGCTGTTCGGCTTTTTTGCGCTGGTCGACCTGACCTTCCTGTCGGCGAACCTTCTGAAGATTGCCGAAGGCGGATGGTTCCCGATCGTCGTCGCGGGCCTGGTTTTCGCCCTGATGGGGACTTGGTGGCGCGGTCGCCGGCTGCTGGCGGAACAACGCGCCCGCGACGCGAT